>Ga0310123_10002858_pt1 | contig 13594 bp, 14 predicted proteins | sample CB6_AW_1057_MG_FD_203505 | JGI IMG/M metagenome (GOLD analysis project Ga0310123, IMG submission 203505) | Marine microbial communities from Western Arctic Ocean, Canada - CB6_AW_1057 | ecosystem: Environmental > Aquatic > Marine > Oceanic | place: Canada: Western Arctic Ocean | collected... | reverse complement strand
CTGCTCGATAGCAGGCGATGGTATCCTCTCTCGCGCCGTGGATATGGTTCGCTCCGGCGTTGCCCTGTACGGCGGTGAGGCCGCCGGACCGGGCCCCCGCAGTCTAATCGTCAAGCGAGGCAGTAGCGGGTCAGTAGCCTACCTCCCGTGCGGCACCATCACCCTCCCGGCCTACCCTACAGATGACTTGGTTGACCCCACGGGATGCGGCGATTCCTTCGCCGGTGCACTGCTGGCCAACATAGCCGGACGCAAGGGCGCCTTGAATCAGCTCGACACCATGCGCAACGCATTGTTGCACGCTACTGTGACAGCCTCGTTCACAATCGAGGGACTGGGCGCATCGGGACTTTACGCGCTCGAGCGTGGGAAGTACCACGCCCGCGCCGACAAGTACAGACGAATGGTCGGGCTGTGAGACTACTCCAATCTGCGGATTCCTGGTAGCGGATGAGGATCTCCCTTCGACGAGGTCCTTCTCAACTGCGAGAATCTCAGCCCGCTCGCTGAGTGGCGCAAGTCTGTCGGGCTCCTCTCCTCACCGGTCGACACCCTGTTGACGACTTCGCTCAAGACGTCCCTGGCTGAGTGGCTTTGCGCCTCCTGAATCCCTCTACCGTGTGCCGCTACGTCTGCTTGGTGTTCCTGGTCACTCCGTAGTCGGATGTGTTGGGAACTCTGGAAATGAGCATCAGAGCGCGCTACCTCCCCGTCACCGTCACCGTATTCGGAGGCATAGGAATGACTTCTGCCCCTAACAGGTCGGGCAGGGGAGCGCAGCAGGACTTCAATCCAGCTAGGGGCCGACTTCTGTATTGCCCTCTTGTTGGACCTGATTCGTCCGGTTCTCATGGAGTTAGCCAACTTCGATATTCCGGGGAACTCCTCGAGGATGGCGGCGTCGAGGGTGGGTGGTTGATATCCTCCTCCTTGGCTCAGAAGGGCCTGCTTGGCTCGTGCCTGCCTCACTATACCGGCCCTGCATTCGTCGCGGACAGCTGCTTCGGTCGGAGCAGGCAGGCTGGGCCCGGAGTAAGGTCCTGTTGGGGGGCCAAATCTGTCGTGAGCCCTCCTGATCATCTCAGAACTGGTCGGCCTTCTCTCCATCGGTGGAGGGCCAGTGGTTTGGATGTAGGTGCTGGGTGCCGTATAGGTCGGTGGATCGGGAGTCGGGGCGCTGTAGGGTGTCGAGGTGGTCGGTGGAGAGTAGTTGGAGGGCGGCTCAGCATCAAAGATGCCACCTTCGCCGAACAGGTCCATGGCTCCGGCAGCATCCTCTCCGGCTGAATCTATCCTGCTGCCTGCGGCAGGCTTCTCGGTGTACCAAGAGGGGGTCTCCTCGCGATTCCAGGCTCTCTCGTAGGCTGAGCGAACCGGTTCCTGTGGGGGCTGTGGCTGATAGATAGGCGGTGAGTACGGCGGTGCGGGTGCGGCCGGTTCCTCCGCCTCCCAGGAGAGCAGTGGCTCCGCGGTGGTTGCTGGCACCTCTGGAGTAATCGGAGGTGCGGGGGTATCGAAGTCGAAGGACATCAACTCCTCCTCGAGTTCGCTCACCACCAGGTCATCCCCCGGTGCGGCTAGAAGCCCCTTTGGCTCCGGCAGCGCACCGCCCGCGTCCCTGAAGGCAGGGTATGACGGCAACTCTGCATCGATGTGTTCCAGCCCCATCCTAGCCTCCTCTATCGAGTTGCCGTGCCTGACTCTGTCGACCATCAGGCACAGTCTGAGCAGAACTCCCTCACTACCGGAGACGATGTGCCTGTCACCAGCCTCGGTCTCGATGGCGAGTACCGAGGTCCGGGAGACCAGGTATCCGAGGAGAGTCAACGCTCCCGCAGCTGTTGCCACCATGGCGTATGGAGGGAGCATGACACTCACTCCGAGGTAAATCGCAACGAGACCCAGGGGAATGGCCCCATCAGGCAGCATTGGGACCTTCATGTGGCGCATTCTTGAGATCGACCCTAGAGAAAGACGAATCCCATGCCCATCGAATCTCTCCAGCGTCAGCTGACGCTTGGTGAGGACCGCGACAAACCTGCCTCCAGACCCGACCAGACTCAGATTTCCGAAGAGCTCCGACTTATCTTCATCCTGGTCGGGCTCTCGCCCGACTGAGTACATCCGGCAGTTTGAGCGACTCTGATTGGCTATAACTGCTCGGGGTGCTGAGTCCTCGCGCGCGCCCCTTACGCGCACACGAGCCGAGCGCCGTCCGAGCCCTCCGAATCGAATTATCAGAACACTGTGCCGTCATCCCATGGCGTCGCGGGCGGCCTGAGCCCTGTTCCACAGTCCCTTTTCCTCTTCAGTCCCGGGAGTGAACTGAGGAATTTCGGCCGGACGCATGTCGGAGTCGACGGCCACCATGAAGAAGAAGCCCGAGCAGATCTCCTCTCCCTCCCATTCAGAGCGCGACAGCCTACAAGATACCACATGGACCCCAGCGGTGTGCGGCGAGGTCCAGACGACCCTGGCTGTTGTGCGGATGATATCGCCCTGGTAGGCCGGCATGCGGAACTTCAGAGCGTCTACTGAGACGGTGACGAATTCACTGTGAGCGAATTTGCTTGAGACCATCCCAGCCGCGGTGTCCATAATCGACATCAGATGGCCACCATAGAGAGTGTCCATTGAATTTGTATGGCCAGGAAACACCTCATTGAGCAGCACAACTGGCTCGAGGGAGTAAGGCTCGCCCATGTCTCTCAGCCGTCCTCGAGAGCCCATCCTCCTTCAATCTAACATTTCTGCAATCTTCCTCGAATCGGTTCTTCGACCGTTGTCTTCAACCGAGGGCGGCCGCTCGCAGAGCCGTGGAAGTACCCCGACTACAGTGGAATCCAGCGATTCTGGAGGACCCTGACGGCGGACGCATCGTGCTGTGGCCGCATCTTCCATGCGTGCGGATGCCGAGCTCACTGAGATACAGGGATTCCTGGGACGGACTGGCTCTCCTGTTCAGCGAGAGTGACCTAGGCGGTTGGAGGCAGGATGAGGAGCAGGACAGAGAGAGCCCGGGAGTCCACATCGAGGCCGCGATAGCATCGGGAACCGTCCTAGGCCGGCTGATGAAGGACCTGCAGGAGTACGAGGTAGATGGCCCCAAGATCCCGGATCCCGAGCAGTTCCGGCTGCTGCTGCACGCGGACAACGCCAGAGGTGGCATGCCGATCTACCCTATCGAGCCTGAAATGGACGACGAATCGTGGTTGAACTGGCTCGAGAGGAGCGCTGACGAGCATTCTCGAGTCACCTCCCTGCTGTCCACGCTAACAACCTCAAGACGCTGGAGGAGGACCCGCTCCGAGGCGATCCCCAAGGTCGAGATGGCCAAGGGGGTCGACACGGACTTGGGTGCCGCCGCGGCCTCGTGCGCCACTTGGTGGGTAGAGGAGCAGGGATTCCTCCCGCCGGAGATGCTCGCAGAGCGAAACCACCGTTTTGCGGCCCGTTTGAGGGGGGCACTCGCAGATCTGAGCGAGAACAGGAGGGTTGAAGATGCTGGAGCAAGGGATTCCACCCTGCTGGTTCCGGTCCATCAGGCGTCTCTGCCCTCCTTGGAGGCTGCAGTCGGTGCCTGGCCGGACGCGGAGCCGGTGCAAAAGGAGGGCTGAACATGGAGGAGGGAAGAATTGTCATCGACGTCGAGACCCAGACTTACCGCTTCACCCCATCAGCCCCAATCAACCATCAGGAAGCAGTCTCACTCGCCGGAGGCTCGGTCAGTGACCCCTACGTCGTGGTGAGCCACGAGCGGCCGCGCGCAACCTTCGTCATCGAGCCGAACGGCTCGGTGCTCGTTCACGGTATAGCGCGCGAGGAAGTCGCAAGACTCGCAATCCAGGAGCTGCTTCTCACCCTCGGCCAGTCGGATGAGAACCTGCAGATCGAGTCAGGCGACATGCTCATCCGATTCTCTATCGGGCGAGCAGTTATGCTCGATCTCGCCGCGGAGAGATTCGCGGACATCGAGATGGACCACCGACTCGGAGCGCTCAGGATCACCGCTAGACTGCACAGCACAGAGCTCCTGATGTTCAATAACGGCCATGGAGTGATCCTCGGGCAGGCCTCCAAGAAGGTCGCCGAGATGGCTGTCCGACACTGGGCCGGCCTGCTGGAGGAAGAAGGAGTCCTAGCGTGAGAGCATGTTGGTCGACGGACTCTGGACCGGCGCCATACTAGACCAGCACCTACACCTCGACCGCTCCAACAGGTTCCTCGACGCAATCTCCGAGTTCACTCGCTCGGGCGGCACTGGAATCATGCTGGTACACAAGCCGGGGTTCTCCGCTGCTCTGCCCACAGACCTCGACGGCTACCGAGCTGCCTACACGGACACGCTGAGCATGGCCGACGAGGTCAGGGATGAGTTCGGAATCGACGTCGGAGTCGTGCTTGGACCACATCCGGTGGCGTGGGCTCATCAGATAGAGACCCTGGGCCTCGAGAGGTCGACAGAACTCCACCTCGAGGCCGTGGGCCTCGCTCTCGAGCATATCGAGGCCGGCGAAGCAGTCTGCCTCGGAGAGGTCGGCAGGCCCCACTACCCTGTCGATGAGCAGACTTGGGCGGCCGCCAATGACCTCCTCCTCGAGGTCATGTCGCTTGCCGCAGGAGCAGGGGCTACGATCCAGCTGCATGTCGAGGACAACGGCGAGGCGACCTGCAGGGAACTCGCCGGGCTGTGCGACAAGGCCGGTCTGCCGAGGGACCGGGCGGTTCGGCACTACGCACCGGCTGATGTCAGCGCCGACTTCACCCACGGACTCGCGGCCACCGTGAGCGTGGGCAAGCGGAGCGTCGAGAGGCTGGCCGAGACGGCTCGTTCGGCGGCATCCCCATGGGGCATGGAGACGGACTTCCTAGACGACCCCCGACGACCGGGCGCTGTGCTGGGCCCCAAGACCGTGCCCAAGCGCACCCAGCAACTGTGCTCTGCACTCCTCTCGGCTGACTGGAGCGACGACGAGGTCAGTGACCTGATGATGAGCATCCACAGTGAGTGGCCTGCTGATTTGTACTCTAGTCGCTAGGCCACCGGAGCTCGGGCATGAAAGTCATAACGGCACCCGTCACGAACAGGATGACGGTCACGACGAATCCCTGGAAATCACCCAGGGTGACCTCGTAACCCAGCTCTTCAAGCCCCATCCTCCAGAGGGGGCCGTTAATCGGCAGGAACAGGAACATCAAGACAACACCCAGTTTCTGACGGAGTAGCATGAACGAGCCACTGAGGGCTGGTTGATGAACTGAGCGTAGTGGTGGTTGATGGTGCGCTCTGGGGAATTCGAATCCCCGTGGACGGGTTGGAAACCCGTAATCATAACCAGACTAGATCAAGAGCGCGTTGACTTGCCGAGCCGAGCCATCCATTAAACCGATTTGGTGGTCGAAATCGACGAGTGAAGCATTCAAACGCGTCCCTCCTAACGGAGGGACGTGTCACAAGACGACGATGCCGCCGCTCCGGGCATAGCAATCAGCAAGGACGAATCCGACCTCCTTGACGAGAAGCAGATCGTCGGCCGCAAGATATGGCGCATCGTCCCCTACCTCAAGAGATATTGGAAGCGTGCAGCCGGTGGAGTCGCCGCCAATGCGGCAGCCCGCGCGTTCGACCTGATACCATTTATCGTGATCGGGATGGCGGCAGACTGGTACCAGAGCGGAACGTTCACCAGTTCCACTATACAGTCCTTGGTCAGTTCGAGTCACCTCCCGGAAGTGGGCCCCATAGGGTCCGTCGAATTCGGCTTCGGTCTTCTCATTCTGGTCTCGTTCACCTTCCTCGCTGTTTTCCAGGGCATCAGCGAGTACATGTGGCAGAGTACTGCGTACATGGTTCAACACGATATCAGAATGGACGCCACCACCAGCCTGATGGCGATGGAGGCGTCCTACTTCGAGACCCGTCAGACAGGCAATCTGATGTCAGTCCTCTCTGCTGATGTCGCGCAGTTGGAGGACGTAGTTTCGGATTCTTCCACATCGATAATCCGGATAATAATCACCTTCTCCGCCTCGTTCGCGATAATGTTCTGGATGTCACCGACGCTGTCGCTGATCCTAGGCATCCCCCTGATCCTGGTCATCCCCATGGTGGTCTGGTTTTCGACAAGGATCCAGCCCCGCTATCGCAAGCAGCGTGAGAGCACAGGCGGGATAGTCGGCATCCTCGAGAACGTGCTTGCTGGAATCGTCACAGTACAAGCCTACAACGCAAGCGACTTCGAGCGCGCTCGCGTCGAGAGAGAGAGCGGCGACTACCGCGACCAGGCGATTCTCGCCGCCAACCTGCGCAACCGATTCATCCCGGGGATCTACGTTGTGGCCGGCCTGTCTTTCGGCCTACTGGTCTCGGCAGGTGGCTGGCTCATGGCGTCCGGCGAGATCACTCCTGGCCAATTTGTCACGTACCTTTTGATCTCGACAAGATTAACCATGCCAATGTTTGTCATGGGGATGTTAATTGGCCAGATTCAGAGAGGTGAGGCAGCCTCCAAGCGTGTGTTCGCACTGATGGACCTCGAACCGTCGATTTTTGACAAGCCCGACGCTATCCCGCTCGATAGCCCAATCCGCTCGATCTCGTTCGACGACGTCACCTTCTCCTATCCCACATCGGAGGCCAACGTGCTCAACGGCATCTCGTTCTCCGCCTCCTCGGGGGAGTTCCTCGGGGTGATGGGGCACACCGGGGCAGGCAAGAGCACCATCCTCAAGCTGGTCGAGAGGTTCTACGAGCCCCAGCATGGCACGGTGAAGATCAACGGCATAGACATCAACGACTACGCCATCGCGTCAGTCCGCGACAGAATCGGCTTCGTTTCCCAGGACCCGTTCATGTTCTTCGGTGATGTGAAGTCCAACGTCTCCTATGCCCGCGAGGCCTCAGACGATGAGATTCGGAAGGCTCTCGAGACCGCAGGCGCATGGGAATTCGTCTCGGAGCTTCCGGATGGTATTGACACGATGGTCGGGGACCGGGGCGTCATGCTGTCGGGAGGCCAGCGCGCTAGAGTAGCACTGGCGCGTGCCCTGCTCAAGGACCCCGACCTGCTGATACTCGACGAGGCCTCGGCGGCCCTCGACGCCGAGACCGAGAAACGCATTCAGATGTCGCTCTTCGGCGGCTCGAACGGGGACTCACAGAGGATCACCATCGCGGTCGCTCACCGCCTCGCCACCATTCGCAACGCCGACGAGATTATCGCGATGGTCGACGGAGCCATCGTCGAGCGTGGCATCCACAGAGAACTGCTCTCCAACGACGCCGTATACGCAAGCCAGTGGTTGATCCAGACCGGGGAGCTGGGCGCGGCAGAGGCCTGAGTTAGTCTCTGGACCTATCGTCAATCTGCAGTCCGGAATTGCCGGAGAAGATGCGCCACCAGCCTTGTAGCACACCCATTCCATAGTTCCAGTGCAACGCGAAAGTCGCAATAGAGGAAAGGAAGACGGTTTTAGGAGTTCGACAAGGGGAATTTCCCTTGGCAGCCCCGTACCAGGCAATGAGGTTGTACAGAACAATCAGGCTGACCAGAGTATGGACTCCTGCGCGAGGCCACCCCATCGGAACGGTCTCGTACGAGATGTCCCAGAACTCGGGCCAGTTCAGGCCGTCGTTGGCGAGCCCCCAGAAGAAGAAGGCGAAGGCACTCAGGACTATCGGGGGAAACATCGCCACAATAGTGTGGCTCCAGGCGCGCAACTCGCGGTGCTCGTGACTCGCTAGAGTCCTGACCAGACCGTAGTTGCGAATCTGCCTCTTCACCCTTGAGAGGTCCCTGCGACGGTGCCACATCACAGCTGTCCTGTCGGTCCACAGCCTGTGGCCGGCTTGCCGAATCATGTGGTCGAGGATGACGTCTTCGGCACCTATGCAACCGGGCGGGAAGCCTCCGACCTCCTGCAGTACAGAGCGCCGATATGCGGAGTTGACCCCGGGCAGCTGCTCGACCTCATCGAGTTCCCCCGCCCCTTTCCCGCCGTAGTTCGTTCCCACGGTGAAGATCCTGCTGCAGAAGCTGACATCAATGATCTGCTGCTGTAGGGTGGAGTGCTCCGGCGGGGCGAAGTTGGGCCCGCCGACTCCTGCCACCTCGGGCCTCTCGAACCAGCGTGCCAACTGCTCAACCCAAGTTCGGGCAACAATCACGTCATCGTCGGTGAAGAAGACCAGCTCGGATTCTGTCGCGTCCAGAGCGACATTGCAGGCGTCTGCGCGGGTTCGCGAGCCTGCATCGTCGATGAAGCGCACCGCCCTCGACTCAGCCTGCTCGCGACCCGGGTCAGCACCCGGGCCTACTACGACAATCTCACAGGGCCCGTAGTAGCTCTGAGCGAGCAAACCGTCGAGGGTGATACCCAGTTCGACCTGGTTCCCGACACTGGGAACAATGACGCACACAGATCGGCTCACGGCCTGCCGGCCCTAGTTCGCACTCATTTAACCACGGGTCGCTTGTCAGCCGTCGGAGACCCTTGGTGCGAGATAGAATTTCCACTCAGCACCGCCGTCGTTGCTGTTCCACTGCAAGTAGAGCGGGTACCGTTCCTGGAACTGGACCTGGACATCCTGTGCTAGCCCAGCGGCCAATTTGCGAGTCAGGACCTCTAGGTATTGCAGTGAGTAAGTCGACTGGGTCGGAGCAGCGCAGACCAGTTCGCTGAGTTCACCCGCCTCGAAGCGGACATTGACTCCCTCACCGGCCTCAACGGTCACGGAAATACGAAACTCCTTCGAGTCAATGCTGAGGTCGGCCAACTCGCCGACGAGTTTGGCTGCTCGAAGCGCCCTAGAGAGCTTCTCTGAGCCGATTGTGGCGCTGCTGTCGAACTCCAAAACCGGCAATTTGGGGTCCTCCATCGATCCTGTATCGAGGCCGCGTAGGATTCTGTGCACTTCGCCGATTCGAACGTTCAGTGCGCCCACGTTCTCGTCGTAGTCGATCTCGACGAGGTTGGATTCAAGGCCTGGGAGATTCAGTAGATCTCGAAGCTTGCCGAGTTCAAGCCCGATCTCAACCGGTTCGACCTCGTAGGTCTCGAAGCATACATCGGAGACGACGGCCGAGAGGAGGGCGACGTGCGAGCCGTCGACTACGCTGACGCTCAGCCCCTTCTCGCCCCACGATAATTTCACTTCCTCCGTGAGAATCGAGAGGCAATCGGTGATTTCCTTGAGCAACCCTGTGTTGGCTGTTACTCTGAGCATCGTTCCACCTCGGTACTCCACTGCTGATACTTGACGGCTTTTCATTCTTCGTGGCGGCCTTCCGGGCCGATTACTGGTATTCTCTGAACCTCTTTCCACAGTTCTTACAGGTGCATATTTTTGTCTCCGGCTCGTCAGAACTTCTGGTTTGCATCAGAACCACAAAAATCTCGTTGAGGTCACATTTAGGACATCGAATGTCTCCAACGCGCAGGGTGCCCCGGGCTACTTCCTCCTCAACGACCTCAGTCAGGTGCTTGAGTGACTTCTCGGTTCCCGAGGCGGTGGCGTTTGACAGATCGACGGTTTCACCGGTCATTGGATCGGTGAAGGTGCTGCCCAGACCGTCCTTTCCACTAAGGGGCCCTTCGTACGCACATCGATAGTTCGTGCATTTGATGTTCCCCGAAGAATCAGGGAACGACAGAGCACCGCACTCAGGGCAGAACATAGACTTCCAAAACCTAGCCGGCTTTCCACCACGCCGAACAGGGACAATCAAACCGTCTATTGAACTATTGGTTGGCTCGGGCTGTTCCTCAGCCTGCAATCGCGTTTCCAATAAGCGCACTGCGAGTCAACCGCACCGTTAAGCGAGATGACACCATCGAGAATTCGTGAGAATCCATTTCGATTGGAGGCTGGCGCGAGTCATCGATTCAGACGGCAACGTAATCGATGAGCTGGTTTGGTCCGGCAAGAGGTCCGTCGGCGCTCTGGCTGACAGGCTGGCTGAACTCCAATCAGGCCGGCTGAGCCCCGAAGCCAGAGTACTGGCCGAGAGGTTCTCCGAGGGCGAGCCAAATCATCTGGGGGCGATGTCCGATCCGGACTGGCCAGAGCCAGACGGCGATGAGCAGGCGCTTCTCGCCGAGTCCATCGACAGGCTGGCTCGGAGGGGCGTTGCTGACGCCGCAGGCGACCTCGACAGGCGCCTCGACATGCTCTCGTCTGCTGCTAGCGAGTTGCGGGCGTCATGGACGACCAGCGAGGCTCGATGCGTGGAGTGGGCCGGGCTGTTCCTCTCCGAGGCTGACTTGGACGCTCAGCGCAGGGACATCCCCGCAGCTGTGGCAGAGGCCGATTCGATAGACGGAGCGGCTGCGACATTGGGAATCTCCTCTCCCGATCATCAGCCTTCTCCCTCAGAATGGGATGCTCTGCGAAGTCATGCCACAGGGGTGGTCGAACTCACAGGAAGACTGGATGTTGCCGAAGTCGCCACTCGTGAACTCGCTAGAGGATATGTCCCTTCTCTCAGCCTTCTCTTAGGCCCGTTGGGCGCTGCGAAACTGGTGGTTCTCGCGAGAGGCCGCGAGAGGCTGGCCCGGATGCCCAGCGGAAGCCTGCAGGTCCTCGGAGCCAGTGGGGCCATGGCAGCGCATCGCAGAGGGGCACCACCGCCCAAGCACTCCCCCGTGCTGTTCTCCCTCCCCCAGGTCTCGAAGTCACCTCGCTGGGTCAGGGGCAAGATAGCCCGATTCATCGCCGGCAAGTGCTCGATTGCGGTCAGGGTTGACCACTTCGCTGGGGAGCCGTGGGACGAGGATCAGATAGCCGAGATCAACAGGCAGGTCGATGCCATCAAGGCGAGATTCCCTAAGCCGCCCAAGAGAGAGTGAGCGAATGGCCAGACCCGTGAAACTCGGATGGGGGGTCAGACGTGAGGGCCGCTCGCTGTGGACCCGCAACGCGGTCCGCGGAGCCTCTGTCAGAGGCGAGCGCAGGAAGAAGGACGGAAGGGTCGAGTGGAGGCAGTGGATCCCCTCCAAGTCCAAGGTCGCAGCAGCGCTACTCAGGACAAATAACGACCCCACTGATATCCTTCCCGAGCCGAGCTCCACCTCCCTCTACCTCGGAGCGTCGAGCGGGGGAACTTGCAGTCACATCCACGACATCGTCTGCGGAGCGGACAACCATCACGGCGGGCAGGTTGTCGCGGTCGAGATTTCGCCTAGGATGATGAGGGACCTAGTGACCTTGGCCGAACGAAGGAGCGGCCTTGTCCCTGTGCTGGGCGATGCCCGCCTCTCTCATACGGTCTCTCCCTACATCCGAGGCAAGGCGGACTGGATGCACCAGGATATCTCCTGTGCCAACCAAGCTGTGACCTTCGTCAAGATGGCTGGAACCTTCCTCAAGCCGGGAGGCACTGGGCTGTTGAGCCTGAAGGCTGCCAGCGAGAGGTCGTCTGATGGGGATGACGATTCCAGGTTCGCTAAGGCGGAGGGAATCCTGAGGGAGTCAGAACTTGAAACCTTAGAGCGGATAGAACTCGCTGGGTTTGAGGATCGGCATGTCGTATTCCACGTACGGAAGACGGCCGAATCAAGATAGCCAAGATCCGACGCCGCCGAGCAGTGCAGCGCCAAAGACAACCGCGCCAACCAGCAAAAGTAAACTCAGGTAATTCATCACCAGACCGGCAATGGCTTCGTTACGCCCAAGATTCATCTCCTTCGAGGCCTTGAAACCCATGTGGCCAAGCACGATTCCCGCTATAGAAGTCAGAGGCGTAAGACAAACGGTGCAACCGACAATGAACCCTAGAAACCAGAGTACCCAAGTTGTGATTCCCAGCCACATCGAGAAGGTTGCATTGTCGTTGGACAGTTGCACCATCATCGGTTGTTGGTAGGCACCTGCCCCCGCAGACGGACTCGCGTACGGGTTGGACTCCTGCGAATTGTCGGATTCGGCACTCGGCGTGCCGGAGAGCACCACTGTCTCGGGAGAATCTTCCACGGCCAACGATATTGATAGTGCAATTGAATCTATCCTGTCGTCAGTATCATGGAGTCGAACGGTCTCAGCGGGCCAATGCCCGAGTTGCCGGAGGTTGAGACTGTCAGGAGAGGCCTCGAGATTCATCTGATTGGCCGACGCATCGAGCACGTCGAGCTGCGCCGACCTGACCTCCGATTCCCGTTCCCGGAAGGATTCGAGGCGATGTTGCGCGGCAGGCTGGTCGAGAGCGTAGACAGGCGCGCGAAGTATCTACTCATCCGACTAGAAAACAACACCACTTGGATGTGCCACCTCGGAATGACCGGGCGCTGGACTCTGCTGGGGGCGGACAGCATCCAAAGTGACGATGGACCTCATGACTGGGTCGTCGTGCACCTCGATAACGGCGGGAGGGCGGTGTTCTCGGACCACCGGCGCTTCGGGTTCATGGACCTCTTCGAGACCGCCGAACAGGATGAGAACAGGTTCCTCGCCAAACTCGGCCCCGAGCCCACTCCGGACCACCTGACGCCGATGGATCTGGCCGAGAACTTGAGGGGCCGCAAGACCCCGATGAAGGCCGCCCTCCTCGATCAGAGGACCGTGGCCGGCCTCGGCAACATCTACGTCTGCGAGATTCTCTTCCGTGCTGGGGTATCGCCACGCAGGACGGCAGCCAGTGTGGCCGGCAAGTCGGGAGTCACTGAGCGAGTCGAGCGAATCACAGCAGCCACCCACGACGTGATCGTCGAGGCGATTGATGCGGGTGGAAGCAGCATCAGCGACTTCGTCAGTGTCGTGGGCGCCCTCGGTTACTTCACTCGTAGCCATCAGGTCTACGGCAGGGAGGGCCTGCCCTGCTTGAAACAGGGGTGCAGCTGCAGCATCCGGCGCATAGTCCAATCGGGCCGCTCTACCTTTTACTGCCCTGAATGCCAGCGTTGACTAGCCCCTCTTGTACTGAAGTCTATTTTGAACTCGCAGGTCACGTGCAGATGAGATGAGTTGATGAACCATCGTTGACTAATAGATGGCATGTCCGATGTCGGAACCTTCCGATTGGGTTTCTCGAGTGTCGAGGATTTGATCGAGTCAAGCCCAGGGGGCTACGATTTGATCTACATCGATCCCCCATTCGGCCTGCAACGAGAACTTCACATGACAGAGGCTGATGGTACGAAGAAGTCATTTCAAGATTCCTGGTCAAGCTATGACGAGTACATTGATTGGCTTGCTAGGGTTCTGAACGGTCTTTTCGACCTACTCAAGAAGGACGGTTGGCTTTACTCGCACAACAACTTCGAGGGCAATGCACTTGCGCTGGGGAGGGTGGATGAGAAGGTGCGAAAATCATTCTACACCAACATCTCATGGATGAGGTCCCATCCGAAGAACAACATCAGCATCGGCTGGGGGAACATCGTTGATTCGATAATGGCCCTCCGCAAGGGTAAGCCATACTTCGAGGTTGAGCATTCCGCGCTCGACCCTACTTACGCTGCCAACTCGTTCGGCCATGAGGACGAGCGTGGTAGGTACGCGCTCGCTCCAGCAACGGGAGAGAAGTCGAGGCCAGGCCATCAGTTCGAGTACAAAGGCTGGTCACCGAACTTCGGTTGGCGCTACTCTGAGGAGAAGACC
>Ga0310123_10002855_pt1 | contig 13601 bp, 9 predicted proteins | sample CB6_AW_1057_MG_FD_203505 | JGI IMG/M metagenome (GOLD analysis project Ga0310123, IMG submission 203505) | Marine microbial communities from Western Arctic Ocean, Canada - CB6_AW_1057 | ecosystem: Environmental > Aquatic > Marine > Oceanic | place: Canada: Western Arctic Ocean | collected... | reverse complement strand
AACAGGTGAACGGGAATCGAATCGCTAGAAAAGGCGTCAAGGATCAGAACATCGAATTGCTGATGAGATTGTTGCTCCAAAGAAATGCGTGCATCTCCGGTCACAATTTGTACGTCCGCTGGACAATCCAACAAGTAAACAAAAAATTCTCTAGCAAGTCGAATGACTTCGGGATTGATCTCGTAAAAGCAATACCAATCGTCTGGTTTCGCATAGGCCGCAACCGTACCGACGCCGAGTCCCACTACACCGACACGCTTCGGCTGGCCCGGTCGGTGGTTCCGCAACACAATTCCGACACCCGATGATTCTCCATAATACGAGGTGGGTCGCCGTTGTATATCCTGTCTCCTAAACTGCATCCCGTGCATTGTCCTGCCGTGAATTAATGCGAAATACTCTTCGCCGCGATGTTCTTTGTTGCGAACTTCGACTCGTAGGACTCCGTAAAAGTTCCGCGAGATGCTGTAGGCGTTCTGGACGGTCAATTGAATCTCGGCGACCAAATGAAATGCCAATACCGTGAGTCCCACCACCATGACACACCACGCCCAACGCGGCTTCCCCCGATAGAGTTTCGATGTCTGATCACGGAAGTACACAGCCAGCATTAGCAGCGAGCAACCCAATAACGCGAGGTGCAATTCCACGTACATTGAAAAGATGAAGGGTGCAATCAGTCCCACAAACAAACCGCCTGCAGCACCGCCTGCAGCCAGCACCAGATAGAACGAGGTCAAGTATCGGGGATCGGGTTTCAGTTGAACCAATTCCCCATGACAAACCATGCAACAACAGAACATCGCGGAGAAATAAATCACCGCTTGTACGATGAACGACACCTGGCCGACCGCGCCAAGCACAGCATTGTTCCCGCATACAGCTGCCGCGAGAATCACCCAGGCACCGCCAAACCAGCGCCGCGAATACCAACGATCGCTTTCGAAACAAAGTATAAACGACAGCAGATAGAGCATCAGTGGGAACACCCATAGGAAGGGAAACACGGCCACATCGGTGCAGACCTGGTTAGTGACGGCCAGCAACATGACCGAAGGAACCATCGCCAGGCTGAACCATAGTAAACCTCGAGAGAATGTCGGCGGCTCCGAGCTGACGGTCGCATTAATTTCTGTTTCTCCCCACTTGGGGCACGACGATTTCAAACTGGTAGCCGCTTCGGAAAGCGAACGCCCCGCTGTCTCTCGCGAATCTCTGAATAACGGCGCTGCGGTCATCGCGCAGCTCAGCGCGAAGCCGCCAAACAGCCATGACCAGATCACAGCTTGTGTCTGCACGCCAAACAAAGGTTCGACCACGAACGGATACGAAACCAACGCCAACAATGAACCGGCATTTGAGAGAGCATATAGCCGATACGGAGACCGACCGGGATTTGTGAGACTAAACCAGGCCTGCAGCAAGGGCCCAGTTGCTGAAAGAACAAAGTACGGCAGGCCAATCGACGCAGCCAACAGTAGAACAATGCGCAACGTTGGATTGCTACTGTCGATTGGTTTCCAATCAACATCTGGTGCTATCGGTAGAAAGGCCAGCGCCGCAGTCATCAACGAAACATGGACTACGAACTGCGTTCTGACTCGAAACGAGCGAGTAACAAAGTGAGCATACGCGTAACCTACCAGTAGAAACGCCTGAAAAAAGAGCATGCAAATGGTCCAAACCGTAGTGCTCCCACCGAACCAAGGCAGAATATATTTTCCAATGAGCGGTTGGACCTGAAATAACAGAAACGCGCTGAGAAACACCGTAGCAGCAAATCCCAGGACCGACGTTCGTTCGCGAGCATTTCGTTGCATACGAGTTCTTGGACCAATGACTGCTTTTCGTCAGGGATTGTTGACTGATAGAAATTTTAATGCCGCCACAGCCCTTACGCAGCGCTCCGACTGCCATTCTTGTGACTTTGTTCCACACGTATTTCGGTACTTCCTCACGGAGTTCACCCTTGCGCACGGTCATTTTTAACGTGATCGCTGCTTTCGGTCCCGATCTGACTTTCTCACTACCGTCACGCCATGGCGAGTGCAGAGACCTCGCTTGAAACCTGCTCGCCGTTTGCTTCCAGCTGGAACGACCCATCGCCGAGTGGGAATCGCACTCACTAGAAATCGCCGGATTTCATGGTGCACAGTTTATTGGTCCTTCGCCTTCCTTGCGGCCTTTCAGGGCTACGAGGCGGCAACCAATTCCGTCGCGTCTTCGCGACGACGGGCAATAACCGCGTCCCTAATGCTGGCGGGGACTTGCTTGTTACGACAGAATTCCATCGTGAAACTCCCCTGTCCTTGAGTCATCGACCTCAGTTCGTTAGCGTAATCGAACATTTCAGCCAATGGGACTTCAGCGCAGACGATGCTGATCCCGTGGACAATTCTGGTACTCGTGATCAATCCCCGTTTGCTCGAGAGGTGACCACAGATCGAACCCTGGAAAGCATCGGGAGCCTCGACTTCCAACTTCATGATCGGTTCGAGCAAGGCCATTTTTGACTTCTTCAGTGCGTCTCGCATGCAGTAGAACGCACAAATACGAAAGGCCATTTCGGAAGAATCGACTTCGTGAAAGCTGCCGTCCTCCAGGACAGCGTGTACGCCGACAATCTCACTTTCGCATAATGGCCCTTTCAGCAGCGCCTTCCGGAAGCCTTGATCCACAGCCGGGATGTACTCTTTGGGGATACGCCCTTGTGTGATTTCGCTGGAAAATTCGTACGGAGTCTCGGCGTCGTCTGGCAACGGAAAAATCCGGCCCACAACGTGAGCGTACTGGCCCGAGCCACCCGACTGTTTGCGGTGCTTGAAGTTAAATTCGACCGGAGCAGTCGGGCATTCGCGGTAAGCCACTTTCGGTTCACCCACAAGGCACTCGACCTTGTATTCACGACGAATGCGTTCGATATAGACTTCAAGATGCAACTGCCCCATGCCGGCGATCAACGTCTCGCCGGTTTCCTGATCAGACTGAACGCGGAAAGTAGGGTCTTCGCGACGAAAACGTTCGAGCGCTTTGCTCAGACGACCGGCGCCGTTGCGCGTCCGCGACTCGATCGACAAACGAATCACCGGTTCGGCAACAAAGATGTTTTCCAAAGCGCACTGAGCCCCTGGTCCGCAGAATGTGTCGCCCGATCCGCAGTCAATTCCAATAGCTGCCACAATGTCGCCAGGACCCGCAACGTCCAAATCCTCGCGCTGGTCAGCATGCATTCGCACAAGTCGGCCCAGACGTACACTCTGGCGAGTTCTCATGTTGCAATAGGTCTCACCCTTCTTCAGCTGTCCCTGATAGATTCGCATGTAGGTTAACTGACCGAATCGCTCAACCACGGTCTTAAACGCCATGGCGACTAACGGTTCGTCAGCCGACGTCGACAAGACTACTCGCTCGTCACCAAGTGCCTGGTCGGATTGTCGCTTCACGATGTTATTTGCCTGCACATTCCGATCACGAGGGCTGGGGAGAAAGTGGATGACTCCATCAAGCAGTTCCTGAACACCCTTGTTGTGGTAGGCCGAGCCTATCATGACTGGAGTGATCTCTTGCGCAAGCGTAGCATCGCGGATCGCTCGACGAACCAGGTCGACCGATACGTCGCGCTTCTCCAACAGGGCCAGCATCAGATCATCGCAATACGTCGAAAGTACATCGAGCATCTCATACCGGGCCGCCTTGGCTTGATGTACGAATTCGGCCGATATCTCTTCACGCCGAACGTGTTCACCCTGTTCGCCTTCAAAATAGACCGCTTGCATGTTGATCAGGTCGATGACGCCCTCGAAATCTTGTTCTTTGCCAATCGACAACTGAACAGGCAAGGGGGTGACGCCCAGTTTATCGGCAATCTGTTCAATCACTTCGTCCGGATTCGCACCCGTTCGGTCCATCTTATTGATGAACGTGATACGCGGTACGTGATATCGCTTCATTTGGCGATCAACGGCCAGCGACTGGCTCTGCACGCCGCCGACAGCGCAAAGCACCAGCACGGCTCCATCCAGCACACGCAAGCTGCGTTCGACTTCGACTGTAAAATCGACGTGTCCCGGCGTGTCGATGACGTTGATCGAATGCTGCATCCAATTGACGCGCGTCGCGGCCGAGGTGATCGTGATACCCCGCTCTTGCTCCAACTCCATAAAGTCCATGGTCGCGCCACCGCTGTCTCCCTTGATTTCACGGATGCGATGTATGCGTCCCGAATAGAACAGAATTCGCTCGGTCAAAGTGGTTTTTCCAGAATCGATATGGGCTGAAATACCGATGTTGCGATGTTTTTCGAGATTCTTCATGACACTAGATTGTAAAACGATACAAGTTAAAACTGAGACACATGGAAGGTCCGCGAGCGTACAACTTGCGAAGATGCCAAGCGGCGATTCCTCCAGACGGTAGGCTATCTTCAGATTATTGAACCGTTGGAGAATGCTTAATCGACGCGAACACCGACCGTGTCTTACTCGACAAACGCCGCTGCCGAACAGGTGGGACCACACTGAGAGGCAAGAAACGGATGCAGGCTCATGATAATATCGTCTAAATGACGTGTGGCAAATAGAAAAACCCTTGTTTTGGAAAAAAAGTCACTTTGGCACAAAATCAGTCTGGTTCAAGCTGCGACAATGACAGGACAGCCGCAGGCAAGTAGCCGAGTCAGTCCGCGTTAGCGAGAGCACCCGATCAACAACGGATCCACGACGACGACTCGCATTCTGTTGGCTGCCATTGACTTGATGCGGTCATCTGAAACGCGAATCCCGAATAGCACGTTTCGACAACTCATATGACTGTTGATCATACGTTTATAGCCGATTTGAAACGAGGTGCCTTTAATTAGAGACTTAATGAATAGGCCCACACGATAATCGATAACCACGAGCGATGATCCCATCCTATTCTTTTTCTTTGGCTAGAAAGAGACATTCGCCGCTCTGTGCTGCAAACCAAACGTGTCAGATTCCGAAGTAGGTTTGTATCGGTTTGACGCCAACCCAACGAGACTTGGAATTGCTAACTCTTGCAAAAAACATCCGTTAAGGATTCTAGTACAAAGAGAGTTGTCCGAGGATGCTTTGACACAGACAGATGACACAACTCCCTTTTTAGAATCGACTTACAACTACCTGCCAAGCTCGGCAGAGCGGCGAGAAGCCTGATTACTACCACTTCACTACCACATTTGGAGAACGCCGCAATGCTTAAGAAAATTCCAAGCTATCAACTTCACAAACACACTAGTCAGGGTAAAAGGATCACTACTTGGGCCTCTACAGTTCTCCTGAGAGCCGGGAACAATACGATGATCTGGTTGCTGAAGGTTTACCAAAAATGAAGACACCAGCCGCACGCCACGGTGGCTGAGGTTGACCATTAACTGACGCATCTCAGAATCCGATTCGTCACGCCAGCTGTTACGAAGTAGCGTTGTTTCTCGATAATTTAGGCTACGACCAAATAAGGTCCCAACAGATCTCCTCGTGCAACCCACACCCCGAATCTCAACCAACGAACTTAGCCCAGAAGATGGTCTGCTCTTATATGGCATTCCTAGCAAAGGGCTATTGACTTCTTTTGAACAACTCACGCAGTTCATTGACTTCTTGGCGCAGCTCACGCAGTTCATTGACTTTGTGGTGAAGATGCTGCACTTCTTCACGCATCTGCTGGATCACTCGGTGAACTTCTTCCATCGGCAGGCGATCGTGTCGTTGACGATGCGATTCTCGCATCATTCGTTCCTTTCCCTGCTGAAGTTCACGTTCCATATGTTGCACTCGTTTATGCAATTCGTGTGCCAAGTCATTCTGGCCAGCCGCCTCTAAGTTGCGCGCCAAGCGATGGAAGTGCTCGATCTGACGAGCCTGTTCTGTAATCTCAGGATGCTCCTCGCGGTGCCGTCCGGGGTACTGCTGACTCTGATGCTTGGCCCGTTCGCGAATTTCGTTTTCAATTCGCGATATGGCTCGTTCAACCTCTTCGCGAGCTTCGACGTTTTCCGACTCTGCCAGTTCTTCACGGTGATGTCGTAATCTTTTAAGTGCTTCATCGAGCTCTGTCATCCGATGCTCGAACCAGTTGCGGTCATCGTCTCGATTTCGATCTTGTCCCCCGTGATGGTTGTGGTATCGACGTTGTTCCCGGTCTCGTCCCTCCGGTGAAGACTCTTGACCTTGCGGTTCTAGGTTGAGCTGGATGTCGTCCCCTCCTGCTTCGCGAATATTTTGCGTATCTTCTTGTTGTGCAAATAACAGAGAAGTGACATCAAATCCCATTGCCACATAAACAACCAACACTACGACAACGAACAGCAATGCCAGTCTTAATCGATACATGAGTTTGTTTCCTTTCAAAGGAGTCGTTTGTCAATGCGTCTCCAATTCAAGTACGAAATTGACTTCGTTGACAAGTTTCTTTGAAATTCGTTAGTTGATGGTCGATATCAGCCACCGTGACGTGCGGCTGAAACCGTACGACACTCAATCTGTAAACCATTTTACCACTAAGTCAAACTTTCAAGTAACAGTCGCAACTCTCCTTCAGCCACACCTGACACCAGCTATGGACGCCCGCCAATTTGTGGCCGAGCACACTCATCCCATCTTCTGGAAAACCTCATATCTTTCTACACGGTGCTCATCACTCGGCAGACGGCAGCGCGAGTTTCTCAAATTTGAACGGAACCTTCACTGACTTCCGATTCACGTGCAACGTGATCCGTACATGGGCGTTATTCGGCACCGGTTTCTCTGCGCTGAGTACGTAACGTGTCACCTTGTTGACGATTGACCACGAAGTGCCTTGGTGGAGCACATCTCCTTGATCATCCAGCAACTCGACGTCAACAACCGAGTTGTCCAGATCGGTTATTGACACAACCACGGATTTTTCAGAGTCGTTCTGGGAATCGCCGATCTCCACTTTCACACTAGCTTCTTTCAGTGTCGTATCGTCCACCTCTTTTCCTTCCAGGCTTATAACTTCCGGGACGAGCACTACTTTCTTTTCACCGCCAACCCTGAGTTGCAACGAACCCTGTAAGACTGCAAGCTGCATTGCCTGGGGATCGGCCTGTTCCACCATGAAATGGATTTGGATAGCGTCTTGGGGCTTGTCAAATTGGAGGGGGAACATCAGAAGGCGATTCAGTTCAACAAATTGTGTCGTGTTATTCCGCAGCGTGGTCCAATCGTGTTTCAGTTGTTTCAGTTCCTTGCCACGATCGTCTTGCGCTTTTTCGACTGTCACAAAACCGACCGACGATGCTGTAGTGATAGTAGGACCTTGCAGTTCGAGCGTGGCGAACAACGGATTCTTGCCGTGGGGTGCGAATATGCCGAACGGTGCTTTGTTGAACAGAATAATCTTCTGTTCCAGATCTCCCTGTTTGACAACGGCAGCAGCAGATGGTGTCAATTCGACTGGCCGAGTCGTCTGAAAATCCGTGGCCAGCGTCGAAGAAGTTGGCCCAAAACTCTTTGCCGCCATTAGGTGTTCGGAAAGTTGGGCGAACGTTTCAAAGGCCCACAACTCCTTGAAGGCATCCGACACTTCGACTGTGACTTCCATCAAACCACTTTGCTCGTTTGATTCAACGCTGTTGAGTACGCTTTCACCCAGTTGTGCCAGTGCTGGTAGAAACTGTTCCTTTGAGGCGACGAACGCAGTCTTTGCGTCTGCCAAGACCAAATCAAAGGCTGATTTGATATCCGTCGATCCGGCGAAATCGGTACAACTGAGTTGCAACTTAAGGTTAATCCCCTGGTTCAACGACATCCCGAGTGAGAGGCCTTTAACTTTCGTTTTTAAGGCTTGAATCAAGTTGGCCATGCCGGGCGACCTGTTTGGGTCAGATTGCGGGACTTGTCCCATCACCACGTCGCGTATCCTTGGAACGAATGCAACGACCAGTTGATGGTGCGAATCTACGAAGTCCAGGTCCTCACGGCGAACCTGTGTCTCCGACCGATTCATGACTTCACGAATCGCTGGTTCGCTGCCAAATACGACCGTCTTGGGCTCCGCAATCCATGCAGCTTTGGTCGCCATTGTTGGCATCCCCGACATGCCTTGTACGGGTGTCGGTTTCCTGCGGTAGTAAGTTTTTGCGTTCTGCGTTGTTACGACTTCGCTTTGCGGATTGGCCTTCAGTTTAGAAACACTGTAAGGCGCCTTCGTGTGAACGACGACGATAACGTTGTCGCGTAATGTGGTTCCAACGAGTTCTTGGGGGCTAGCTCCCTGCTGAGCTTGCAACCCGGCATTGGAAATCTCCCCAATTCCGACCATCACCATGTCGATTTCGTCCGGTCCCAGACCGTAATTCTCTTGTATTTCATCGATGGTAGCTTGCGTCTGCGGATTCTGGATCAGCGACTTGACCAGCGACTCATTCCACAAATCGGCCATTTTGATCGCAACGACCAATTCTGCATCGAGCGGCAGGTACGCCAGATTGAGTTGATTGTTGATGCCTTGGACTTTTACCTCGCCGGCCGGCCGTTGGTTTGCGACTGCGTCCGGACCGACCACGCCACCAGCATCAACCGGCGGTTCACTCGAATCGGCGATGCCGTTGGCGTCTGCAGGCCCAGAAGCCAGCTGATCACCACTGCCGAACAACATCCATCCCAAACCAACTAGCAGTCCGACTATTAGCAATACGCCACCGGCGATTAAGACTGGCGTCAAATTTAAATCGCCTGATTTCTTAACTTTGGAACCACCAGGCTTTTTCGAGGACTTACGACCAGACACCATCGGGGCGGTTGCGCCGTAATCTTCTTCGTCAAATTCGTCAAAACTATCGAACTCGTCGACCACAGGTTCCGGTTTTGGCTTTTTGAGGACAAATGGATACTTGCACTTGGGGCATGCGACTTTTTTCCCAAAGGAACTCACGCTTTTTAATTTGAGATTGGATCTGCACTTGGGACATTGAATGGATATCAGTCCGGTCATCGGTCGGCTCACTATTGTTGAAAGGGCAAGAGTTCGGCGATCAACTAACTCAATGGTACGCTGATTGGGCCTCGTGTTCCATAAGTTTTCGTCATCATGTGCCAACATAAAACGATCGGTCCATAGGGCGACGTTTTTCTGTTGGCCAGTACAGATCGACCATAAAGCCGAAAGCCAGTTAAAGCTGCGGACAAACACACCACACTATGCAGTGCCGACAATTCACTGAAACTTCACACCAACAGTTATGATGGCATCAATGTCATCTTCCATGTGTGAAAGTCGATCTCATAAAACCAGTTATAAAATTGAGGAGATGAACTTGACAGTACGAAACGCAAATCTAGCTACTTCTCTGGCTTTGCCCGAATAACCTTGAATTTAATAGGCTGTGCCAGCTCGACTGTTATCGTGATTGTGTCCTTGTCCTCGAAGTGATACCGAACACTGAAAGCGCCTTTCTGGCCGTTAGGACCGCCATAGAGTATTGATTGAACGGCGTCTCCTTCGTTATCCACAGTCCATTTTCCAAGAGAGGAAAACCCGTTGCTGTCAGCACCCATGTGAAAGATGCCTCCGGTATTCTGATCGACGCCCATCAAATTAACGGTTTCCTTGTCGCTGTCCTTAGTCGTGATTTCGATCACCCAATTCTTAAGCTTCCAGGCAACGGTCATCTTGAAATGGGTTCCTCTGGTTTCCGCATCGACCCAAGTCCCAGTGAACCCATCCCATTTTGATTTGTGAAGAATGTCGCTCAACGTCTCGGCGGCCGAGGCCTGCAACGCCGCAATCAGCACACTCGTAGCAACCACGGTGCAGATTATTCGTTTAACTATTCTCATTTTTGACATCCGAAATTCCTCAAGTAAGAGGTGCAAACATACGTGAGCCGTGACAAATAATCCGAATTTGGAGTCCGAACCAATTGCATCCCAAATGCGACTTAACACCTAAGACAATCGCAATTCAAAGAGAACAAGCCCATCAACCCCAACCGTCTCGATCCCGCCGATCGACAATATATATCATGATAATATCAAAGGCACAAAAAAGAAATAATTTCTATCAGTCGAATGATGCAGCCTGGGTATTCGGAGAATTAAAATATCTATCAGTATCAGGCGTTTCGATCAGAGTGACGACCTCGATCTTGCCAAATCACTGGCTGTCGATTTCGATAAGAATTTTTCCATTCTCGGCAAGGTCTACGAGTACACAAATACGAATAGTGTCAAGTGTCTTGTCACGTTCTTCGAACAATTACAAGCCAATGGGATACGTTGTGGTAGTCTGATTATTGTTGTTGGCCAACACTCCATTTCCAAAGTTCCAGTGATCGCGGTATTCTAGCGACACTGGAGCATTGGAAAAACCACTGTCTAAGTACCAGGACTGTGTTATGTCGTGGCGTCTTGAAGAAAATCTATCTGCGGATACGTATCAACATCTCGTACGCATTGCTGAGACACTCACCCTCTCGGAGGGAACGGTTTTAATCACCGAAGGGGACCAGAGTCGAACTTTGTTTATTCTGGAATCAGGATCTCTCAATGTGTCGCAAAAAACGGGTAATGGCGCACAAAAACTGGGCACGATCGAGCCTGGAGATGTGACCGGAGAAATCGCCTTTATCGATCAACGGCCCAGGTCCGCTACCGTCACGGTTAGTCAGGCTGCGAGATTACTTAAATTGGATCATGCCCAGGTCATTTATGCTCTGATGGACAATCCAGCGGCCTTGGCAGAGCTGGTCCAAGCGCTTGCTATTCGCGTGACGCTACGACTGCGTGGCCACATGACCGAACAGATTATTCAGTCCGAACTGTCAAAGGTATCTTCCATACCCGATACACCGACCTATATGGAAAGAACCGGTAAATCGTACCTAGAAGAACTTGTTCAGGAAGCCCTTTCCCATCCTGCCGTTTGCCATCCTTATTTGACTGATTTGGCCGAAGGAAATCTGCCTGATTTAAAATGGGCCCTCCGTGATTTTGCATCCCAATACGCCGGCTACTGTGCCCATTTCCCCCGGTACCTGACTATGGTCATTTCCAAGTTACATTCGCCTGAACACCGCACGACCTTAATGCAAAACCTGATCGAGGAAAGTGGTATGCTCGATGACGAAGAAATAGCGGTTCTGGTCGAGCATGGAATTGACCCTGACTGGGTCCAAGGGATTGCACACCCCAAGTTGTTCAAGAGATTTCAACAAGCTGTAGACGCAAATGACACCGATGATCATTCAAATGACACCCTGGAAGTGGTCTGTTGGCGCGAGTCCTTTTATCACCTGCTCGCAAATGGGTCACCTGCCGAAGCGGTAGGTGCTATTGGGCTGGGAACAGAGAACGTGGTGAACAAAATCTACGCGCCGATCATACGCGCCATTGAACGGCTGGGAACGCTCGATCGCAAGCAGTACGTGTTTTTCGAACTCCATTGCGAGGTTGATGACGACCATCACGAAGCCCTGCTGAAGATTGCCCATGATTTTACAGACGTTGCGCAGAATCGCATTGATCTTCGCAAGGGCATGCTCAAGGCCCTTGGACTTCGCGCTATGTTCTGGAACTGGATGCACAAGCGTGCCCGAGATGCAGGGCTGGACTCATGAATGAACCCAATGCGAACATCTACGATCGGTCAGTAACTAACTGGAAACGCACCGAACCGATTCTTCTATCAGATTTCACGGCCCGTCCTTTTGTGCTGTCTTGGTGCGAACCGATCTATGGGCTGCGCGTCCTGGACCTCGGTTGCGGTGAAGGGTACTTTGCAAGGCAACTCAAAGAACGTGGCGCGGCGGATATCGAAGGGATTGACAGTTCCAGGCAGATGATTAGCGGCGCAATAGCCGCTGAACAGATCGAACCGCTAGGAATTAGCTACCGGGTATCCGATGCCGGAGAATTGTCCGAATTCCACGACGAGCAATTCGACCTTGTTGTTGTCGTCTTTTTGTTCAACTACGTCGACTGTGCAAAGATGACGTCGATCATGAAGGAGATTTTTCGGCTATTGCGCACCGGCGGCCGGTTTGTTTTTTCTGTCCCGCATCCGTTCTTTGCGTTTCTCCATAAGGAACAACCTCCGTTCTATTTTCAAAGAAACGGAGCCGGCTATTTTTCCAGTCGCAATCAACTTTTCGAGGGTCGAATTTGGCGTCGTGACGGAACTGATGTACCCGTCCAATGCATCCACAAGACTTTTGATGATTACTTCAACGCATTGGCGGCGGCGGGGTTCACCTCACTGCCAGCCATCAAGGAGCTCTATACTCAGCCGGAACACTTGGAGATGGACCCGGATTTCTTTGAACCCTTGAAAGACAAGCCCCTTCATCTTGCCTTTCGGATAATGCGTTGAGGTGATCCACATTGATTTCATTGAAACAGCATGAGATAGCCCCCACCGTTGATGATCCATTTTCCTGGGATGCCCAGAGCTTGTCAGCAAGGCCAGCCTGGCGTATGAGGATTGAAGATAAAACGATACACGGATTGCGACAGGCCACTGCAAACCTTCAGCTCGATGACGATTTTTTAAACAGGTACGCCCATGGCGACGTCGAATTATTCGGCCTCCAAGAACTCTCCGACCGTATTCGCCAAGAACTTCAACAGAGATCGGGTATCGTTTGGCTCCAGGGTTTTCCCGCTACGAGCTTCACTGTGGCACAGATGAAGTTCTTTTACCTTGCGATTGGTGCAGCCGTAGGCAAGACCATGGGCAACTACGGACGGCTTTACGATGTGCAAGATTATGGAGGCTCTTACAAAGAAGAACGAATCCCTGTTTCTCAGACACGGGCCGCTACCAGCTTTCATACCGACAGCAGTGCTAGAAGCTGCATGCCGGATATCGTAGCGCTTCTATGCATCCAACCGGCCCGCAATGGAGGAGAGTCTCTCGTCGTTAGCGGAGCCACTGTACATGAGCGACTTCGTAAAACCAATATGAAAGCATTGACCATTCTGTACCGCGAATTCATCCGCGACATTGTGACCCCTGGTGCAGGCAAGACACTGAAATCATTGATTAACAATCGATTCCCCGTTTTTTCACAGGGACTGTATTCGTCCGGTCTTTCATTTCGTTATATGCGATATTGGATTGAGAAGGGTCACCAGGAAGCGAACGTGGACCTGGCACAGGCAGATATTAACGCTCTGGATACACTTGATGGCCTCCTAGAATCACCACAGCTAGTCGGAAGGCTCAAGCTTGAATCTGGCGATCAACTCTGGGTCAACAATCACATTGTGGCCCATAATCGCACGGAATACGAGCAGGACCCTCAACAACCACGGCATCTTGTTCGCATGTGGATTTCCACAGAATAAAAGATAGCCTCGATAACACGGCCAGCTATTGATTTGGGCCGTTGCCCCTGCTCATGACGACGGAGTTTCTCCGCAGATCGTCGAGCGACGCATGCCTCGCTGGTGCTTCAGTTCGTCAAACGGAAATACCCGATGCATCGTGCAACAGTTGTAATACATTGCAGTCACAGATGCCTTATGCACCAAGAGGCCACCAGATATATCTAATCCCCTTCAAGACGCATTGCTGACCCTATCCTGACCATAACTCTTGGCATTGCAAGAGTTGCG
>Ga0310123_10002853_pt1 | contig 13606 bp, 15 predicted proteins | sample CB6_AW_1057_MG_FD_203505 | JGI IMG/M metagenome (GOLD analysis project Ga0310123, IMG submission 203505) | Marine microbial communities from Western Arctic Ocean, Canada - CB6_AW_1057 | ecosystem: Environmental > Aquatic > Marine > Oceanic | place: Canada: Western Arctic Ocean | collected... | reverse complement strand
CCTCATAGCCTCCCCGATCCCACCCCGATCGTGAACTTCGTCCTGCAAACGCAAACACGTGTGGGTCCGGAAGTCAGTCACGGACCTTTTATTGGACATGCAACTTCCACAAGTACTGTGGTCTGGGCCCGGTGTCCGTAACCAGGGGAGTACCTGTTAAGAGTCACCAGTGATCGTGTCAGTCAACAGCAGACAGCAGTTTCAATGCCGTCCAGAGACGGTTGCCTCGTCTGGCAACTGGATCGTTTGCAGGCAGGAATATGTTACGATTATCAGCTGGAGCATAAGGGAAAGCTGCTCCTGACCGGTCCCGGATTCTTCTTCCATACACCCGACGCCCATGATAGAGGGCCGGTAAGACTGGCTTTCGCATCCTGTGCGAAAGAGGATGAGGACTCATCGGCGGTTTGGCGGACGATTGGCAGTTTTGATCCACAGGCCGTGGTGCTGCTGGGTGACACTCCCTATATCGATTCCACGGGACTGGCAGTCCAGCGCCAACGCTATGGCGAATTTGCTGCCGTACCCGACTTCAGTCGGCTGGTCAGAACCCGCTCACTCTACAGCACCTGGGACGATCACGATATTGGGCGTAACGACACCGATGGCAATGTTCCCGGCAAGAACAATTCGCGGCGCGCATTTGTTGAATTTCGAGCGAACCCGTCTTACGGGGACGGAACGTCCGGTATCTACACAAGCTTCCAACGCGGACCGGTGGAGGTCTTCCTGCTTGATACCCGTTATTATGCCGCCACGGAGCCGTCACCCTTCGACCCGGAGCAGCCATCGCTGCTGGGTCAAACTCAGTGGCAGTGGCAGTGGCTGCTGCGGAAACTTAAAGCGTCGACCGCACCTTTCAAGGTTCTGGCCTGCGGCATGATCTGGAACGAAGCGGTGCGGCCAGGCAAACTTGATCACTGGGGAACTTACTTCTACGAACGAGAGGCATTGTTTGATTTTGTTGGCCGGGAAAACATCTCCGGTGTCCTGCTGGTCGGAGGAGATGTCCATCGTACACGATTTCTGCACCACCATTCTCAAAAGAGTGCCGGATACCGAATTCCGGAGTTGATCACCTCGCCGGTACACGCCGGTGTGATTGAAACCGCCAACACCCCACACCCGGCCCTGGTTTATGATGTCGGCGAACCCAACACTTTCCTACTTCTTGACGTGGAAGGGCGGGGCCCGAACGCCCTTCTTGAGGCTCGTTTCTTCAACAAACTGGGAGAAACGTTCTACGAGGTCTGTTTTCGGCGGCAGCAGCTTCAGAAGCCGGCGCGTTAATGATTCATCCGGATGTTTCAAATCCACTAATGAAACGACGTTTTGATGAAAGTCGTCATTTCACCTCGATGGCCCAATCTTTCAGTTCATATGGTTCTCCGAGATCCTGATCCACTTTGGATAAAGTGACGAAACGGGACATCTCAGAGCGACTGCAGCGTTCAATCGATGAACCAATACGCACGGGGCTTAGCCTAGCTGAACGATGGTCCGGGCCGCGGGTGATAGATGGAGGATAAATATTGATAGGCGTGGTCATAGTTTATTTTCTTCGCAACGTCACAACTGGGGAACGTTCCGATAAAAATATTGAGGAAGCATTTTCTGCTGGCCGACCGTCACATTGTGGCGGTACATGCAACTCACTCACCACAGGCAGAACCGTTCACATTATCAATCGTCTTTGGCTTACATGACAAGTCGCGTCAGTCGTACTTCGAATAGAGAGTGCCGAGCATGGCACAGAGATACCTGATGGGGAAGTATGGCCTGGATGGCGCCACCGAGTCCGACTGCACAGCCAACTTCAAATGCCCGGACCCCAAGTGTCACAATTGGCTCAAAACTCCTGAGCAAAAAGTTGGTCAGCCAGATACGTGCCCATATTGTGGTGTGCGATCCCGACTGGTAATTGAACCTCTTCAGTTGAGGAAGGAAGCGGACGTTGCTCAAGAGCAAGCTGAGAAGGAGCGCGTGCAGCAAGCCACTGCCAACACCGCCATGTCAGTCATTAACGCTGGTGCTGCGAGAATTGAGACCGGGTGACATAAATCCAGTTTACATGGGCACCCAGATTAGTAAGCAGCAAGTGATCAGAATCGTCAATCATCTGGCGACATCCGGTTTCTTTACGCGTACCAAAACGGATACGGGTGATGTCCACGAACAGCTTCTTGATTCTCTGCGAAGGTTGTATCTCTGGACCATTGGGTATAGTAATAGCCCGACAACGACCGTTAATCATTACGAATCACTTGGATTCAGTGCCAGCACAGCGGCTCCGGCACGCTCACTCGGCAAGGTCCTGCAGCTGGATGCCGTGCGGCTTATGGGCGACATGCTGACCCAATTGAAGCGGCTGCCAACAACCGAGTTTAGACGGAACCGCACCGAGTGAAGAAAATATCGATCACAGTCTTGCTCATCATACTGGCCGGTTGCGAGCAGTCCGGCTCCGTTGAGCAGTATCGACTGTCTGAACAATTCGTTCCAGCTGCAGAAGAAGCAGCAGCGGACACAACCCCCAAAACACCCACGGCCAACCAAGGGACGGTTTCGATGAACGCTCTAGTGCAGAAGTCCATAGTTAATGAGCGGGCACAGGAACGTGAGGCCATGGTCAAGCGACAACTGGCTGAGCGGGACATTCATGACCAGCGCTTGCTAGACGCCATGCGCCGGGTACCCCGGCATATGTTCATCCCTGAGAACCAGCGACACGAAGCATATGAAGATCGTCCGGTTCCCATCGGTCTCAGGCAGACCATCTCACAGCCATACATCGTTGCCTACATGACCCAAGCATTGCAGCTGCAAGAAGGTGACCGCGTGCTGGAAATTGGCACGGGTTCCGGCTACCAGACGGCCATCCTGGGAGAATTGGTTCGGGAGGTTTACACGATTGAAATAATTTCCCGGTTAGGTGAACGTTCGAAAAAGTCGTTGGCCGACTTGGGGTACCGAAACATCTGTGTCCGTGTGGGTGACGGTTACAAGGGCTGGCCTGACAAGGCGCCGTTTGATGCCATCATCGTCACCGCTGCGCCCCCGGAATTGCCCCAACCATTGCTGGATCAGCTGAAGATTGGGGGTCGAATGATCGTTCCGGTCGGCAACATCAGACAACAGCTGGTGTTCATTCAACGCACGGAAAACGGCTACGAGGAAAAAATTATGTTGCCAGTGGCCTTCGTTCCCATGACCGGTGAAGCTCAGAGGACCCCGTCCCCCAAAAACTCAAAGTAGCGGTGGCCGAGGATGCTGAACCGTCGTAAGAAACCCCGATGTTTGAGAATCAACGACACCAAGGAGCCTGCTTTCAGGCCGATACAAAGGTCACGATGACGGATGGATCGCTGAAACGCCTTAAAAATGTGATTGTCGGAGATCGGGTAGTAACGTCCGAAGGCAGGTCGGGGCGGATTGTCGACGCCGTGCTTGATGTCGAGTCATGTCTTCAGGACGTTCTTAGCGACGACATTTCCGTCACTGATTCGAATCTGAAGGGGATTGGGCGTGACTGGTTGATGACTTTTCCCGGTTGATTTGGAACAGCATTTCCAAGCACATGGATTCTTAGGATCTAAGGTAGCTCCTGAATCAGTACAGTTTCATCGCTGTAGAAGCTTCCACTGGTAACAAGGTGGGAGGGATCGTCGAAGCTGCAAACGTGTCTACAGCGATCCGGCTGACAAAAGATCACGATCTGGATTCAAGTAAAGTGGAAGTGGTCGCTGGACCGGATGATGACCTTTTTCCCGTTGCTGGTGGGCAACAAGCCAGCAGCAACGTCAGGTTGCTTCATGTCGCACTGATCAAAAACCCAGATGGAATGCCCAACTCATCACTTCTGACATGGCTGGGTGCGTGGGCAGCTGCCATTTTTGCGTCGCGATAATTCCGGTTGCCGTTGGACTGGCTCTTTATCTTCCTTACTGGATCGTGCAAGACATCAAAGGCGGTCGTGTCCACTCGGGGGAGGCGGCACCGTTAATTCGCCTATTGCAGGGGAGGGTGTGCGTATTATATAGAACCTCAAACCCAATTTTGTTCTGGTTCAAATTTTTTATGGAACTGTTGGAGTCGGAGCAATTTTCGCGTGGTTAATTTGCTTTTAAGACGCATATTTTTCCCTCTACCAAACCAAAGCACACGGTCACAAAGAGTTCTGAAAAGAGTAATCGGCTCCTTCCTTAGCCTGGTGGACGTTACAGTCGAACGAGGCATCATCGACTGTGACGCCGACGAGATTTATTACCTGCCATAACAACACCATGAGCCAGACCCTGAACTGGTATGGCTGTTTCACTGTGTTACACGGTGAACTGCCGCTGACTCCCAGGCGGAATGGCTTGCGTGATGCGGGCAGGCGTATGCCGTTAAAGGACGGTCTTTGACATACATGGAAACTCGTGCGACGATAACTTCCTCACGAGGGCAGCCGATTGGCGCGAGAAGGCCGTGCAAAATTTTGAGATCGCCAGGCCCAGGCAGACCCTTGCGGTGTGATTCACGACCACCAGTGTTCAGTTATGACTCCTACTGCTGATATCGTTATTATCGGAGGCGGCGTTCACGGTTGCAGCCTGGCCTTCCATCTGACCGCTGAGAACGCGGGCAGCGTGGTTCTCATCGAGAAAAAGCACATCGCCGCGGGCCCGACGGCACAGTCGGGTGCCATGATCCGGGCGCTGTACAATGAGCAGATCCATACCGATCTGGTGATCGCCTCGACGCGAATGTTCGAACAATGGAACGAAGTCGTCGGCGGCAATGCCGGGTTCGTCCAGCAAGGGTTTCTACGCATCACCGACACGCTCGACGCAGCGGCCATCGGAGGCGAACTGGAGCTGACTCGACAGTCGGGCGAACCCTTCGAGATTCTGACCGGCGATCAACTGGCGCAGCTCGTTCCAGCTGGCCAGTTCAACGACGGCGAATTCGGTATTCTGTTTCCTACCGGCGGCTATGCCGATCCCTACAAAGCCACTGTCGAGTTGGCCGACGCCGCGCGACGACACGGCGCACACATTCATGAAGGCGTCGAGGTAACCGGTATTCATGTCGAGGGGGAACGCGTTTCAGCGATCGATACGGACGCAGGCACGATCGCGACACGGCTGGTTGTCAATTGTGCCGGTTCGTGGTCTGACCGCGTGGCGGCGATGGCGGGAATTCAACTGCCGATCGAGATTCATCCCGCGCCGACGTGCCTGTTCCGCAAGCCCGATTCAATGGACACCAGCGGTCCGATCCTGTCGGATGGCGTGAACAAGGTTTATCTGCGAGCGATGGGCGATGCTGTGTATCGTGCTGCTCACTTCGGGCATTCGGACCATGCCGTCGATCCGGACAACTTCGACGAAGCGGTTCCGTCGCACCAGATGCAGATGCTGCGAGACGGTCTCTACAATCGCTACGACGACATGCGTCGCTCACCGTCTCTGGGCGGATTCATGGCCCTCTACGACATGACGCCTGACGGCCATCCGATCGTCGGTCCGATCGAAGAGGTGAACGGGTTCTGGTGCGATTGTGGCTGGAGCGGCGGTGGCTTCGCGCCTGCCCCGGCGGGCGGCGGGTCGCTGGCCCGCATGATGATGGGCGGCGAGCCGGAGATCGACCTGAGCTACTTTCGCTGGCCACGATCCACGAACCTCGGCAGCCGTTTGCGCCAGGATTGGATGCATCGTTAAGCGTCCTTTGGAACCCACCAGCATGCCTCACTCGTTCCTGACGCCCTCAATGTTTTACGGCGTGTGGTGACTCATTGCAGCTCACAAGACGACACCAGTGATCACCCTTTATTGGTGGAACTTTGTACAGCACCGACCTCTGCATGCCTTGTGTAGCGGTCGCAGGTTCGTACCTGGAACGTCGGCGGCGTTTCAGTTCGCGTACGGCTTCCAGAGCATACGGAAAAGTCTGAATCGTACACACAACCACCTTCTTGTCGCCTGACAGGGCTTCGACCAGTTGAGAGCCTTTACTGTGCCCTCACCGCTTTTGATCGTGGCCACCACCGCCCTGCGTTCGAAGCTGTCAATCGCGTCCTGCAATTGTGTGTCATTCACGTTGCCCTCTGATATCACAATCAACGTATCGAAGACTTTGTGATCGTTTTCGTCAGGCAGCTCCACCAGGAAGTGAACGGACCAGGCGATCGAATTGCCTTAACGAAGGCTTTCTTCAGGATCCGGCTAGGCAAAGTCAATCCAGAGGCCTATGCTTTGAATACTTCATGGTCACTGTGGCCAGGAGTTGGTCAATTACGGCTGGACATGAACAAGTATCGTTCCCCATACAAGTGGAAGGATGTTTCTTCAGCCGAACGGGGTTTACCGGCAGAGCTGGACTTCTTCTTCCCCGCTTGCCCATCGGCACTTATGTTGAGCTTCTCTGCTGCCGACCATTGGTCATTTTGACCAATTTGGAACGCCGCCAGCGTCCGTATAGACGCGGAAATCCGCGCATTCTTGTTTGCTGCGATTTTTACTGAAGGCAGTATCGCTCGATTCGGGTGACACTGAGCAATTGTGGGTGCGCTAGTTGCCGCGTGAGCCGGACTTTTTTTGAATCAAACCATCGCGATCTGAAAACGCTTGAAGCTCGATTCACCGGCGATACGTTAATCTCAATCGTGAACGAAACACTCGTCGGCGGGCTGTCGTGTGTGGTTTCGACAGCAACTGTGACTGAACGAACTATGAAGAAAAACAGTCCTGGGGAGGCTCACCGGACAAATACAGCAGCCGGCCAGCGAGCGGTTTCTTAGAGATGTGAAAGCTGTTGATAGAGATGGTCCATCACAAATAAGTCAGGAGTGCACCTATTGCCAACAACCAGAATACTTTTAAAAAGCTGCAGCGCGAACGGGACAAAAAAGCAAAGGCTGAAGCGAAAAGGAAACGTCGAAAAGAACGGAATCAGGGTGATGAAGGAAAACAGTCGGGGCAGGGCGGCCTGGAACCCCAAAGCAACTCAAACTGAGTCGAGGTAACTCACATGGAAACGCAGTGCGACGACTCAGTGCTCAGCAGGCTGCGAATTGGAGTCTGAATCAGTGAGTGTTTCACTGGTGATCTGGCGTTACAAAGCTACTTAATCCGGACTAGAGAAAATGGCAGAAGGCACAATCAAACGACTCAGCGAAAAGGGATTTGGATTCATCGAAGACGGATCGGGAAAGGACATGTTCTTTCACAGTTCATCGGTCGAGGGCACCACCTTCGAACAAATGACAGAAGGTCAGCGCGTTTCGTACAACATCGGTGACAGTCCGAAGGGACCTCGAGCGGAGAACGTCAGAATCTTGTGACGACGATCAGTGCTCATGAGGCCCGTCGTCGCCTCAGGAGTAACACCACGCGTTCTGCGACGCCCTCTATTCCTTGTTTCGGGCGAAAATTCAACGCTTATCGAGCGGTTGCAGTAAAGACGTAAATTCTCACCGGCATGATGATCGTGCCATGAGTCATGCTCCTGGAGTGCGCAATATATTATAACGTTTTCTCAATCAGAGAGGCACAAACATGGGCGACAAGGGAAGCAAAGACAAAGGCAAAAGGGAACATCAGAAAAAGGCGAAGCTCAGCCCAAAAGAGAAGCGAAAACGGAAACAGGACAAAAAGATCAGCTGAACTTAGTTCGGCTTCTGTCCAACCAGCGATCCACCAGAGCAAATCTTTACGTAAAAACTCACCTTAGCGGGACCACCTCGTTGATTTCGGCTGAAACAATGCTGTCACCTCCTCTGAACCTTCCTGAGGAATGACAATACCAACGGCGTCTGCAGTGACCGAATTCGCGAAGCCGCTTGAACTCGCAAAACGGAGGTCGAAAAACATCGTAAGCCCTTGGAAATTAACGAAAAACAGCTCGCCGCAAATCAATGCGACGAGCTGTTTTCATTTAAATTCCGGACGACAAGATTTGAACTTGCGACCTCTGCACCCCCAGGCCGTTTCAGCAGTGGCGTGAATAGCCGAACTTCCAATGTTTTACGGCGTGTAGGGACTCGTTGCAACTCACGAGACGACACCAGTGGGCTTACCCCGTCATTGTTGACAGGCGGTGAAACTCTGTCAGAAGGCCAAACGGATCAGGCGGCTTTCCACCAGTCCCGCAATTGATTTGTACGGCAGTGAGAAGTAGCGCCTGATTGGTTTACCGGGCCTTTCCGGATCAGGCCAGCTTTTTCGACCGTGATGCTGCCATTCTGGAAACGCTGCCAAGCCGCATCCGTAATGGACCGATCATCGTCGCGGCTGCGATACAGCCAGCCCAGCGGACCACGGACACTGAGCTTTAGATCTATGTGAAAGATGATCGATCGCTTCTTCAGCAGGCGCTGAGATTTCCTCATGCAATCAATGTGTATCCGACACGGTAAAACGGTTTAATGCCTGAGCCTGTCGCTTTAGTTTTTCAATTGCCCGCCATTGTCCTGGTTATAACTCAATACAGGCTTCTGTTTTGTAATGTTGAAGAATCGTCTTGCTTTTCTCAATCACTCTCTTTTTCCATTCCTTCCTTATTGCGCTGCCCGCAAGCCCGGCCAGGCCGATTCCGAGGAGGGCAAGCGTTGTGGGTTCTGGGACGGACGGTGGTGGTTCTTCATCGATGTAAAATTCATCCAGTCCGAATCCATTAGCATTTGCGCCGTATGTAAAAGTAAATTCTTTTATACCATCGAATTGAGTGCCCAAATAAATCTCTGAGTTAGGGCCCACAAACCCCCAGTCATCCGGTGGTAACAGCATCGAGTAGGAAACAGTTATTCCATCTGATAATGCATTTATGTGGACCTCTTCGTTTCCGATTGAAGGGTCACCCCGAGTGCCGGTATTTGTTGTGATTTTGAAATAGTTTAAATCAAAAGCACTACCGTCGGTTTTTTTTACTGAGATGGACACCATATCACCATCCAAGCCGGCCGCCCAGTGTCCATGAATAACGTCATTGCCAACCCCGTAGTAATTACCTACATGATAACTAAATGGGTTACCGGGTGGGCCAATAAAATCAAACGATACTCCGTCTTCCTCGTAGTAATCAACGTTATCGACACTGAATGTTGTGTCGGTTGCAAATGTGGTTCCACCGAACTGGTAAACTGTACCGCCTGTAAAGTTAATCAATGCAGCAGGAGAATCACTGGTAAAGCCAGGGGTAATAAGCAGACTAAGGCTGAATAAGGCAACACAACGTTTCACTTTTAGTCCTCCCTGCATCAGCAGCGACCGGATTCAAACCGATGCGACGTCATTCGTCAGGCTCGGCGCTAATGCATCTTCATTCGTTGTTGTGAGTTTCCTGAAAGCGGATGCGTCACTTCCGAAGCCGGCGTTTGCGCGCAACTGCCTGACAAACGTGGTTCTCATCGTTCATCTCACAGAAACAGGAATAAGAACATCGAGAACAGATCTTCAGGGGCGACAGGACAAAAAGTCCTGTCGTTTCGTGCTGATGGGTTTTGCTGCCCGCCCGCAGGGAATATTGGCGGAACGGCATGCCGAAACCCGCTTAGAAGTCACTCAAGGCAGCATCCTGGAAGATGGGAATCATAGAGTCAATGAGGGCAATACAACGCAACAGTCATTTATGAAAAAAATATATGTCTAGCGACTCTGGGACATTTGTCATGCTCCCTGCATCAGCTTTTCGATACCGGGGGGCTCAGAACGGCTGGACTGTCGTTGGCAATTGAGCGGCGCAGGTGAGGCCTGGTGGACAGCGCTCCCCACATAAAACGGGCGACCAGATGGCCGCCCGCGATGAGCTGTGTGGTGGTGAGCTTCCTGTGCCTTAGGCGGCCGATGTTTGCCGGCGACGTCTGCCGTAGCCGAACAGACCCAGCGCGCCGATGCCAAACATGGCCAGAGACGATGGCTCGGGGACGGGGGTGGCTGGAGTGATTACAGTGTCATGAATGCGGATGCTATCGAGAAACCCGCTACTATTCTCGTCTTCGGTAGTGTCGTCATCGACAAAGAAATGGGCCACGCCATGACTACCAAAAACGGCGTACGCGGAGTTGTCAATGAACGACAATACCAACGCTCCATTCACGTAGCCGGTAAACTCATCGGTGGAATCATCTCGGGTCACGAGCACGTCGATATTGGTCCCGACAGTTAGATCAATGATGTCTTCGCCGGCTTCATCGTAGAAATACATATAATCATATCATAAAGATATAGACCTTCGTCGTCTTGCAGATTGGAAAAGTCAATCAGCTTCACATAGCCGTCATCGACTTCGTCCACGGAAAATGACATCTCCATGGAGTAGTGAGAGGCGAGACCACCAACCATGACGCCAGTTAGACTCGGGCCTTCCCCCTCGCCGAATGTGTAGCCGCCAGCCCCCAAACCGGACGGATTGGGAAGCACCATTGCGGCTCCACCAAAGCTGTCCGCGGTCGTGCCGTTGAATGTGTACTCATGAACCAAACCGGCTAAAGTCGTGCTTGTCCAGCCTGAAACAACCATCGCCAGTGCTAGCCTACTGAAAATGCTGCTCTTTCCGCTGGTCTCTCCAACTATAGAAAAACTTTGTTGAAACGATCGCTTCATCATGTGACTGTCCTGACTGAAAATTCTCGTGAGAACGTGCTCAGCGAACCTGCGGCTCCAATGCATTCGGCAAGCCAGAAAATTTGACCACTATAAGTATTATAATAATTCTGATTAGATTGAGCCAAATGAATGCTTTACAAAACTGCGTAAAGTTTGTCCCACCAAACGGTGGGGGGGGTATGCGGTTTCAGGGAATCGGGCTGAAAAAGGACCCACGGCCGTGCTGAACAAACCAGCCGTGGGGTCTGCCCCGTCATTGCTGACAGGCGGTGAGTCATGGATGCGGCGCAGTGGTTAGTGGAAGATCTCACAATTAGGCAATGCCTCTCTGAATTTGGCCACGCCCGCGTCGGTGATCCGGGTTTCCCGGAGGTCGAGCCCCTGCAGACTGGTCAGTCCCTCAAGATGCACCAGTCCCGCGTCAGTGATTTGGATGAAGTTGAGGCCGAGCCTCTCCAGACTGGTCAGTCCTTCAAGATGCACCAGCCCCGCATCGGTGATTTGGGTGGCGGTGAGGTCGAGCTCCTGCAGACTGGTCAGTCCCTCAAGATAAATGAGTCTCAGGTCAGTGATCCGGGTGAAGCTGAGGCTGAGACGCTCCAGACTGGTCAGTCCCTGAAGATGCACGATTCCCGCGTCGGTGATCCGGGTGTGGCTGAGCCAGAGGTACTGCAGACTGGTCAGTCCCTTAAGATGCACCAGTCCCGCGTCAGTGATCGGAGTGTCGATCAGTAAGAGGTGCGTCAGACTGGTTAGTCCCTCAAGATGAACTAGGTCCGTGTCGGTGATCCGGGTGTCGATGAGGTCGAGCTCAACAATCTCACCCTGTTCATTGACGTCGATCCTGGCTCCCAGCTCTTCCAGCTGTGCCTTCACGCTGGCGGCATCCACGGTGGGTTCTTTGGCTGCGGGCGTCTGCTGAAGGACATTCGCATCGTCACCCTGCGTATTCGGATCCGGTGTCTGTTGTTCGGACGTCTCTTTGTTGGACTCCCCAGCTGGAGGTGACGTCTGTTGCTGACACCCGGCCAGACAAATGTACAACATTACGCTTATACGATACATGGTGGATTCCTTCATTTGTTGCCGCCTGAAAATGGCGGTGTCATCTTACCGAGACAAATCCTGTTCTTCTTTGCTCATCTTTTGCCAGTCCCATGGTGCAATGATTTTGTGACTGCCCGACCATCGTCCCCTCTTCAGCTCACGCGCCTGTTTCTGGGCCTGCGCTAACGCAGTGTCGTCCGGCGCGTACCTCGCATAATGCCAGGACATTCCCGCAGCGACAAGCGTGCGGTTGATCAGCGTCGACAGGCTCTTTGCCATCATCCCATTCCTTTGGAAGATTTCCTGGAAGCAACCAGCGGCCCAGTGTATTCAGGTGTTCGCGCGTCCCGGTGGTGTTTTTAATTCCCCTCCACTCGTCTCTTCAGTTCTGCTTTCACTGCTCAACTTAGTGCACTTCGGTTCAATGAAACCGTGCAGCCGTTTCCGGATCTGCAACACACAGCAACAGCGTTTGACGGTCCATACGGGACGGGTGAATTCAAATTGCAGGTCAGTGATTTAAGTAACAGCATTAAGCCATCAATTTCAGTTCGAAACAATGCTGCAGTTCGCTGCGCTGTTTTGCGCGGGCTGTGTTGTTTTGATGCAATGCGGTTGTTCCGGTTATGTTTTTCGAAATTCGGCGACTCTCTGAAACCACGCCCAGGTTCACACCTCGCAAACACCCCCTTTTTCAGACAGACGAACTATGAAACGCTTCATCACAGCAACGTTGACTCTGGCCCTGTTCACCGGCATGTCTGCCGGCAAAGCGTCTGCACAGGACGTTCTGGGTGCCAACTATGAGGGGGAAGGTTTTGTTGATTTAAATAGCTTGAATGCTGGCCCTGTCCACGGACTGAACCCTGGCGACAACGGCTTCGTGTACGGAGCCATGTGCACCAACGAACTGATTGCAATCATCGCCTTCGCCGCAAAAGAAGTCGGATTCACCTGCACCTACGTCTGCCTGCGTGGCGAGAAAGTCAGCATCAAGGATGTCCACTGCCCGAGCGTCATCGCCCCCTCCGACTGCCCGGAGCTCGGCGGACAGGAAGGTGAGAACATCGTCGACCTGTGGTTTGAATTAGTGGATGCCGGATACACCGAAGACGAAGCCTTTGATCTGATTGAATTGGTAATCGGCGACCACAATGCCCTGGGTTTCGAAGGGGAAAGCGTAAATATCTTAACATCCTACGAAGGCAAACTTCCCATCGCCGAACCACTTCCCGTCAACAATACTCAACGAGGGTACATCAGTAACATCCGGAGCAAGAAGCGGACACATTGGTCGGAGCCGCAAGGGCATATCCTTTGGTAACAGGGATTCGGAATTACACCTGGCAGCTCGATGCATAGCTTTGATTTTCCAATATTGACCGAGCCGCTTCAGCTGCTGGGAATTGAGCGGCCTTGCGGACTGTCACCCAAGGCTGCACGTGAATTCTGTGGATCTGCCGGGGGGCAAAGGTGCGGGCCTTTGGCAATGATCTTGGCCTGAACCATCTGAGCCGGCAACGGTTGCAGGCATTGCCAGAGCCGGAGGACACGCCTCGAATGAGACGGCACAGAGAATTGGCGCAGCGATTCCTCGGCTAACTCACTCCGGGACGCTGACAGCAATCTTTACATGAATGTACTCGCCATTGTAATCACTCTGCATCAGATGTACTGCGGCAACCTGTTGCAATCCTGCCTCTGCAATCTCCGCTGACAGTTCTTTGGGCAGGTATCCAATCTGGACCTTCTTTCAACGCTTAATGAGGAAACCTTTTGAACCGTGTCCAAATACAGCCATCGCATTCGAGTCGTGGCGGTTCTTTGGCTCGGGCTTCATCGAAACGCTCTGGTGTTTCCACGAAGCAAACTTAAGGACATCGTCTATTCGGTAGCTTAGGCCAGCAACATCAAACCAACGCTTCAGTGTCTTATGGCCTGCGGGATAGACATCTTCGAATTTCAGCTTG
>Ga0310123_10002852_pt1 | contig 13611 bp, 13 predicted proteins | sample CB6_AW_1057_MG_FD_203505 | JGI IMG/M metagenome (GOLD analysis project Ga0310123, IMG submission 203505) | Marine microbial communities from Western Arctic Ocean, Canada - CB6_AW_1057 | ecosystem: Environmental > Aquatic > Marine > Oceanic | place: Canada: Western Arctic Ocean | collected... | reverse complement strand
TTTGAGATCACAGCGCCCCTGCCGGCGCTCGTGTTGGGCCTGCTTCCGCTCAAGCTTGTCGCAGGTGGAAATAGCGTCGTAGGCGAGATTCTCCAGATAGACGACCAGTTCAGTAACCATCTTGAGGCCGTGAAAGACATCGCCGCGACAGGGGACGTCGGGTAAAGCCAGTTTTTGGCCTCGGCGGATCCCCTAGCCAGCGTCGGCGATGATCGCCTCGGGCGCGAAGCCGCTTTCCTGCAAATCGAACAAGTGGAGGCCCCAGGTTTCGCCGTCGCGTTGCTCGTCGAGGAAAAGTAGATAACAGTAGGTCGAATAGACGTCGACACCGGCTAACACTGGCTGACTATGCTGAAAGATCTCGTCGTGGGCGCCAATTCGCACTGCCGAAAGGTCTTGTTGCTCGTTGTGCTGGCGAGCATTGTCGATGGCCTCAGCGACGATGTTATGGACGCCGCCGACCGAGATATTCGTTTGGAACAGATCTCGCAGCAGTTCGACGACCCCGCGCAGCGAACTGTGGAAAATAAGGAGCAGCGCTAGCACCAGCTGCCGCAGCCAAGCCTTGGTGACTGGTAGATAGAAGAGTACCTTGTCGTCGGGTACGGTTGGGCAGAAAGCTTCATCAAGGGCCTGCTTGGCCTTGGCGGACTGCGTATAGACGAACTTGCGGCTTACCTCATGTTGCTCCGCGAGCTTGCTGACCGACTGCTGTCCCGAAAAAGCACCGCTGGCCAGTTCCTGCCGCTGGCCGGAATCTAACGCCTTGGCCGCACATCCAGCTAGCTCCGGCGACGGTGCTGACAAGATGCCCCATGTCAGTTTCCTCCATGAAACGGGGTGCTTGCGTCGTACAAACAAAACACCCTTTTGGAGGAAACAGGCTTTTTCGTCAGTGCCAATATTTGTTGCGATGCGCTCATTGCAAGCATGGTGTAGCTGGGGTCGAGAGACGTGAGATCCCAAGCGGTGTGTCTCTAATCCACCAGACTCTGGTCACCAAATCTGGCCTGGTTCGATTTCCGTCTGGCTGCAGTAGCAAGCTGTCATGCGCGCATCAGTATCAGGTATTTGAGTGTTTGGTCGGCAAAGTGTTACCCTGATTTGAACCAGGCCGATAATCCGACCATTTTTCGCCAGACGCCAGGTTGGTGGTGGCGAATACTCGCGTCGACCCCGTCATCGACGTCTTGGAGCCAGCCAAGCTGACTTTGGCGTCCTCGGGCACATGGAGGGTCAAAACGGTCTTGGGTTCAGTCGGTTGGTCGAAATTAAAGGCAATCCGTATCGCGCTGCCCGCTCGTAGATCAACCGTTTCCGTTTTCGTCATCGTCTCGCCGCCACGATTTACCTCCGCACGAACCTCGTAGCGGTAACTACGTTCGCGATCGAGTCCAGCTGACATGTACTGACGATGCGTACCTGCCGCACTTGTCCGATGACCATTCACGAAGATAATCGCGTCGACCGGTACGTTCACTGCCAACAAGGCACTGTCACCGGGAATGTTGGCTTCTGATTCTGGGGCCACTGGCGGTGTGTCCGCCTCCGTCGGCACCGCTTCGTGCGTTTCCACAGGCGTACCACAATTGTTGCAGGTTTCCTCAACAACGGATGCGCATCCACAGTCATGACAGGCCGTTGCCGGTGCGCTGTAGGTCACATGGGAGTAACGATGGCTGCCGTGGGAGTACGAGCTATAGCTGCCCGCTGACCCATAAGAACCGTAGGAACCACGCGAGCCATAGGAGCCGTAGGAACCACCGGAGCCGTACGAACCATGTGAAGCACGGGCCGCACGAATACGACTTATCAAACCACCGCCACTGCCATGGCTACCACCGTACGAGCCATAACTGCCACCGTACGAGCCATAACTACCGTAGCTGCCACCGCCATAGCTGCCACCGCCGTAGCTGCCACCGCCATAGCTGCCACCGCCATAGCTGCCACCGCCATAGCTGCCACCGCCATAGCTGCCACCGCCATAGCTGCCACCGCCATAGCTGCCAGCTGAACCTCTCCAGCCGAACGTCGCATTTGCTTGATCGTTGCTAAACAGGATCATTGCACCTGCTAGCGCCATTGTGGGAATCAGTTTTCCAAGCTTCATCGTTGTTGCACTCCCTAGTTGACCTTGATTTGAACCCAGACCGTCGCCAGCTTGTCGACACATTGTCCTGGAACCAGCCGCAAGCTGTTCCCAGACGGCCTCCAGCTTACCCAGGAAATGTGATAAATCAAGTCGACTGGGATGACTTTTGCCTTAAAGAGGAATATACCGGTGATGGGAAACTGCGCAAGTAGCGGTTTTCCGTCTCCGACTCGAGACACATCGGCTACCCCGGATCCAACCTTGCCCTGCCAGGCAGAGGTTAAGAATCGCCGTCAGGGGCCGAAATCCGCTGTTTTCGAGACGAATTCGAGTTGAAGATGGTCCACATCGAACTGGCCCACCGCCCCGAAAAGCCCCACTCTGAGGATTCCATGCCGCGATTGGCGTGGTACGTTGGCGGTCAATTTCACCTGTTGCCAGGATTGAGTTCCGTGCCAGGGACCTAGCCATTGATGACCCAATTCTCGCTGCTCGGCGTCGTAGAAAGTGACCGCAATGCACGGTGCTGGTTCCCGATTGTCGCCAGCTTGGACCGCTTCGGAACGCACCCAAGCTCGGATGACCAGCCCCGTTGCCTCGCGGCCGTCCACCGAGAACCCCTGCAGCGCATGACTAGCGCGGCCCGGCGTCTCATTTTCAAATCGCAGATGGTGCGCTTGGTGCGGAGACTGAGAGTCGGCCACGCGATGCAGCTGACGTTGATAATACCAACCAGGTATAAGATCTGCGGAAATCATTTCTTCCTCGAAAGACCCGTTGGCGATCTGCGGGCGGTTGAATCCCTCGTCCGAGCCATTGCTACCCGCTTCGTTGGCCAGCGCTTTGCCGGTCATCGGCACGAACAGTGTTGGGCGTAAGGTTTCCTCCTGCATCTCCCCATTCATTTTGCTTAGCAAATAGAGAGTCTGCTGATAACGCTGTCCAACGGGTACTACCATTCGACCACCGTCGCTTAACTGATCGACCAACGGCTCCGGTACGGCTTGTGGTGAACAGGTCACGATGACTTTATCGAACGGCGCGTGTTCGGGCCAACCGGAAAATCCGTCACCGATGCGAACATGGACATTGTCATATTTCCACTTTGACAACGTGCGTTTCGCCTGGCGGCCAAGACGTTCAACGATTTCGATTGAGTAAACCTCTTTCACCAGGCCGCTGAGCACCGCCGCCTGGTAGCCGCTTCCAGTGCCAATCTCCAACACGCGGTCGGTAGGTTGGGGCGCGAGCGATTCCGTCATCAAGGCCACAATGAAAGGGGACGAGATCGTTTGCTGGTCGCCAATCGGCAAGGCCATGTCGAAATAGGCCCTGTCTCGCTGGGCTCGGGGCACAAACAAATGCCGGGGAACCGTACGCATCGCCTCCAAAACGCGCTCGTCCCGAACTCCAGCATCCACAATGACCTTGTCGACCATCTCACGACGCCGACGGGCAAGTTGTTCATCTGTTTGACTATGCACCGGTCGCGATGTCAGCAGCGGGCTGAAGGACACGACGACAGCCAACCACAAAGTGGCGCGTATTCGGGTGGTCGTCGGCGATGAACTTCGGGTCTGGCTATTCATGCGATTTGGTGATGTTGCATTTCGAGTAGGCCTCGACCTCGAACGGGTTATCGCGATAGGCACGACGGCCAACGATCCATATAGCGACACTCATGATCAAGTAAGCTGGAACAAAAAAAGGCCCCCAACGTTCGTATTGTGCAACGTGAACTAACTCGTGCTCTCGACACCGCCGCAAGTCGGCACGCTCTCGGCCCAGAATGGTATGTCCCAAAGTAAGCGCGGAGGCACCGCCGCTGATCGGAATCCGCCCGAGCCATTTAGCGACAATCCCACCGTAAAACTCTACTACCCGGCCGCGCCTCTGGAGACCTCCGCCCGTAAGAATTGCGACGATTCCCAGCAATATTCCGACACAGGACCAAGGAGATGCCCAGATCACGGCGACGAAGGGTTTGAAGAAAAGTCGCATGATGAATCGAACCGACCAGAAGAATTTCGCCAATCGAACCGTAAGCCTCAACTGGACTCGCCGTTGGACCGGTTCTCTCCCATACCCTTGGTGAGCGCCATAAAGGCAGCTTCCAAATTAATCTCATCCTCTCGGAGTTCAGTCAAGCGACAGCCCGCCTTGATTAAGTCCCCTGACAGGTCGCTGTAGTCGTCGACGTTTAGCTTTAAGGTCACCTCGATCCGATTTTCCTCATTCTTCCTAACCGAGGCGACTAACGGATGGCCAGTCAGGATCGCCACTGCCTTTTCCGAATGTTCAGCGACACGAATAAGCAATACGATTTGCTCGCGCAATTGCCGCATCACATCGGTAGCTTTGGCGTTCACGCTCATCACGCCGCGGTCGATGATGCCGATTTTGTTGCAAATATCGGCCAACTCCGGCAAGATGTGACTCGACACGATGATGGTCTTGCCGCGATTCCCCAATCGTTTAAGCAGGTTTCGCATCTCGATCCGGGCACGCGGATCGAGTCCGCTGAGCGGCTCATCGAGCAACAATACCTGGGGGTCGTGCAAGAGCACCCGGGCCAGTCCCAGTCGCTGAGTCTGGCCACGCGAAAGCGTGTTGGCATACGCGTCCCGCTTGAAATCGAGATCCACTGTTTTCAGCATCTCATTACAGACTTTGCGCCGGGCGGGACCGCGAATCCGGTAGGCCGACGCAAAAAACTCGAGGTACTCGATCACCTTCATGTCGTCGTAGACACCAAAAAAATCAGGCATGTACCCGACCAACCGGCGAACCTCTTTCGGATTCGTGTAAATCGAGTTGCCGTTGACGTAGGCCTCGCCCCAAGTCGGATTCAGCAGAGTGGCGATAATCCGCATCGTTGTCGTCTTGCCGGCGCCGTTAGGGCCGATGAATCCAAACAGATCACCCTCCTGGAGATCGAGTTCGATTCCTCGGATGGCAAACAATTCGCCATATCGCTTCGTAAGGTCGTGAGCTTCGATCAACGGAAATTCTCAGGGTCTGTGGCTAGTGGCTTGTGGTCTGTCTTTTTACTCCAATCAGCTAAGCAGATACGACAACTTATTACTCTCGCAAATCAACAGGCAAAACGACCCGCAAATACGCATGTTCGCGATCAGAATCGCCTGTCGCGACTTCGCCATCCCATGCCAATTGTGTCGTCAAATCGGCGGAGCGTGCTATGACCACGGCGCGACCAGCCTGCAGCAATTTGCTCACATCAAGCCGCCGCTGCTGGCGGTGCAGCAGATCCGTGTATCCACGGCCGCCTGCGGCATCATGCAACATGACCATTTGCATGATACGAGAAAGGTTCATTGTTTCTTTCTTCCACGGCGTTGTCACACCCTTGGTTTCGACAATTTGTCGCCGCCCTAGTAAAGTTGGTAGATTCAAAGCAACTGGGCCGTCCACAAGGGAGATCACCTGATCAGGTACAACCGTGCCCAGCTTGTAATACCAACGGCCGAATATCAACAGGGCGTTTTGCCACTTCCAGGGCGTGCTGTTACGCAGCGATCCAGTCAATTGGCCGTAAGCGCTCTCCTGAAGGGATCCCCCCGCATCCCCAGTTTTCTCAACCCCAGCTTTCTCAAACAGGCCGTCCCCGTCGTACCACCAGTTGCCAACCATGGCTCGTGATGACCAACGTGGCATCGGCAACCCTGCTATCGACGCCTCAAAATGAACGGCGTCGTCCTGTTTGATGGAATTGTCGTAGAAGCCTAAACGGGCACGGGCCAGCGAACCGGGATGGGCCATGCCGCCAAAACTGTCCCCGGGCATTCCGTGCCAGCTGAACAAGTTCCCCCCCTGACGAGATGCCGTCCGTACATCCAACGGCGGACGCAGGGCAACGTCGATAGTTTTACCCTCAGTGCTATAAAGGTGGACCCAGGTGGTGCCACGTACCAATCCATGGGCCGTATCGATATCAACCAGGTCCAATTGGTTGGCAACCGATTGACTCCCTTTCCAATGACTACCCAGCGCCATTGTCATCAGGCAAAACCCGAGAATCGTGAGTGGCAATAGGACCCATGTGACATGTTTTGCACGGCCAAATCGTCTCAACACGAAGTATTCTGCTGGCCCGACAATCGCCACATACACCACCGCCAAGGCAGCAATCCAGGAGAAGGGGACCAGTCGCACCCCGGCGAATTGTTCCAACGCGACATGCAATTGCCCCGACAAATCATCGAAGCCGAGATGCGTAAGCTGTCCGCGATCGGATTCGGCAATGGCGTCGTTGACATTCCCCAGTGCCCTGTTCAACAGCTTGCTGACCAGCCTGGAATGTCCGGACCACTCTCGAAACAAACGGTTTTCAAGGTCAATCGCGACCAGCAGAACATGGCCGAAGCCATAGGCCTGCCGCAACACGATCGGCACGGCACGTTCATCCTCGCCTTCCCCGATCTCAATACGGCCTGTTGTGGACCGGATAACTGCCAGCGGCAAGCCTTCGGTCTCGTCCGACTCGCGTAGCATCACATCCAGTCGCTGGGACGCACCAATGTAAGATTCCATCGCGGTGGTGTGGCGCAACGGGCTCACTTCGATAAGCTGCAGATCCGTGATCTCCGCCAAGAGCGGGTCGTCCGCTAACAACGCCCGGGCATTTTCGCCGCAGCTGACCAACGCGCGTCCGCCCTGAGCGATCCAAAACCGAATGGCTTCTCGTTGGTCCTCACTCATTTGCCGGTAAAATTCAACATCCGTGGTAAGCAAGACGAGCGCATCGACGCCATCATATCCACACCACCTCGCGGGCAGAAATTCCGTAGACGGGACGTGAGAAAGAAAAATTTCTTCGCCCAGGCTGGCCTTCATCTTGAAGGTTTCGGCGACATCAGCGTCGCCACCCAATACCAAAACATGTTGCTGGCGGTTTAGAACAGGATCACCAAGCTGGTCGATTTCAAAACTTCTGCTCCAGGCGTGACCACCCTCTGCAGAAAATTCAACCGAAACTTTCCCCTTAGGGCGACCGATTTTCACGTATGCGTGAATCAGTCCGTCGGCCCAGTTGAAAGGGTCTGACGAGTTCAAGGGGTCTGACGAGTTCAAGGGGCCTGACGAGTTAAAATGGGTCGTATAGGAACAGGGAACGCCCTCGTCGTCTGGCGCGGTCACGACAAGCGACCCCGGGCCAGGATTTCTTGCGTTCGGTTCCATTTGGACGCACAAGGTTGTCCAATGTCCCAACTTGAACCTTCCATCTACGCCCAGTTGTATGCTTGCCGGGTCGAGTGAGGTTTCTGGGTTATTTTCGGCTCGAGCGCAAACCGCGGTCCCAGTCATCAACAGGAGCAAGGAAATGGCAACCGAATGAACAAGTACGTTGGTTGTCATTGTGGTAGCTGAAGTCGTAAGACTTTGGCGACCGAACTTGCATCGTCTATTCTCAGGCGACGTCAGCATGGATTACGCTTCTCGAGGATATCAGGGGACCTTGGGGCTGGAACGCGTAATGGCCAAAGTCTTACGACTTCAGCTACATCTTCATCTGCGTTTTGGTGGTTGGTGAAAACTGTTGCGTTGCTCAATTGGGCAATCGTAACGCGCTAAGGCTTTCCCTCGTTCGGACAGGTGCAGATCCATTGTCCGCACCCAGGACAGCCTTCACCATACTTACTCAAGACAGCCTGAGTTAGGTCGACCCCAGCGATATTTGCGATGGTGGTGAGCCAGGCCAGCACATCCGCGAACTCCTCCTCGCGGTTATCCGCATCGTTTTCCCGCAAGGCGGCGGCCAATTCGCCGATTTCCTCCATCAACCACATGAAGGTGCCGTCGATTCCTCGCGCTTCGTCTTTTTCGAAATACATGTCGCGAATCAGCTGCTGAAACTCGCGAAACGTGACCTGTCGCGGGCTGTTTTCGGTCGTGTTCACTTTGACTTGGAATTCACTGAGCGTCGGCCATCTTGTCCAACTGGACCACCGACCGCGTCTGTTCCTTTTCCAGAAACGTGCGGCCGTATTTTACGTTGACATGGTCCCACGGCAGCTTGTCGGTCAGCTGGTACGGCTCGTGAAGCTGGCGCTCGACATCGATCCCGGCATCGGCCAACGCCTGCCACCAACGCTCGGCGTTCATCTGTTCGCGCCAGCTATCCAGCCGAGCGCCTCGCTGCCAGGCCAACTCAATAGCTGCGCCCGTGCGGCGGTCCCCGCGGCTGATCACCCCCTCCAACAGACTCGTATCAATATCGTGGCACTTTATCTGGACAGCACGAATGCGACATTTCTTGCGCAGATACTTGTGGGCCCACTCAAAATACTCGCGCCTTTGCATGCCATTCCATTGATAGGGTGTGTGCGCTTTGGGGACAAAGTTGGAAATACTGGCCGTCACCTTGGCGTAACGACCGCGCTCCTGCCGGCCAATGTCGGCAATGGTCTCCGCCATTTCGACAATTCCGTCCAGATCCACCTCGCGCTCGCCTGGCAACCCGCACATGAAGTACAGCTTGACCGCCGTGTAATTACGTCGGAAGGCCTGGCGGCAGCCTTCGTAGAGATCCTCGTTTTTGATTTTCTTACGGATCTGTTCCCGCATGTCATCGCGAGCCACTTCAGGAGCCAACGTCAAACTCGAACGCCGATTGCTGCCAATCAACTCGGCGATGCTCCGCAGCTGTTCGTTAACGCGGAGACTTGGTATGGAAAGGTTAACGCCCAGCGGATTAAAGACGCGTTGCAGTTCCAGTATCAACTCCTCGAAGTGCGGATAGTCGCTGGTAGATAGGGATAGAATCGAGATCTCGTTAAACCCCGTGTTGCGGTAGCTTTCCAGCGCCCCATCGACAATCGTTTTGACGCTGCGAATCCTCAGAGGGCGTTTGATCACGGTGCTTTGGCAAAAGCGACATTGCCAGGGACAGCCACGCATGATCTCGATGGCGATGCGATCGTGAACGCACTCGACGTAGGGAACGATCGGCTTGGTTGGCAAAGGGATGCCGTCAAGGTCCGAGATGACCGAGGGCTCGATGGTTTCCGGCACGTCGTTGCGGGTGCGGTTGAGCGTCGCCAGCCGACCCTCGATGTATTCTGGCTCATAAAATCGAGGGACGTAGCAGAAAGGCAGCTCCGCAGCCAATTGGGCCAAAATCTCGGCACGTTGGCGTTGACCCTCCTCACCACTCTTGATTCCGCCGTCGGACTCGCACTGCCCCTTGAGTTCAATCCATCGATCACAAACCACCGGCAGACTCGGCTCGCCGTCGCCCAAAACAAACAGATCGATGAACCGTGCCATCGGTTCTGGATTTTGCGCGCAAGGCCCTCCCGCGATAATCAACGGATCATCCAGGGTGCGCGTTTCAGCACGAACCGGCACACGCCCCAAGTCCAACATAGTAAGCACGTTGATCGAGCCGATCTCATACTGCAAGCTGAAACCGATCACGTCGAATTCGCAAAGGGGAGTGAAGGTCTCCAAACTGTACAGCGGCAGCTCGTGCTCGCGCAGCTCGGCCTCCATATCGACCCAAGGCGTAAAGACGCGCTCACACAACCAATCATTACGCGCGTTCATCAGCGAATAGAGAACTTGCAGACCGTGATGGCTCATGCCGATCGTGTAAGTGTCTGGAAAAGCCAGACAGAGACGGCCGCGGACGCTGCGGTGATCTTTGCGTACAAGGTTCAACTCGCCACCCAAGTATTGGGCGGGCGCCTGCACCCGTGGGAGGACACGTTCGACCAACTGGTCTTTGAGTTTTGAATTCAGCACTATCTATTATTCTTTTGTTCTTTTTTTATTCTTCGTCACTATTCCTCTGGGCCAAGCTGGGCGTTTTTTCATTGTTCTCTTTTGCCCCTACCATTACGTCCCTTATCACCCGTAACTGTTTATCCGTGATTGAGAACAAATGTTTCTCTCAGCTACGTCAGACAGGCGTGACGTTTTCAGCTCTTGGTCCTTTCGGTCCATGTCCTTCGGTGTAGGTGACTCGCTGTCCTTCTTGGAGTTCCTCGTAGCTCACCCCTTCGACGTTGGATGAGTGAAAAAACATGTCCTTGTCGCTCCCGGTGTCAATAAATCCAAAACCTTTGTCCGTGAGCCGCTTGATAGTGCCTTCTGCCATTTGTCCAAGTCCTAAAAAAAAGTGTCCTGCAGCGTTGCCCGAAAACACGGTGTTCAGGCTGCTCCACTGCAACCTTCGTATTCTAGCGGTCGGATTGGCTACAGATCAACGGGCATCAAGGGATAGAGGGTGCCGGATAGCAATTTTTTTTTGGGGGGGGGCCAGGCGGCCTGAACGTACCGTACGTGAGTCGGCGGCATCGATCTGGGGAGGCTCGGATTCAATTCTCCGGGCTCCTTCACGGGAGGCCAAGGGGCAACGCCGCAAAGGATTTGGCATTCCGGCCCGCGGCGACGAACTCCGCTCGGAAGCCGCCTTGTCCGGGGATTAGACCCGTTTTTTGCCTGAGATCGGGCGACGGAATTCGGCGATTCAGGCTTGTTTTCGAAATCTCCCCCTGCTCTCGACCCCAGAATCTTTGGCGACCCCAGCATCTTTGGCGACCCCAGCATCTTTGGCCGCTCCAGAATCTCTGGCGGCTCCAATATCTCCGGCTGTCTTGGCCAAGCGGACAACTTTTCAAGGAGTGGGCACAATAGGGGTAAATATTCGCCGAACCCGTGGAGCATCAACGCTAGCCACCCCAAAAAGGCCGGGAAAAGTGGCGATAGCAACCTGATGCTCCACGGGTTCGGCGAATATTTACCAATAGGGTTATCCATCCAAAATGCCAGGACGGAATACCCCTCCGTTGGTAAGTTATGAGGAGATTGCTTAGTCAGACGACGGTTGGGTCAATCCGTCCTCACATCATTTGGATAAAGCGTTACAAAAAATGGGTAACGCGTTACGAAAAATTCCCGATTGGTCGAGTTTCTAAAAATGCCCAATTTCACCACCGTTGCCAAAGTCGGCAGTATACCTGACGGTCAAGGCGCCTCGTTCACCGTTAACAATCGTATCGTGGCGGTGTTTAACACGGACGGCGAGTACCATGCCATCGACGATCTCTGTCCGCATATGGGGGCATCGTTGGCCGAGGGGTACCTGGAGGAGGGAATCGTCGTCTGCCCCTGGCACGCGTGGTCGTTTCGCGTCTGTGACGGGACCTGGTGCGATAACCCTACCGTCAAGACCGACTCGTTTGAGGTTCGCGTCCAAGGGGATGAGATTCAGGTGCGCGTGCCAGACCCGGCAGGTGATGGAGATTGAGCGCCTAAGCTTGGCGCAACCCCCACAGGTTATTCCCTTCCACGTTTTTAGGAGCATCCTTATTTCGCAGCTGGCGCGGGCTGCGAAACCGGTTTCGCGGGCAGGTTGCGGCGGACCGGTTGGCCGTTAGCGCCGACTTGAGAAGCGGTCGGTTGAGGGGAATTGGCGAATTGCATCCGGAGAACCGTTTCCAGTTTTTGTTCGTGCTTTTGTTTGCCCAACGACGTCTCCAGAACCAGGTTCTGGTTCATGACCGTTTCTACAAAACGACCTGCTTCGGCGTCGAAGTACATCGTGCCCCAGTTCTTCTGGTCCTTGACGTCGATATTCAATCCCAACGCCTTGACCTCGTCACCGAATTGCAGCGTCATCTGCACGTCTATTCGCTCCAGGGGACGACCATCGCGAGTTTCCGTACCCTTGTACGTGTAGAAGAGGTCCAGATGCATGTTGCCCATGGGACTACGCGTTTCCGTCGTGCCTCGCCATTGATAACCTGGCTGAACGGCCTCCTTGGGCAAAACCGTCGCCGCCTGACTGAGCAATGCCTTCAAGCCGTCCTTGGAGAAAATCTGCTGCAGCTGCGAGTTGGCTGGTTGTTTGGCCAGTTTGGCTTGGTCCTGCGGCGCAAGCTTGACGTCGAGAATTTCACCACGAGCACTCATGTTTTGCGTGAATTCGATCCCCACCAATGGATTGATACTGTCCGAGAGACTCTTGGTAACAGGATCGGATTCCTCTTGCTCGGCAGCTGAATCATAATTGATCTCGTCTATTCCCGTGGCATTCATTTTCATTTGGAGCCGCTCAATCGATTGCTTCATCTGAAAAGTACCGTCCCGACGCACTCCTTCAACAACCCATTTCATGTCCATCGACATGTCGGCTGACGATTTTCCGAGTTGACTGGCCTCCATCGTCATGTCTTGCAAAAAACGAACGTGAATCGTTTCGCCTTTGGCCAGTTTCCAACGAAGCAGTTTGGCAGCGTCGACTTCGCTGGCCATCGTGATGGCGAGCAATACCAGAACCGAGCAGCCGACGACGCGAGACGAGAGTGGTGTATAGGAGCGAGCGAGCATGACATCTACCTTCCCTGGAAGATTGTATTGAGAGGGTGGCGAACGATTACGAAATGCGCCACCAGCGCGGCAAGATTATGCGTTCGCGCAGTCGATGCTGTCTATATGAATTCGCCTTCGTCGCTAGCGAGGCTAGCCTTAAATGTCATAGCCCTTAAACGTCAAAACCCTGCCCCGGCTCGATCACAACTGGCTCGGCGTTCGTCTGCTCGCGAATCGACTGGGCCCACGCCGCGGCGTCTTGCTCGATCGGTGGCCAGGTGTTGTAGTGCGCTGGTGCCACCTTTTTCGGCTTGAGTAATTTCGTCGCCTCCACCGCGTCGATCGGCCCCATGGTGAAGAGGTCGCCGATCGGGACAACGGCCAGATCGAGTCCGCACGCACCCAGGTACTGCATGTCGCTGAACAGCCCCGTATCGCAGGCGAAATACAATTTCTTGCCGCCGATCTTCAACAGAAATCCAGCTGGCTCGCCTCCATAAGATCCGTCGGGCAATTGCGAGCTGTGTAAAGCCGGAGTCATTTTTACGTGCCCGAAGGGAGTCGTCGTGCCTCCACCGATGTTCATGCCAATCGTTTCCTTGACGCCGTGATTGTTTGCCAACCATTGCGCAATTTCGAAAATCGCGATCACCGTAGCACCGGTCCGATTGGCAATGCTGGGTACGTCATGGATGTGATCAAAATGTCCATGAGAGACGAGTATGAAATGGGCGTCCAAGTCGCCGGGCTTCATCGGCGCCGTCGGCGACTCGCTAAGAAACGGATCGAGCAAAACCACATGCTCGTCAGTCTTGATGATCCAGCCGCCATGGCCGAGCCAGGTTAGGTTGATGGGCATGCCTATCGTTCCTTGTATGAGTGAAGTAGTGGCTAGTGGCAAATAACCAATAACCAGTAACCAATAACTACTGACCAATCCCCAGATTCCGCTGCATGTTTTTCTTGTAGGCTTCCACGCCCGGTTGCCCATACGGATTGATCGAAATGAGGCGACCTTCGACGACGGTTGCCAGCATGAGCATTTGAAACAACTGCCCCAGTGACGACTCGTCGATCGCTGGCAAGCGAATATCGGCCGTGCAGCGGTTGTCTTCTTTGTAAGCCTGATTGGTTCCGTTGATCGCGGCGGTCATAATCTCGGGCAGCGAGGTTCCTGCCTG
>Ga0310123_10002848_pt1 | contig 13624 bp, 14 predicted proteins | sample CB6_AW_1057_MG_FD_203505 | JGI IMG/M metagenome (GOLD analysis project Ga0310123, IMG submission 203505) | Marine microbial communities from Western Arctic Ocean, Canada - CB6_AW_1057 | ecosystem: Environmental > Aquatic > Marine > Oceanic | place: Canada: Western Arctic Ocean | collected... | reverse complement strand
GCGTACGGTGCGGAGATCCCGGGCCTCGGTCTCTCTCTTCCGGCCCTCTCGGAGCCAGATCGTGGCGACATCATTGTCTTCCACCCACCCCATGAACCCGACAAGCACTACGTAAAACGCCTTGTGGGGTTGCCAGGTGATCTGCTGCAGATGAGGGACAAGAGCTTGTTCGTAAATGGGGAAAAGATCTTGGAGCCCTATGTCAGGTACTTGGATCCGGATGGAGACGCCGTGCACCCAAGCATGTCCTGGCAGGCGCCGTATCTCCGGGACCGGGACGCTCCGGGTCGATATCGCCCTTCTAGGGACAACTGGGGTCCCCTTGTGGTGCCGCCCGAGCGCTTCTTCGTGCTGGGCGACAACCGCGACAACTCGGAAGATTCTCGGTACTGGGGGTTCATTATGCGGGAAGCGATCGAGGGACGCCCATGGGTGGTCTACTACTCCTCAGAGCCACAGGAAGCGGATGGATTATCGCCTTTCAGTGAAGTTCGATGGGATCGGATCGGAGGGCTGGTCCGCTAGGTTTGGTCACCAAAGTTTCTCCCCAGAGCGGTTCCGTGTCAGGCTTCTCTGAGGGACTAGGTTGGACCCAGTGAACGAGCTGAAGCTAGGCAGACAGATGAACTCGGCACTCGTAGGTATCCCAAAAGCCTCTCCGCCTCCTACTCCCAGTTTCTGGGAACCTTCACTAGGCAACCCGACGAGAGACTGATGCCGGGGCCCGAATTCCGCTTTGCATAAGGGTGTTTCAGGCGGTTGACCCCGTTGACACTCGTCGAGGGGGGAAATATCCTTTAACGCTCTCGTGTTGTCTATTCATCACAGGTTGGCCGGCTCCTCGGATTGCTGAGGTACATGAAGACACCCACTCCGAAAGCGAGCGAGATTGAGCACAACTGGTGGCTCGTAGACGCCACGGACAAAACCTTGGGTCGCTTTGCCACGGAACTGGCTCGGATTCTGCGCGGGAAGCATAAGCCGATTTACACGCCGCATTTGGACACTGGTGACTACGTTGTGATCCTGAATGCTGAGAAGGTTAGGCTCACTGGATCCAAGGCAGATACTAAGACCTACTTTAGGCACTCTGGCCAGATCGGAAAACAAAAGCATATCCCGTTCCGTCGCATGATACAGACCCACCCCGAACGGATAATAGAGTTGGCGGTCAAGGGCATGCTCCCCAAGAATACTCTCGGTAGAGCGATGAGGAAGAAACTGAAGGTTTATGCAGGAAGTGAGCATCCCCACCAGGGGCAGAATCCCCAGCCGCTGGAAATCTGAGCGCTCGAGATAGAGCGACCCTCCGACCCGAAAGAAGGCGAGTCCATGGCTGCAGAGCCCACTGAACAGTATCAGGCGGTCGGTCGTCGGAAGACGAGCACCGCGAGAGTGCTGCTCAGGCCTGGGACAGGGGAGTGGTTGATAAACGACCGGAGCCTACAGGACTACTTCCCCCGGATCTTCCATCGGAAGCGAACGGAGGAAGCTTTCAAGATCACGGATTACGATGGTCAGTTCGATGTGACCGTGCGTGTGAGGGGTGGTGGGATGACTGGTCAGGCTGACGCGGTCCGGTTGGCACTGGCTCGAGCCATCCTCAAGAAAGACGAGGAGGTGCGGCCAGTTCTCAGAAGCCACGGGCTCCTCACTCGGGATTCCCGGAAGGTCGAACGTAAGAAGCCAGGACGTCCGAAGGCTAGGAAGCGTTTCCAGTTCAGCAAGAGATAGGACTTTGGAAGAGCAGAATCAGATCGATCTAAATCAGCTGATTGAGGCAGGGGTCCATTACGGGCACCAGACTCGGCGATGGAATCCGAAGATGCGGAAGTACATCTTCACTGAGCGTAATGGGATTCACATCATCGACCTGCGAAAGACCCTGGACCGGTTGCAGAAGGCTACAGCGATCACTCGAGAGATTGTGTTGAAAGGTGATCGCCTCCTCTGCGTGTGCACGAAGCCCCAACTCCGTGGGATCGTTGAAGAGCATGCTGAGCGGTGCGGGGCTTATTATATGACTGAGCGGTGGTTGGGTGGGATGCTCACGAACTTCCAGACGATCCGTCAACAAATTCGGAGACTGAAGGAACTCGAACGAGGCCAGGAGGAAAACGCCTTCGAGTTCTACACGAAGAAGGAGCAACTACTCCTGGATCGTGAGCGACTCAAGCTGGATAAGTACTTTTCTGGTGTGAAAGATATGGGCCGCCTCCCGGGCATCCTCTTCGTGATTGATGCGAGGCGAGAAGCGATTGCGATCAAGGAGGCGAATCGCCTTGGCATTCCGGTGATTGCCATCACAGATACGAATGCAGATCCGGATCGCATTGATTTCCCGATCCCAGGCAATGACGACGCGATCCGGTCTGTGAGTCTTATCACGAAGGCGATCGCTGACACAGTGGCAGAGGCGAGGAGAGAGGTGCCCGAACAGGAACGGAGGAGGGCCGACGAACTTGAAGCCACAACGTACTCGACCGAAACCGGAGAGAAGTCAGCGGCGCCGGACGATGCGCTTCGGCGCCGGGTTCGGCGACGACGTCGGCCTCGCCCAGGGGTCATTGCTGAGCTACAGAAGAAGGCGGAGCCTCAGGCTGGAGAGGTCAGCAGCCCAGAAGAGACTCCAGCTGAGGGAGTAGATAGCAAAGACTGAGGCCACCATTTTTTTAGGAGAGACAGTCGCGGTTGTTGCGCCCAAATGTGGAGACGCGAGAGGCGGTAGCCGGATGGCGGAAGGTGGCCGGGGAATCAGGACCCACCTCATCCCTGTCCCTTCTGCCTTTTTTCACGAGTGGACCTTCGCAAGTTGTGGAGGTGGAGAATCTATATAATGAGTGTGAGCGCAAAAGAGGTAAAGGCTCTCCGGGATCACACGGGAGCAGGAATGATGGATTGTAAGGGGGCTCTCCAAGAGACGGGTGGCGATTTCGAGGCCGCTGTCGACCTACTTCGGAGTAAAGGGGCGGCAAAGGCTGCGAAACGGGCAGGCCGGGCCACTAATGAAGGAACGATTGGCCACTATCTGCATCATGGTGCTCGACTCGGAGTGCTCGTGGAGTTGAATTGTGAGACGGACTTCGTCGCCAATACCGAGGGGTTCCGGGATCTCGCTCGAGATCTGGCGATGCACATCGCCGCGGCCAATCCCTTGGCCGTGCGACCCGAAGAACTCCCGGAGGACCTGCTTGAGCGGGAGCGTAAGGTCTACCTGGAGCAGGTAAGAGGTGAGGGGAAGCCAGAGGCGATTCAAGACAAGATCGTCGAGGGAAAGATGAGAAAATTCTTCGAGGAGTCGATCTTGCTCAAGCAGAAATTCGTCAAGAACCCGGAACAGACGATCGAAGATCTCATCACCGAGATTTCGTCTAGGACAGGGGAGAAGATCCAGGTTGCCCGTTTCTCTAGACTGGAGGTGGGCGTGATGGGGTAGACCAGGTTTCAGGTTCCTGGTGCATCGGCCACCCCTCCCTCATCGAACCCTCGCCAGGACGGTCACCATGACGGAGGACAACTCCCAGTTGAAATATCGCAGGGTCCTTCTCAAGTTGTCGGGGGAGGCACTCGCTGGCGAGCGAGGGTTTGGCATCGATCCTCCCGTAGTCGACAGACTCACTGACGAGGTGAGGCTCGTCAATGACATGGGAATCAAGCTCAGTTTGGTTGTTGGGGGCGGAAACATCGTTCGGGGGACGATTGCCTCGCAGAGGGGCATGGACCGCGTCACCGCAGACTACATGGGGATGTTGGCCACCATCATCAATGCGATGGCCCTCCAGGATATGTTAGAGCGCAAGGGTGTTGAAACACGGGTGATGACGGCAATCCGAATGGAAGAGCTTGCGGAACCCTACATCCGACGCCGTGCCCTTCGTCACCTTGAGAAGGGACGACTTGTCCTGTTCGCGGGCGGAATTGGAAACCCGTACTTTTCGACCGATACCGCGGCAGCTCTTAGGGCGATTGAGATGGAATCCGACGTGATCATCAAGGCCACGAAAGTCTCGGGCATCTACACAACGGATCCCGAGGAGGACCCCGAGGCGACCTTCTTGCCGACCGTGAGCTTCCATGAAGTCGTAGCCAGGGAGCTGGGAGTTATGGACTCATCGGCGGTTTCGCTATGCAGGGAGAACGACCTTCCCATTATTGTGTTGAACCTCAGGGAGATAGGTGCGGTCGGAGCGGCGATTCGGGGTGAGTCGGTCGGAACTCTCGTTTCGTAAGCGGGCCAGATATCGGTCCAGGGCGCTGCGACGCCACAAGGCCCCCAGGTGGGGTCTGTTGGTCCGCACTGGAAGACTCTGAACGAGGGAGAAGAGATGCCTACGGACGAAGAGGTGAAGCGGAATATGGAAGACGCTCTGGGTGCTGTCCGGAGAGAGTTCTCGACAGTCCGGACGGGTAAGGCAACACCGGCCCTCTTGGATACCGTCCGGGTCGATGCATACGGCTCGAGTCTCCCTCTGAACCAGGTCGCAACGGTCTCGACGCCCGATCCCTCCCTCATCGTGGTACAGCCATTCGACTCCTCTCTCATGGGTGAGATTGAAAGGGGGATTCTTCAAGCCGATCTGGGGCTGAACCCCTCCAATGATGGTCAGATCGTGCGAATTCCGATCCCTCCGCTCAATGAGGAACGCCGGAAGGAGTACGTGCGGCTCCTGCACAAGATGGCTGAGGAGGGTCGAATCTCGATTCGCCATGCGAGGCGCGAGGGGAATAATCAGACGAAGTCTCAGATGAAGAATGGCGAGCTCTCCGACGACGAGGGCTACCGGGAGATGGAGGCGATTCAGAACCTCACGACCGAATATTCTGGACGGATTGACGTTTTCTTGGCAGCTAAGGAGAAGGAGGTCATGTCCGTCTGATCGAGTCTCCCTCAGGTGGTTTGCTCAGGTTGTTGCCCAGGTATTTCCGTTTCGACAGTTTTTGTCCCTACGGGCCATTTTCCTTCTCATGAGTCACAATCAAATTACCCCCTCCGCCTTTGATGAAGTTGTTCCTCGGCACATAGCTGTGATCTTGGACGGCAATGGACGCTGGGCCGCCGATCGAGGTCTTCCACGCTACGCCGGGCACCGGGAAGGGATGAAGGCCGTCCGGGAGATCATCCTAGGTTGCATGGACTCCGGAGTTGAGATTCTTACCCTATTTGCCTTCTCGACCGAAAACTGGCAGCGTCCTGAAGAGGAGATCATCGCTCTGATGACACTTCTTCAGCTCTACGTAGAACAGGAGAAGGACGAACTTAGAGAACGCGGAGTTGAAGTCCGTGTTTTCGGGGATTTTTCTCGCATGGATGGCCCGACGCTTGATGCAGTAAAGAGAATCGAAAAAGCTACCAAGGAAGGAGAGAAGATGCGGTTAAATCTCATGATCTCCTACTCAGGGCGAGCTGATATCTTGAACGCGACCTGCGAACTCGCCCGGCGGGTGAGGGAGGGGACGCTGGAGCCAGAGGATATAGATGAAGAGACGATGTCCCAGACCCTCCTGACCGGGGACCTGCCGGACCCCGACCTCTTGATCAGGACGTCGGGAGAGTCCCGACTCTCCAACTTTATACTTTGGCAGCTTGCCTACACGGAGCTATACATCGCTCAGGTACTCTGGCCCGATTTCACACGTGACGATCTGCTGGAAGCTATCACCGAATACCAGCGGCGTGAGCGACGATTCGGCCGGATCTCTTCCTCCTGATTCTTCTTCTGCTCCGGATCCCCGATTGATGGACGGAAACGATCTTGGCCGACGCCTCATGGTTGCTGGGGTGGGCATTCCCTGCGGGGTAATGGTTGTCTATCTGGGCGTCTGGTCTGTAGGTGTGGTTCTTTCGATCGTGGCGGCGATTGGTGTGAGGGAGGTCTATCTGATCGCAGGTGCGTCCGGGGGGCGTCCATTCCAGTCGCTGGGGATAATAGCATCCGCACTGCTCGTCCTCAGTGCTGCTTTGACGGCGCAACTGGCCGTTTGGAGTATTGCTGCCGTCACCATTGTCCTGGGTCTGAGTCTGGTGGCGCTGGTCAGCGCAGTTTTCTGTCGGGGACCAGCCGATCGACCGCTTGCTTCGGTTGCCACCACGGTCCTCGGCGTGGTTTACGTTGGGGTTACCCTGAGTTTCGCTGTTCACCTTCGAGGCTTTCCGGGCGTGGCAGATGGCGGGATAGGATGGGATGGAGCGCTAATCCTGATCTTCCCCCTGACGGTTACCTGGGTAGGTGATTCAGTAGCGTATTTTTCAGGCCACCGGTGGGGTCGGACCAAACTTCTTCCGTCAGTGAGTCCAGGGAAGACGGTCGCGGGGGCGATAGGCGGGCTTCTTGGAGCAATGGTCACGGCAACGCTCTTCGCGGGTTTTCTGATCAACCCCCACTCGGGAGCCCTTCTCCCGTGGTTGTCCGCTGCTCTGGTCGGGCTGATTGTCGGATGCGTCTCTCAGGTTGGAGATCTTGCGGAATCACTGTTGAAAAGGGAGGCATGTGTGAAAGACTCGGGGACGTTGTTCCCGGGCCACGGGGGGGTTCTGGACAGATTCGACTCTATCTTTTTCAGCCTGCCCGTCACATATGCGCTCTTCCACTTTCTGCTCGAGCCATGAATACCCGCCCGTTGGTTCCGGGAGGAGACTGCGATGATCATGAGCTGACTACCCCTGTATCTGTCGACGACCGGCGTATCCGGGTTGCCATTCTGGGATCTACGGGGTCGATTGGGGTCAGCGCTTTGAGAGTGATCGAACGACATCCTGAGCGGTTCGAAGTGACAGTTCTGGCAGCAAATCGGTCTGTTGAAGCACTTCAGGCGCAGGCCCAATGTCACACACCCAGGCGGGTTATCGTCTGCGACGAGACGGCATACCACCGATACACGGGAGGGGGAGCGGAGTGGGTAGGGGGTCGGGACGGTCTGATCGAGTCCGTGACCCGGTCAGATGTAGACGTAGTGGTGAATGGGCTCGTCGGGTTCGCGGGGCTCGAGCCATCCCTTAGGGCGTTGGCGGCCGGAAAGAGGCTTGCCCTCGCAAACAAGGAATCACTCGTGGCGGGCGCGGAACTGATGGCCACGGCTCTCCGAGAGGGAGGAGGACAACTTGTACCGATCGACTCGGAGCATTCTGCTGTTATGCAGTGCCTAGAGGGCCAGCAAAGAGACTCAGTTGCGCGAGTGGTTCTCACTGCATCGGGAGGACCTTTCCGAGGGTGGGAGGCCGAACGGATGGCCGGCATTCAAGCCGAAGATGCGCTCCAACACCCGACCTGGGATATGGGTGTGAAGGTCACGGTGGACTCGGCGACGCTGGCCAACAAGGCGTTGGAGGTGATCGAGGCCCATTTCTTGTATGGGATTTCCTACGATCGGATTGAGGCGGTCGTACACCCCCAGTCCATCGTCCACTCCTTTGTGGAGTTTGTCGATGGATCCGTCATAGCTCAGTTGGGGTTTCCCACAATGGAACTCCCGATCTTGTACGCGCTGACTTATCCTGAGAGGCTTGCTGATCCAGAGCTGCGAACTTTTGATCCGGTGAAGTCGTCACCGCTCACATTCGAGCCGATTGACCTGGATGCTTTCCCGCTCTTCCAGATTGGGAACGAGGCTGGACGAAGAGGGGGGACTGCTCCAGCCGTTTTCAATGCCGCGAACGAAGTGGCTGTGGCAGCGTTCCTGATTGGGGATCTGTCGTTCCGCATGATTGCTGATGTGGTGGGAGAGGTGATGACTCGTGCCAAAACCAGGCCAGTCACGCATCTAGAAGAAGTGCTAGAGGCAGATGGAGAAGCGCGGGAGATAGCCCGCAAACTAGTTCAACGCGAGCGATCCACCGTGAGGGGATTGAACGGATGACCATTCTTTCAACTGTTGTGGTACTGGGTGTCTTGATCTTCGTACATGAACTGGGACACTTCCTGGCTGCCCGATCTGTTGGTATCCCAGTAGAGCGTTTCTCCATCGGTCTGGGTCCCCGCATCGCGGGTTTCACCCGAGGCGATACCGAATACGTCCTGGGTCTGATTCCTCTCGGTGGATACGTGAAGATGGGGGGTATGGACGATGAAGTAATGGAGGTAATAGAGGGGGGAGAGAAGAGAACGCCTATAGAGGGTGAAACTTCCAAGGAGGAGCTCACACGGCCAGCAGCAGGGACGCATCCTTCAGATGGATTCGACTCCAAGCCAGTATGGGCCAGGGCTTGGGTAATTTCGGCGGGTGTGATCATGAATATTCTGTTCGCCTTTGTCACCTATGTGGTCGTCGCGGGGGGATGGGGTGGTCCCGAGATGGAAACCACGCGACTTGGAATCCTCAATGTGGAGGTGGTACCCTTACAGGCTCAGGAATTGTTGGACATTCCCGCGGGAGCCTCGATCGTTCGCGTCGGCGACCGACCGACCAGTCACTGGGGCCAGGTTCGGGAGGCGATTCTCGACGCGCCCGACGGACCGACGTCGATCGTGTTCGAGGAGCCGACCGGAGAGGTTCAGGTCGACCTTACTGGGTCACAACTCCGAGAGCAGGTCTTCGGGGCTATGGACTACTGGTTGGATCCTGTCATCCAGATGGTGACCCCGGGCACTCCGGCTGATGAAGCGGGCATTCGTAGTGGAGATCGAGTGCTGGCAGTGGACGACCTGGAGATCACGACTTGGCCGCAGCTCGTCTCTGCCATAAGGGCCCGCCCGGAGCTCCAGGTTGAGCTCACCTTGGAGCGGGACGGCCAGCGGATCACATTGCCCGTGACTCCCGCGGCTCAGAGGGAGTTGGATCCGGAGTCTGGAGAATTGATCACGATTGGTCGGGTTGGGATCATTCCGGTTCTTCCAAATATCGCGTTTTCGTCTATGCCTCCTCTTGAGGCAGTCGCAGCAGGCTGGTCTGAGACAGTGTTCATAACTGGCCAGATCCTCGGCTTCCTGAGGGATCTGGTGACAGGGCAGGTTTCAGCCAGGAACCTGGGGAGCATTGTCGCGATTGGAGAGATGTCTGGTCAAGCCGCTGCAGGGGGTCTCCCGATGTTTCTTCGATTCATGGCCCTCTTCTCGGTGAACCTTGCAATCCTGAACCTTTTGCCAATTCCGGTTCTCGACGGAGGGCACTTGGTGTTTCTGGGGATTGAAGCGGTTCGTGGACGACCCCTCTCAATAGAACAGCGGCTTCGGTGGAGTAAGGTTGGCTTTGTCGTCTTGATGGGGATAATGGCGCTTGCTCTGGGAAACGACCTGCTGAGGCTCTTCGGCCTCTGATCTAAGATCGTTCACGAGTGTCTGCTAACCTTTCTAGAAGAAGGAGAGCTGCTCCGCGTTGCACTGAAGCCGGAGTCCTCCAATGTCGACCAGGCTAGTAGGTTCGTCCTGGCTCGCCACCTCCAAGAATCCCTTCCATCCGGCTCTCCGTAACGCCCGGAGCACGACTTCACGGGCGAGTTCGGGTCGGTTGCATTCCCTGGATAGATGAGCGAGGAAGATTCCTGAGAGCCGTGGATGGAGCAGCTCTCGAGCGAACCTTGCAGCAGCATGGTTGGAGAGATGACCGTGCGAGGAGGCGATCCGTGTTTGCACGGAAGGAGGGTAGGGACCCGTCCGCAGCAGTTCCTCATCGTGGTTTGCCTCCAGCACCAGAAAGTCGCACTGAGAGAGCGAATGACGGATGCCAGCGGTAGGCCTTCCCAGATCGGTGGCAATGCCAACACGGGTTCCGCAGCGGGTTCCCGTGACTGTGACGGCAACCGGGTCTACTGCATCATGCACAGTGAGAAAGGGGTCCACCCTGAACTCCCCGACCGTGAAGCTGCGGCCAGGCTCATAAAACCGGAGTTGCTCGGTTCCAGTGAGGAGTGGTGCACATGCCTCACTTGTAGCGTGGGTGAGATAGATCTGAGTTCCGAATTTACGAGAAAAGACACCGCTGCCCTGGGTGTGGTCCCGGTGGTCATGCGTGATCACTATGGCTGCGATGGAGGGAGCTTCGATCCCCAGGGAGTCCAGTCGCCTCTCCATCTGACGGGCACTAAGGCCAGCGTCGATGAGGATTCTGGTCGTGCTGCTCGTCAGGATTGTTGCGTTCCCTCTGCTTCCACTGCCTAAAACCGCGATCTTCACTGAGTTCCTCTGGCCCCCTCGTCTGCGTGGACTCTGTGCCAGATACGGGTCAGCAGGGCGCTCTCCCCAAAGGTGAGCGGAACACCTCGCCGGTCCATGGCTCGGGCCGCAGTCTCCAAAAAGGCTTCCAGGCGATACGGAACGAGCTCACGGCCAGATCCCCAGTGGAAGGGAGGAACAAACTTGGGTGGCAGACCTTCACCGAAGAGATTGGTTCCCACGCCCACAGTCGTACCGGCGTTTAAGGTCATACCAATCCCTGTCTTCACATGGTCTCCAAGGAAGACTCCGAGCTTGAGTAGGCCCGTATCGGTCTCGCCTTCAGCGGTAGTTACCCGAACGGATCCGTAGTTGTTCTTTAGATCGGAGTTTGTGGTCATTGCACCCAGATTTACCCAACGCCCCACAAGTGAGTGGCCGAGGTATCCGTCGTGTGCCTTGTTTGTGTATCCTAGAAGGATCGAGGTCGAAATCTCTCCCCGCAAATTGCACATTGGTCCGCACGATAGTCCCTGGAAAAGCCCTCCAAGAAGGTTTGAGCCGGTTCCCACAAAGGCAGGCCCCTGGAGATGGGTGAGTGGTCGAACACGGACTCCAGATGCCAGGTGGATTGGACCGGACGTCGTGTCAAAAACTACGCCGGGTTCTACGATTACGTCCTTCCCCATGCTGACCGGGTCGGCCCCGAATTGCTCTACTCCGGATATCTCCGGAAGCCTCTTAATGTCTTGTCCTTTCCCTTCTGGGTAGAGGGTAGAGAGGTCTTGAGAGAGCTGATTGGCGTTCCGACGCACGAGATCCCACGGAGTTTCGAGAAGGCTTCCGGGCAGTTCTACCCGACAGTCGCTCGATTCTCCGATAGTGTCCGATATGACCGCGGAGCCGTGCCTGAATACGCTGCCTTCACCAGTCAGTTCCTCTTCCGGAGGGAGAACTGCCCCGGGTGGGAGGAGCCACCCCACATGGGAATCTTCAGCCATGAGGCGCGCTCTGCTATTCGGCACCTTGGCGGGGATAATCAGTTCGGGCTCTCCACTCCTAGAGAGTGGAGGAGCGTAGCGTGAAGAGAGAAGAACAAGTGCCCTGTTCCTCGGGATCTCAGCAGGTTTGACTAGCGGGGGCACTCCGTCCATCTCGAAGCCTTCCAGCCCAGGAGCGGTAAGGTATCCGACCGTGGAAAGGCCGGTGGCCCGCTCTAAGCGCTCACGAAGAAGGAGAGCTCCGAAAAGGATCTCGCCGGCCGGCCGGGTGACTGTGAGGGGTGTCCAGCCACGCGCGATTACGTCGTCCACCAGGAAGAGGTGCCAGATCATTTGTCGGATCTGCTGTCCGATTCCACTGAAACGGACCCTTCTGATGCTGCGGTCGGGCTCGAACCCGCGTGTTTCTCTTTTAACCCCTCCGGGAGGTGGACTAGAAGTTGCTTCAGCTCCGAGGATCTCTGGCGGGAGGTCACCAACGTGATCCCCCCAGAACGAACGACCACCAGGTTGTCCACTCCGAAGAGGATGACGGGGCCGTCATCTGCCCAGACAACGGAGTCTCGAGAGTCCACGGGATGGAAATCGCCAAGTCCGCAGTTTCCAGTCGCGTCGGACGCAAGGGACCGTGTGAGCGATTCCCAGCTCCCCAGATCATCCCAACGGAAGTCGGCCTTCACAGCGCCCACTTGGCCACTCCGTTCGAAGACAGCCTCGTCGATCGATACGATTGGCACCTCCTCGAAGAAGGCGGCATCATCGCCGCGGTCGAGCAGGGGGAGGTAGCCTCCAATCTCGGGAGCGTGAAGACGGATCTCGTGGAGGAACCGCGACACAGGCAGGACAAAGATCCCACTGTTCCACCAATAGCCGGAGGAGATGTACTTTTCAGCGGTCTCTAGGTCTGGTTTCTCTACGAACTCGCCTACCCAGAACGCTTCGAGGGAGTTTCCGTTCACCAGTGGTTCTCCTGGCCGAATATACCCATAACCCGTTTCCGGTCGATCTGGGGAAACAGCTATGGTCAGGAGGATGTCTTCGGTCCGAGCAATCTCTGCTGCACTCCGGATCAGCGGGGAAAAGGAGGATTCGGGCTCGATCCGGTGGTCTGCGTGGAGCGACACGAGGATTGCATCTGGGTCGCTTTGGAGAATGCGATGCGCCGCCCAAGCGAGGACTGGGCCGGTTCCTCGAGACTTTGGCTCAACCCAAAAATTGTCTTCTTTCAGGTTCGGAAGTATGCTCCTGAACGGAGAGACCAAATGATCTCCTGACAAGATCGAGAGGTGCCTCGGCTCCACCAGCGAGAGGGCTCGATCGACGGTATCACAAATCAGGGGCTGCTCAGACGCGAGAGCCAGCAGCGGTTTTGGGCGGGAGGGGGTGCTGGCTGGCCAGAACCGCGATCCGATGCCGCCTGCTAGGACAGCGACCCAGAGATCAGAGTCAGTGCCGCGCAAGGAAAGCATTCACCTGGTTCAGGAGTTTCTTGAGGCTGAACGGTTTCGTCAGAAACGCATCGACTCCAAGGGAAAGCGCCTGCCTCCGATCCGCGTTTTGCCCCTTTTTAGTCAGTATAATTACGGGCAGATGCGACCAGTACACTAGATTTGGGGGCTCTTGGAGGACGTCTGGACCCGAAGTGTTGGGCATGATGATGTCCCGGAGGAGCAGGTTGCACGTGGTATCACCTCGCAATGCGTCGAGGGTCGCCGCTCCATCGCGCCCCCTGCTTCCAACTCGAAACCCGATGCCTGGAAGGGCGTGGTCAGGATCCGTCGGATGTGGGGTCTCATCCTCATGCCACCGGGAGCCGGAGGGATCCGGCGGGACGGAGCGGAGGTTCCGCCACAAGGCATCCCAAGTGACTGGTGCACGGACATTAGCGACTTCGCTCTTCCCGAGGGCGGTCTCCGCAAGGAGGCACAGGAAAACCTACCTTTGGAGTGGTGTAAAGTCAAGGAATGAGAGGGCTTTCGGGCTTGACACTACTCCCGCGTGGCGGGTAGTCTTTTCGTTTCGAGCGGGTCTTCCCACTGTGGGGTCTTCCATCTCCCCAGCTGAGTCGGAGTCGTGAAAGGCGCTATGAGACTAGTTCTCTGTTCGGTGGGTGTATCATGCATGTTTCTGGCGGCATGCGATGATGATCCGTTCCTCGTTGAATGGACTGAGAATCCTCAGGAAGCGGTCCTCTTCGCCCTGGATCGGGATGAGCTGAACTCCGCCTCGGCATACAATATGCTTGCCCGACTCCAAGTCGTTATAGAGGATCCGCTGACAGAGGGGCGTTGGGATTTCGCTGTGGACCGTCAGAATGGTAAAATGGTGTTCCTCCCGCCTCGCGTCCTTGGCATACCGTCGAAAGGGGCACTGGTCCCCTTTCCGGGGATGGAGTTCGAGGAGATGCAACGGGCGCCATCGGACACGCTACTGTACGTGACCGACAAACCAGTTCCAGTGGAGCTGGGGACGATCTACGTAGTGCGTACCCATGAGCAGATCGGGAGCTACGGTCGGATCTGCGTTTATTACGGCAAG
>Ga0310123_10002846_pt1 | contig 13627 bp, 11 predicted proteins | sample CB6_AW_1057_MG_FD_203505 | JGI IMG/M metagenome (GOLD analysis project Ga0310123, IMG submission 203505) | Marine microbial communities from Western Arctic Ocean, Canada - CB6_AW_1057 | ecosystem: Environmental > Aquatic > Marine > Oceanic | place: Canada: Western Arctic Ocean | collected... | reverse complement strand
CTGCTATCACCTCTGGTCGAGTCAATGAGTCACTATCGTAGCCATCACCTGCAGCCGTCCAGCCTATTGGCGTGGCTCGCACCCAAGCGGTGTGGGCTGAGGAAGGCTGGCCCAAGTCAAATGAGAATGAGCGCGTTCCCGTAGCGAGTAAGATATAGGCGGAAATCTGTACTCTGTCACCCGCCGAATCGGTGGTTCCTACTTCCATAGTCACCATTCGCTCACGACCATCTCCTAGGGTGGATTCCAATGACAATGACAGGCCGTCGGCCAAAGTCCAGGTGCCAACGGTGAGGGTTACTTCCAGCGTCTGCGCTGGGATTATCACAAGTGATAATGTGCCCGTAAGATTCGCATCAACTAGGCTGTCATCGCTTACAACCCTCCACTCTATGGACCGATTTCCAGAGTTCAGCGGAGTCAGCGGGTTCTCAAGTTCACGCGATGAACCGACATCGAAAGTTAGCGTGGTGCCGGCAAACCATGACCCAAAACCACCGCCCTCCTCGCCTTCGCGAATTTGCAATTCACCACCGCCGGTTTGGTCCCCCTCATTGTGAACCAGAACTGAGAGTGGCACCACATCTCCGACATGGAATGGGCCGCCATGTGCGGCCAATCCACTGGTTGAGGCAGGGACCAGATGACCGGCTGCCATATCGTAGTCGTGCGAAAAAATGGTGACCGAATCATCGTGGATTCGCTGCGAATCAGTTGAGGAACACGAGAAGGAGCCCGGTCGGACGTTGATTATCACAGAATCATTCCAAGATTGACCAACTGCAATCATCAGCGATTGGTTAGTCACCTCAATGCCTGCAGGGTGCTCACAGGTGAGTGAACCGGACCAATTGGCCTCACCACTATTGGTGATGCTCAGGTTCCATGTCACCTCATCATCGAGGGAAGGGTCGCTTACATCCGCCACTCCACCCAATGTCAGGCGAGCAAGAGGTGGCGGGCCCACCGAGAAAGACACTGAATCCGAATCGTCGCTGGCATCTCCATCCCCCGAATTAGGAATCAACACCTGCAACTGATGATTTCCTTCGGATAATGGGCCGAGGGTGTGGTTGACGACAGTCGATGAGCCACCGACAATGCTGACACTGCTGTTCAGCGACATAATCGCTTGGCCTTGGACTGGGGTATGCCAGACTTGTACCAATCCAGTCCAATTCACCCCTCCCTCGTTGGAGATCGTCGCCTGCAACTGTAACAAATCTCCATCACGGATGGTCTGATTGCCGCTTGCATTGCCACTGCCACCGTCAAGCCCGGTCAGAGTCCAGGATGAAGACGGTGAAACTGAGAGTGACGCTGGAGCCAATCGGGTAATCAATCGAGTGACTACGGTAAGATTCTCGGAATCAGGTATCCCCACGTCCCCCCAAAGGCGCAAGGTGAGCAAATGTTGCCCGATTGGTACATCGATGATGCTGAATAATTCGATGCTTGATTGGTCGGTTGTGAGGTTGATGGTGCGATTTTCTAAGGCTAACGGCGTTCCAGAAATTGTTTCGAATTGCATCTCAAGCGAACCGTTGGAAGATTGGCCCATAGAAGTGACTTCGATACTTGCATTCACAGTCCCCACACCAATCTCTTGGTCACCCTCGATAATGAGGCTTGAAGAGGTCAACAACAGACCCCCCCCGGATGCGGATGCAAGTGGAAGCAAGGCCGATAACAACAGAATAGTGACGGTGAACAAGCCCGAAGGAAACCTCCCGGTCATACCATGTCGGGCGACGAGGGGGTTGAAGGCACTTTCCTCGTGCGCGCGGGTGAGGCGCTGAACCTTTATCCGCATCAGCAAGTTCCGGAGACCGTTCGCATGGACCTTGATGCACTGCTTGCCGTCACGCCCGAGGCTTTGGCCGAGGCGATTCTCGCCCGCAGACGCAGTCTTGCAGAGATTCTTCCTGAAATTGAACGCAAGAATAAGGAGGCTGCTGACATACTGTCTCCAGATGTCGAAAAACTCCGTCTCGCTCGCGATTCTACCACCAACAAGGTCGCTGAACTGAAGGAGAAGCGGGATAAGGCCAGAGATGAGGCTCGGGCCCTGTTGAAGGAGACCACCGCTCTCAGAGAGATGCTCGCTGAGTCAGGAGGCATGAAATCACTTGACCCAAAGTGGGCCAAGGAGAAATTGGAGGAGAAACTGGCTCAAATTGAAGATAGAATCGAAATTGGGGCACTCTCACTGCTGGATGAGCGGAAATTGCTGGCGGAGAGGAAGGCAATCCTCGCCTCAAATGATGAATGGTTGAAAAAACGCCGCAAGGCGAATCCTGAAGTTGCTGATTACATCGATGCGCGCAGGCGCATGCAGAAGTTGTTCAAAGCAGCTGACAAGGCTCACGAGCGGATGATTGAGTACGTCGAGAAGAATAATCCAATTCACCAAGATTACATCGAGAAGCGTGAAGAAATGCGTGATGGTGTGCGCCAGATGGAGCGCGCTCGCACCCTTTCTGCACAATCGGATAGCGCGATTACCTATTGGGAAAGGAGATTGAAGGATGGATTCGGCGACCTCGGGTCCGGATACCCCGACTTGCTCGCTGATGCAAATCGAGTAAGAGGCGGTGGTGCGTGTACAGTGAAACGACGCTCGGCTGAGCCACCCAAGCCAGATGCAAGGGGGGGTGACGAATGAGCGCTGAGAAAAAACAACTAAAGTCACGAAAGCCTAAAGTGGGCCTATTCGACGACCTGTTAGACCTTGCAACTCATGAAATCGAGGAGCGGTTGGGTGACTTCAGGGCCTCTATTCGTGCACTTGAACAGGAGCACGAGTCGTTGAAGAATGAGCGTGCATCGACCATCACCCTCGTGCAATCAATGCGGGTGATAGTTCAGCAATCACGCGGAATGAGCAAAGAGAGACAAAAATTGCTCAATCAGTTCCGTTCGTTCAGGGATGCCGGAAGTAAAATGCGTGAGGAACGGGATGTGATCAACAGCAGAGTTCCGCCACCCATCGAAGTCATCGAGCAGCGACTGGAACAAACACTGAGTCGCCTTACCACTCACCAAAATGACTTGGCTAGAATGCCGAATCAGAAGTTTGAGATTCGCCTGTTCTCATTCTTCTTTGAATTGCAGGCAATGTACGCCGTGAAAAAGATGAGTCACGAGAAGCACTTGTCATACATCGATTCAATCCGAGCGCAGGAAGGTAGCCTGAAGGCTCTCGATAATCTCGCCAAGGAGAAGAAAAAAGTAGAGGTTGTACAAGCGGCCGAAATGCCGGCCTCAAGCGAAATGAAGGCCGACCACAAGGAAATTCGTCGACTCAACGACAGTATCTCCACTATGTTGGAGTCAATTAAGAGTCAACGCGGTGGAATCCGAAAGATGCGCCGGGAAGTAGGCCGATTAGACGCATACTCGCGCATACGAACAAAAGATGAGAAAGCAGGGCGAAGACGGGTGCGCCTATCTGAAGTCAAGCAGCGTGCTTCCGCTGGTGATACGCTTTCGATGGAAGACCTCGGTGCTCTATTGGCTAGTGGCAACCTCACCGACATCTCAAGTGAGGCCGATGAGGAAGAGGTCGAGGAGCGCGAAGTTGTCAAACCGCGCAAGCGTGTGGTTGGGGCCTCACGCGGAAAACCAAGGTCGGTTTCCCCACAGGATAGGGACAAACCACGATGAGCGAAAGGCCCATCCGTGACCTCCTAGTTCAGGTATTGTGTCTAATCACGAATGGGCGTGGGAGTCAGTCGGCCCCGAGGGTCTCTCTGATGAAATGGTCAACGTCATTCAGAGGCTGATTGTCGATTCCACTGGAGAGTACTATCCCGAAGATAAGTTGCTTATGCTGCCGCTGGCGCAATACTGGGGTGATTTGGTGCTAATCGACGAGCATAGTGGAGAAATCGGAGGCGTCCTCTGGTCAATGCGCATCTCTAGTTCGACAGGCAGAGTCCTGGCCTTCGTGGTCTCTCCAGAACTAAGGGGTGCCGGCAGAGGTGCTGAGGGGTGGAAACTGTTCACGTCATTGGCAGCCCAGAAAGGCATCTCTGACATCCAACTTGAGGTCAGGGAGGAGAATGATGTGGCCCTCAACATGTATCACCGCCGTGGCCTGAACGTGCATGGGCGCATACCCGGATACTACCAGCAGACAGATGGTCTGCTGATGCGGGGTCCAGTGTCTTAGTCACCATACACACTTTGAGCCTGATACATCATGCATCGATTATGCGGAGTCGACTAGTAGGGGATTTGAAACATCTGCAGGGTGTACATTGGGCAGCCCTCATCGGGCCTGACGGAATGTCTGTGGAGTCTTGGTCTCATGGTCAAACGGACGACCAAGGTGCAATGTGGATGGGCTTGATGGAAAGAGCAGAGAAGATTGGTAGTGGTCAGCACGAGGTCATCACGGTGCTGGCCGAGAAGGCAACCATCACGTCGAGGAGAATCAATGAATCGCATTTCCTATTGGTTGGAGCTGGCAGCGAAGTGAATCTTGGGGCGCTACGCCAATCAATAACTCAGATTTCTGAGAAATTGGCCGAGATGTTGCCGTCTCGATGATTCAATCAAATAGTGAACCGAGTAGAGTTACTCCGCCAGTGGTGGCATCCATGGCCTGTTTCTCCATGGAGTGGCGCACGTGACGCATCTTCTCTACCTGCATGGTGCGCACTATCTTGCCATTGCGCCTGTCCAATCCGAGATTGATGATACCATCAGCGAGGAAGCCCTCGTTACCCTCCAACTCGGCATATTCGCCGGATTGCCGCTCAGTGACGACAAATGTGTGCAGGTTTTGGCTGCGCAGGAAATCGAAGAAGCTGAACATCCTCTTCCGCATCTCTTCGTCGACTGTAGTTAGGCTGTATATCGCCCCAAGAGAGTCTAGGACGAAGCAACTGAACGCTGCACCGCGTTCCTGCTTGAAGTGCTTAATCATTCGTTCAGTGAATTTCAGGTAGTCCATCGATTCGTTCTCCTTGCGCAACTCTGTGAAGTCGGTGATTTGCAAATTCGGAGGTAGATCCAATCCCATCGAATGCGCAGAACGGAGCAAACTGTCCACTGTCTCCTCAACTGTGCAGTATAGACCAAAACCGCCAGCAGTTCTCAGATGGTTTGCAATGAGGCTCAATGCAAATGTGGATTTCATCGAACCGGGGGGCCCTGTAATTAGGGTGAGATAAGGGGCGGTGGCATCATTCTGCATGACTCGATTCATTCCGGGCATTCCATCTAAGAACATCTGACTCGTATATGCACTATGGGCATCAGGCTTAATCGTTATCTCGTCATGCAGTTCCCTTACCACGACTACAAGGCGCCATACCCAACGCCAAGAAGGGCCACCGCTCCCCGATGACAGTGATTAAATGGGGTTGCTCGGTCGGGCTGCTGTCAGTACGTGCGACAGTGGTGCACAGGAGTGGTGAGAATCATGAAAGACTTTGCTGGCACCCTCACTGGATTGAGGAAAATCAGCGATGCGAAGGCAACGGAAAGCCGCGAGGAGCGAGACGTGTTTAACGGCGAAACGCGCACACATCTGACCACTCGCAACGGCTTCAACGGCCAAGTTCGTGACCTGATTAGCGAGGTCCAGCGCCAGAAGGTCATCCGCGACGCCGAGAACGCAAAAGTGCGAGATGCAAAACGTGCTCGCTCTGATTGCACCCAGAATGTTCGCGATTCCAAGGCGAAGATAAGGCTGCATCAGGATGATGGTGGCGGGGACTATTCGAATGAGAGTCCGCGTGACCGTCGAGAGCGACAGAAGAAAACCCCTGCTGCCATGACGCGCAAACTTGAGGAACTCGAGAGAGACTTTGAGCGAAAGGCACGTTCACCTGAAAACGAGAAGAAAGTGATGGCTGAGATGAAGAGACTCAAGCGAACTCTTGATGAAATGGCAGCCAAAGAGGACAGTAACAAGGAACTCAAAACTGCTCGCGCTGAACTACAGGCTGCCATCGATGAGCAGGAGGCCGCCCATCAAGTGGTTACCGTTGCAGCTGAACTCGCTCAGCAGTCCCATGACCTGATGATCGAAATCTCAGCCGAGGTCGACCGGTTGCGTGAGAAGGCCGACGAAGCTCAATCCAAGGTCAGGCTCTCCAAGAAGTCGGCGGACCATGCTCATCAGCACTACATCGTCAGTCTTCGCTGTTTACATTCCATTCAGGACATCATGCGAGCCAAGCGCAACCGCGAGAAGGGCATTGGGGATAGCGATGGGAAATCACTGCCCAGGGTGGAGGTTCAGGACCTCATGGGCAAATTGATGTCAGGAGAGACCCTGTCCACAGATGAATTGATGGCCCTTCAGCGTGGCGAGTGAGGACATGATTGGCAAGTCAGACATTCAGGCCATACTCGAGGAATATGACCGTTTGAAACTCCGCATAGGCATGACTGCCAGCCATAGCGCATTGGATATTTGCGATGGGGCGATTGAGGAAGGCTTCCCTACGGTGGCATATTGTCAGAAGGGACGGGAGCGAACATATTCCGAGTATTTCCGCACAAGGCGCAGCAGCAGCGGAAGAGTGACTAGGGGGATGGTCGACAAGGCCATTGTCCTCGACAAGTTCAACGTAGTTCTTGACCCTGAATTCCAACAGGGAATGCGTGACAGGAATGTTGTCTATATCCCAAACCGCTCCTTCACATCCTACTGTGGAATCGGTGCCATAGAGCGGGATTTCCGAGTGCCGATGTTCGGCAGCAGAAACATGCTTAGGATGGAGGAGCGTACTGAGGAGCAGGATTACTACTGGATTCTCGACAAGGGAGGTTTGCCTTATCCAGAAGCGATTGAACACCCAGAGGACATTGATTGCTTGGCAATCGTGAAACTCCATCACGCAGAGAAGAAACTCGAGCGTGGATTCTTCACCTGTTCCTCCCATCAAGAGTATGTCGAAAAGTCACAGGGGCTTCTCAAGCAAGGTGTCATCGATGAAGAAAGCCTTGCAGGCGCTAGAATTGAGCGCTATGTGATTGGCCCGGTTTTCAATCTCAATTTCTTCTATTCACCCCTCGAGGAGGAAGGTACCGGCTTGGAGTTGCTCGGAGTTGACTGGCGGTTTGAATCAAGTCTTGACGGTCATGTCAGGCTGCCAGCACCTCAGCAAATGACCATGCCAGCACATCAGCTGATTCCCGAGATGACTGTGGTTGGCCACAACACGGCGACAATCAGAGAAAGTCTGCTTGAGGAGGCCTTTGAACTCGGTGAGAAGTTCATTGCAGCAAGTCGAGAGCATTACGACCCAGGTATCATCGGCCCGTTCTGCCTACAGACTTGCATCGACAAGGACATGGGTTACTGGATTTACGATGTAGCTCCAAGATTAGGTGGCGGAACCAACGTGCACCTCAACGTCGGCCACCCGTATGGCAATGCGTTGTGGCGCAAGCCGATGAGTAGTGGTCGAAGAATAGCCATTGAACTGCGTGATGCTGTTGAGTTTGACAGACTCGATGAAGTGCTGACCTGATTTCACTGTGGCATCGGTAGAATCTGACCTGTCAGCCCATGCACAAGTACCCAGCCGCGGCTGGGAATTCTGACCTGCCAAGCCGGAATGAGTGCCAGACGAGCTGTCACTTCAGCACTTGATGGGTCGAGATGCCACCAGTGCAACAGACTGCCCCGGACTTGACTTGACCCCGCGGCCTCATGCACAGTGTAGTGTCTCCTCTCTTCACAAAGCCCGGGAAGTGCTTGCATTACTGACTCCTGACTTGGCCAATTCTGTGGCTCGACCCGCTCCAATGAAGGTATGAATTCCATCGTATTGACCCTCCCCAAGTGGTCAATGCTTGCACATATAGGGTCGTCGAGGATATTCCACCACTGACGCTCTGCAGCATCCTCTGGACCTCGCAGAATTCCGGTAACCTCCCAGATTCTGGCTGAAATGAGTACCGGACGCGACTCAGCCTCGTCAAGGTCAATCCCTTGCAGCACTTCCTCGACTGAAACTACCGGGTGCAGGGCAATCGGGCCTTCACCGGGTAAAGAATCAGGGCGTTGGGTGATCGACCGCTCCACTTCCTCAGCCTCTATCTCACCTTGAGCCATCGGTTCCTGGATTGAACGCGGTAGACTGGAAGGAACTGTGGCAGAGAGGTCGCCGTTCAATACAGCCTCGCCAAGCCACTGGGACAACCTATCTGGAGACCACAAATCATACTCGATGCCGTCGCGTTGCGGTAACTCACTAGCAATGGACAATCTTCGTTCTGAAATCAGCCAATGTTGACCTTCACCGGCATCGACCAACCAACGTTCCAATTCATGGCGGTCGAGAGGAGCCCAGCCATCTTCAGCATGCCAGACATGGCATCCAGCGGACAGATGTGTGGCACTGCGGGTGCGCGGAGGATTATCGATGACTCCTAGCATCGATAAACCGGGGCACGGATTGTGGGGTGGAGGTGATACGAGTGTGGCACCGAGTTGTGCCAATAAATCGCGGATTAATGCCTCCATGTCGTCGCGAGTTGACACTCATGACTTCAAGCATGCGCGTGTTCAAGGTTCACATGACCTGATTTCAAGCGGACCGACGCGGCGCCGTAGGCGCCGTTTGGAATCACTCGACATTCGGTTGCAGAGTCAGCAACTCGCTGTTGCCCTCGTCAAGCACACAAATCGTGCTGACTGCAAACGGCTTGGCGCATGCCGCACCAAGTTCTCGATTAACCAATTCAGTCTGATGCATGGGCACATCGGGGTGATTGGACAGTAGTCCATCGATGTATTCTCTAGGACAATTCGCCGCGAAGATTAGCAACTTAGCCGCCCCACTATCACAGGAGTCTGTCGCCTGCCGCTGTCCAAAGGTCATCTTTCCAGTGGTAATCGCATTCTTCAGTTGCTTGCTGAAATCCATTTTAATTCCTCCATTCTCCACTATTGCTTCTCATGGGTGAATCATTCGCCCTTGGGGACGTAGAACAACTCAACGCTGCCTGTTCCCAAGGCTATTGGCTGTCCGACGATGATGTTCTCCGCAACGCCAGTCAGGTTGTCTCGCTCTCCAATCACACCTGCCTTCAGCAGGTGGTTCACAGTAACTTCGAAGGCTGCACGAGCAAGGATGCTGTGCTTGGAACCGCTCACGCCGTGTCGGCCAATGGCTCTAACCTCGCCTTCGCTTGTCATCACATCTGCTACCATCAGCAAGTGACGGACGTCGACATCGAGGCGGGCTCCTTCTAGGGTGAGGATCAGTTCGTTGATTACCGCCTGTCGAGCCGCCTCAATACCAAGGAACTGGTGAATCTCCGTGATGTTATTCGTGTAAGTGCGAGACCGGTCAATGCCCGCAAAGAGAGAAATCTTGGCGAGATTACTACCGATGGTGGCGATGTAAAACTCGCCTTCGGAGGTCTTCTGAACATTTGCTCTATCGATTCCAGGGACGCCTTTCAGTCGCAGCAATTTGATCTTCTCTTCCAGTTGTAGGAGATCCGTGTAGGTTGGTGGATTATTGCCGATGTCCTTGAGGTCATCCTCCTTGTTCACTCCGGGAATAATACGCAGTTCCCGCGGCTTTGTTTCTCTGTCAGCCTGAATGAATAGGCGGGTGGCTCGCTGCAACTTGTCGCGAACCTCAGCACCTGTCATATTCTTGAGTTTCAGGTGCCTGTTATTGAGTTTCAAAACGATATAGCGCTGAGCGACTTCGACATCGATATCAGCGATGTCTTGAGTTGTCGTGGTCTCAAGAGCTGCAGCCAACTTCTGGACCGCCGCTTCGTTGGTGTTCAACGGCTTGCCCTTTGAGTTGAGTTCATCGAGATAGATATTCATCGTCGGAGTCTTTGGGATTTTGCGAGCGTCAACGATTTCAATGATTCTCGGCAGACCCTGAGTGACGTTGACAGTAGCCACACCAGCGTAGTGGAAGGTGCGCATGGTCATCTGAGTACCCGGTTCACCAATCGATTGAGCGGTTACGATACCGACCGCTTCGAATGGGTCGACACTGGCGCGTTTGAGTTGCTCTGCAGCCTGTGCTACTATCTTTTTTGCCTGTGGCTTGGTCAACTTGTCCTTTCCTCGAGAGTGAACTCCCTGAGTGAGGTCATTCAGAATTCTATTTGTGAAGGTTTGATTCGTACCTTCTGCCGCACTCTTCAAGGCTTGGAAGATTGAATCAGACGTGTCGATGTCGTGACTCAACTGGGCTACCTTGTCGTCATAATCGTACTCCTCCAATACAAGTTTCTTCTTGGCGACGCGGCTTCGTGCGGCGACACGGCGGCGCACCACTGTTGTGGTGGCACTCGATGCATCCGAGGCGGATGATGAGCGCTTGCCGTGCGTTTGCAGACGCTCGTAAAGCGCGTTTGCCTCTTCGCTGGATAGACCACAAATCTGGGCGATCTCGCCAGCAGACAGTGCCTTGACATCATCCCACTTGCGATTGTCTGCCAACTTGTGGGCGTATTCCTCGGGTACACCCATATCCATGAGTTTCTTCTTCGTTGCACTCTTGACTACCATCAAGCACCACCTCCTATAACTTCATCGAGAATAGCAGAGACGTTGATTGGCTCTCCCTTCAATGAACGACATGGGTCAATACCATCCTCACCATATGAGAATTGGATGATGCGGTTCGCGGTATTGCGCACAGATAACTTTCCGTCATTCCAAACCTTCAGGTCATCCATCGCGTTAATCAGACGACGCTGCATGTATCCAGACTTGCTGGTTCGAACAGCAGTATCAACCAATGACTCACGTCCTGACACTGAGAGCATGAAGAACTCAGTTGGCTCAAGACCACGCTTGAAGGACGAGGCGACGAAGCCCTTCTCCTTCGCACCCTTGGCACCTCGGCGGAAGTGAGAGAGAACACGTCCGTCATAACCGCGCTCAAGCCTCTTGCCACGCACCTTTGGCTGTCCAATGGAACCGGCCATCATAGCCAAGTTGTCCATTGAGCCTCGTGCACCAGATACCGCCATCATCACAGCGGGGTTATCATCGGTGAGGAATTTCTTAGCGACGTTTCCAGCCTCTGCCTTACAGTTATCAAGAAGATGCAGGATGTTCTCCTCTAGAGTCTCGATTGGAGTTCGGCCGGGGCGGGTTTCGTACTTGCGCCCGTCTTTACCGAATTTTTCCAGTTCAATATCGACAGCCGCACTGGCATCCTTGTTGATATCTGCGATTCGCTTCATTGCATCCACAGGAAGGTCCTCGTCATCAATTCCAGTCGTGAAGCCCATTGCGGTGCAAATACCGATTGTAAGCTTGGTGAGGTTGTCAAGGAATTTCGCACCTTCAGTTGGGCCATGGGTTTGGACAACAGCGTCAAGCAATCGGCCATCTTCAGCACCAATTCCGCGCTTGTCAATGGTTCCGCTCACTTGCCCGTCAAGAACTGTGACTTGGTCTTGGCTGCGGCTCATGTAACTGAGTGAGATGCCCTTCGGTATAATCAGGCTGAACAATTCAGTTCCATAGTAGCCCTCGACCCCGTCGATGACGTATGCCTTGGGCAACTCGCCGGTCCAGCCAATCTGGCCGAGTACGTCGAGAGCAATCTGCTTCGGGACCAAAGGTTTGCCGTGAGTTAGTAAGTAAGCACCAGAAATGTGGTCGTGGATGCCACCAATCACTGCACCGCCATAGCGGGGGGTGATGATGTGCTCCTGTACGCGCATCAGAATCTTGGCCTCAGCACGCGCTTCCTCGGATTGAATGACGTGCAAGTTCATCTCGTCGCCATCGAAGTCGGCGTTGTACGGAGTACACACGGCCAAATTGAATCGGAAGGTCTTGCCTTCCATGACTCGGATTTCGTGAACCATCATCGACATTCTGTGCAGTGACGGTTGTCGGTTGAAGATGGAGACATCGCCATCAATCAGGTGGCGCTCGACGACCATTCCCGGCTTCGGGTCGCCATCACGGTCAATAGTCGCTAGGCGGTCCTCAACGCGTGCCGCTTCAAATTGCCCATCCTTCTCAATTTCTGGAGAACCGCAATGCGGACATCGAACAACCAATTCAGGTGGGAATTCTTCATCGGGGTGCTCGCGCTCCCATACCCAGCGCTGATGGATAACCGCACGCGCATCTCCCCAGTCCAGATTTTTGCCACTAGCATCTTCACCGGACAAATTGTAGATGGTGGATTCCTCATCGGCGACCCAGCGATCCATGGTCTCCCCGTCGGGTAGCCGAACGGTCTCGGCGGCTATCTCAAGCCCAGGTAGGAAGTTAGGTGCGGATAGAACCTCGTTGAGGTCTGGTCTCAGACCGGGATATGGCTCTTCGCGGTCCACATCTCCGGAATGGCAATCCGGGTTGTGACAGCGGAAGCCAGCCCACATGAACTTGGTTCGGTCAGTGATTCTGACCCTGAAATTGTCGCCACGCACGATGTAATTCACACCGGGGTGAGAATCTGGACCGCGTAGAATCATCTGTCGCAACTGTTCGCGGTTCCTTCCAGTGACACGAATTGGAACGGTCAACTCCTTGGCAGACTGCACAGGAATCCCAACCTCGTTGATTCCGAGATTTGGGTCCGGACTGATGACTGTTCGAGCGCAGAAGTTCACACGCTTACCTGATAGATTCGAACGGAATCGACCCTCCTTACCCTTCAGTCGCTGTGTCAGCGTCTTCAATGGGCGGCCCGAGCGGTGTCGGGCTGGCGGAATGCCAGCGGTTTGGTTGTCGAAGTAGGTGGTGATGTGGTATTGCAACAGTTCCCAAAGGTCCTCGACGATGAGTTGAGGTGCACCAGCGTCACGGTTCTCACGCAGACGCTGGTTGATTCGGAGAACGTCGACCAACTTGTGAGTAAGGTCGTCCTCTGAACGGTCACCGCTGTCCAAAGTGATGGATGGGCGAACGGTGATTGGCGGCACGGGCAACACCCGCATGATAATCCACTCTGGGCGACTGCTCTTCCCATCCATGCCGATGAAAATCAAATCATTGTCAGGAATGCGCTCCAGCCACTCTCGGATGTCGCGAGCGTTGAGTTTGTGCTCACCCTTCTCCTTCTTCTTCTCCTTGAAGGTAGTCGGCTTGTCGAGGACTATCTTGCCCTGTTCAGCGCCACAGTGCATGCATACCGCACGCTTCGCTCCAGAGCATATCTTCTCAATTTCCTTGATGGACTTTGAGAACTCAGTAGAACCAACGCCGTGCTTCTGCATAACATCGGTCACACGGTTGCGGTAGTAGTCCTGCTCACTCAAGTCCGCATCGATTGGGTGAGTACCCTCGCGCTCGTGCAGTAGAATTCGGCTGCAGGTGTTGCAAGTGCACTTCAGTGCTGTCTTGATCAACTTGGTGAACCCAATGTGAACAACGGGCAACTCAAGTTGGATGTGGCCGAAGTGGCTCGGACACTTGTCGTGCTTGTTACCGCAGGTCTCACAACGCACACCGGGCTCGATAACACCCATGCGTTGGTCCATCAGACCTTGGCGGTAGGAGTGTCCATCGTCCTTGTAGGTATCAGCGGTCTTGACCTCAACCGCAGACATCTTGCGAAGCTCATTCGGGTCCATCAGACTAAACTTGATTGAAGCGATACGCTTCGGAATTGTTGCTACGTCTCGGCTCATCTTCGGTCCTCCAGTTCAAGTC
>Ga0310123_10002845_pt1 | contig 13629 bp, 10 predicted proteins | sample CB6_AW_1057_MG_FD_203505 | JGI IMG/M metagenome (GOLD analysis project Ga0310123, IMG submission 203505) | Marine microbial communities from Western Arctic Ocean, Canada - CB6_AW_1057 | ecosystem: Environmental > Aquatic > Marine > Oceanic | place: Canada: Western Arctic Ocean | collected... | reverse complement strand
GATTGAACACGGATCAAACACGGATTAGAAAAAAAGGACCACTATCTGCGCTAATCTTCGCTAAACCATCCATTAGCGGAGATTAGTGTTCCAACAAAAACGAAGCTATCGTCCTTCCTTGAGCCGGTCGCCCAGGAAATCGTCCAACTCAGGCGTGGCGTAGATCTTCTCGGCCGTCTTATTGAAATCATACTCGACACGACGAAATTCAACACTGCCGTCCACCTGAACCGTGTAACAAGCGCGGTTATCGCCGTCACGCGGTTGGCCCACCGAGCCAACGTTAATCATACATTTTTCATCACCCCGAGTATATTGATAGCCGATCTCTTCCGGGGTGAAGTAGTTCATCGATTCGGTAAATACACCGGGCACGTGCGTATGTCCTTGAAAGCAGCAGGTCTCGATCAGGCTGAATATCTTTTCCATCTTCCGTTTGTTGTAAATATCTTCGGGAAAAACATATTCGTTGAGCGGATTTCGTGCCGAACCGTGGACGTACAGGAAATCATCGCGGCGAATCGTTCGTGGCAACTCGCCCAGGAAGTCCCAGCGGGCCGTGTTGTCGTTGGTACTGCCGCGAGCGTTTTCCAGTTGATCGCGGGTCCAAAAAATGGCTCGCTCAGCACCGCTGTTGAATCCTTCCGGATCGAACAGCGCGCCTTGGTCATGATTTCCCAATATGCAGGCGTCGCACGTCATCACCCGGTCGAGACACTCGCAGGGATTCGGGCCATAGCCGACCACGTCGCCCAGGCAGAAGGTTTCTGTTATTCCCTGGCTGCGGATGTCAGAGAGCACGGCCTCGAGTGCTTCGAGATTGCCGTGAATATCGCTGATGATCGCTCGTTTCACAGGACAGCTTTCTTCCGCGGATCGGGCCGAGGGTCGTTAAACGGGGCAAAACGGAGTGTGGCGGACCGCGGGCGTTCAGGGAGGGAGTTACGCAGGTTGCCTGCGATTTGGCCAAACCCGCAGTTTATGGTCCTTAATTTACAGGGTCAAGCGGAACCGACCCGCCATCCGAGGACGACCACGTCGGGGAGGGCTGGCAGGCCGTGTTCTGGCCGCGTTGTCACCCGCTTATTTTTGGGAGAGAATGTGCTGCCTCGCGATCCGCCCGCAGGATGGTCACTTGATAGAATATACCCTACTAGCACCCCGGCTGCTTGTGTGCTGGAGAGTCGCTCTCAAGCAGCCGGGGTGCCTTCTACGGACGTCGCGGGGATGGTTAAACCAAGCGTAGTGGTTACGTGGTCTTAAATCGGGACTAACACACCGCAACAACGGGCACACCGCAACAACGGGCACACCTCAACAACCGGCTGCTGCAAGTGAAGACGCTGGCACTCGAAACGACCGAACGGATCGGCAACATCGCCGCTTTTGAGGATGGGACGCTGCTGGCCGATAGGATGCTGCCTACTCTGCAGCGGTCGGCCCAGTCGCTTGCGCCGGCGATGTACGAATTGCTCGAAGAACTCGGCTGGAAGGCGGCCGAAATCGATCTGGTGGCGGTAACGGTCGGGCCAGGTTCGTTTACTGGCTTGCGCGTGGGTGTAACGACCGCCAAGACACTGGCCTACGCCGTCGATGCCGGAGTGGTGGGCGTGAACACGCTCGAAGTGATCGCGGCCCAGGCGCCGGAGAACGTCGCCCGATTGTGGGCCGTGATGGATGCTCAGCGGCGACAGGTTTTCGCCGCCCGATTCGAGCGCGACGGAGACGGCTACTGGAAAACAGCCGAGGCCACAAAGATCGTGGACGAGGAGGTATGGCTGGACCGCTTGAATCCGGACGAATGGATCAGCGGACCGGTCTTACACCGCCTTGCCGACAAGATCCCATCGGACGTTTCGATTGTGGATCGAGCGTTTTGGGCTCCGAAGGCGACGATGGTCGGTTCGCTAGCCGAGCGACGATACCAGGCCGGCAATCGCGACGACGTCTGGCAGCTCGTACCGCATTACTTCCGCAAGAGCGCCGCGGAGGAAAAACGGGAGAAGCAGGGGTAAGTTTAGTGGCCCCGCTAAACTTCTGCGGCCAGAGAGCGAAACACCTCGGCTGCCGCCGCCAGAGTAGCTTGGATGTCCTCTGCGGTGTGTGCGGCCGAGATGAACATCGCCTCGTATTGGCTGCAGGGCAAATAGAAGCCGCGCTCGAGCATCCCCCAAAAGAATCGGGCAAATTGCTGAGTATCGCAGCGGCTGGCCGTCTCCCAACTGGTCACCGGTTGGCTATTAAAAAAGAAGGTCAACATGCTGCCGACTTGGGCTACGGTGTGGGCGATGCCGGCATCTGTCGCCGCCGCGTGCAATCCATCGGCCAATTGGCAACTCAATTGTTCGAGTCGGCCGTATGGCGGGTCATCGCGCAGCACGGTCAGCGTGGCGATGCCCGCGGCGGTGGCGAGTGGATTGCCGCTCAGTGTACCTGCCTGAAACACGTCGCCCGCCGGCAGAACACGCTCCATTATCTCACGCCGGCCACCATACGCGCCGACCGGTAGCCCGCCACCAATAATTTTGCCTAACGTCGTCAGATCTGGCTCGATGCCCAAGAGCGACTGAGCGCTCCCATAAGCGACACGGAAGCCGGTCATCACTTCGTCGCAGATCAGCAGCGCACCATGTTTGCGTGTCAGCTCGCGGAGCACGGTTAGGAAATCGCCAGTCGGCAGGACTACGCCCATGTTGCCGACAACCGGTTCAAAAATTACCGCAGCAATCTGTTCGCCATGCTGTCGGAATGCCGCATCGAGCTCGGCCGGATTGTTGTAGCCGAGCACCAACGTATCGCCAGACGTGCCTTGGGTGACGCCGGGCGAGTCGGGCACGGCGAGCGTGGCGGCCGAACTGCCGGCTGCCACGAGCAGGCTATCGACATGGCCATGGTAATTTCCGGCGAACTTGATGATCAGATCGCGATTGGTCACAGCTCGGGCCAGCCGGATCGCGCTCATCGTGGCCTCGGTACCGGAATTAACCAGACGCACCATCTCGACCGACGGGACCGCTTCGATGATCCGCTCGGCCAATTCCGATTCGGCTTCGGTTGGTGAGCCGAAGCTGGTGCCACGCAACACGGCCGCTTGTAGCACCTCGACGACACGCGGATGTCCGTGACCCAGAATCATCGGCCCCCAGGAGCCGATAAAGTCGACATATCGATTGCCGTCGATGTCCCAGAGGTAAGCACCCTCGCCCCGTTCGATAAACGGCGGCTGGCCACCCACCGCACCGAAAGCCCGCGCCGGGCTGTTCACGCCGCCAGGCATCAGCGACATGGCTCGCGTGAAGGCCGTTCGACTCTTCTCCCGCGAGAGAGCTGGATGCGACATGAAATGTCCCCGAGTTGATGTTTTCACGTACCCTCGCAATTTAGTGTCCTGCGAGCGGTTTTCAAAGGGCCGAGTTTCGCGCGGGTGACGGCGCCAAAGGCCGGTTGTGCTCGTTATGGCGGTCGGCCGAGCCCTTGCTTGACTGTTCATAGAGGTCGGTTATCGTAGAATAGTGGCGGTTGTTTTCCCCGCTCTTGTGAGCGTGCGCACAATGCACCAACCGTCTTTCTCTCTTCTGGTTATCTCCTCCGATTGATGGCGAGTACGGACTCTACCTCTACTTCACGGCACGGCAACGATGACGTTTGGGTTGTGGTCACCGCCTACAACGAAGGGAGTCGTCTGGAGTTGACGCTACGTCCGTTGTGTAAAAGCTATCCGAATGTGGTGGTTGTCGACGACGGGTCGGGCGACAACACGCGTGAGATCGCGTTGCGCCACTCCGTTTGGGTGTTGCGGCATATTATCAATTGTGGACAAGGTGCGGCATTGCGGACCGGGATTGAATTTGCCCTCGATCGGGGCGCCCAAATTATTGTGAACTGCGACGGTGACGGGCAGCACTGCGTCGACGAAATCGAGCAGTTGGTCGCGCCGATTCGTGCCGGTCAGGTCGAGGTCGCACTCGGGTCTCGGTTTCTGGGCCGTGTGGAGCAGATGCCGTGGCATCGATGGATCATTCTCAAACTTGGCGTGGTGTTTACTCGTGTCTTTTCTTGGATTGATGTGACCGACACGCACAACGGGTTTCGCGCGTTCGCTCGCAGTGCGGCTCAAAAGGTGCGCATCCGGCAAAATCGGATGGCCCACTCGTCCGAGATTCTCGACGAAATCGCTCGTCAGGGTTTGACTTATTGCGAAGTGCCGGTAACCATTCGATATACCCAGAACACGCTGACCAAGGGGCAAAGTTCGTGGAACGCGTTGCGCATCGTCATCCAAATGTTTCTGGGGAGATTGATGAAATGACAACTTTTCAACTCCTCACGGTCGTTCCATTCTGCTTATTGGCGTTCTGGGAACTGGTGGGCTGTTTGCGGCAGCCGGATCGGCGGGCAACGCGTATCGTGCGACTCGTGACGTGGCTTGCAGCGGCCGTGGCGATCGCCAACCCAGCATTGGTTTCATGGGCGGCAACCGCCATCGGCATCGATCGTGGCGCCAACTTGGTGCTTTACTTGTTCGTCATCGTGACGATGATCCTGGCGTTCTACTTCTACGCGAGACAAGCGGACCTGCAACGTCAGATTACCGAGCTGGTTCGTCACGAGGCGGTCAGCGAAGCAGAGCGAGGGGGCACAACCTCGTCGGACCAGCCAGCTGAGCAGGAAGACCCCGTCGAGCAGAAAGACGGGGACGCGCCGTGAGCCCAAGCGAATCCGATCTTTCCATGACGTTAGTCATCCCAGGACGTAACGCCGCGGGTACGCTGCGGCCGTGTCTCGAGGCAGCGGCGGCGCTCGTCGAGCGTGGTGAGCTGGCCGAGATCATCTTCGTCGACGACGGATCGACTGACGAGACAGTAAAGATCGCGGCTGAATATTCGGTTCGGTGTGTCGAAGGTCCGGCACGTGGTCCCGGTGCGGCACGGAATGTCGGCTGGCGGTTGGCAAAAACACCGCTGATCTGGTTCATTGATTCCGACTGTGTGACGGAAGACAACACACTCGCGATGCTGGTCTCTCATTTTCAGGACCCGATGGTCGTTGGCGTAGGCGGCAGCTACAGTAATCTCACACCCCACTCGCTGATCGCCTCGTTGATTCATGAAGAGATGTGTCTTCGACATCGTAAGATGTCCCGGGTGGTCAATTTTCTCGGATCATACAACGTGGCGTATCGCCGTTGTGTTCTCGAACAGGTCGGCGGTTTTGACGAGGAATATTTCAACGCGGCCGGTTCACCAGGAGCTGAAGATGCCGAACTGTCGTTTCAGTTAAGCAAATTGAATCATCGGTTGCATTTCGAGCCGCGATCGTGCGTCGGGCATTACCATCCAACCAGCCTGCGGCGCTATTTACGCGCGCAACATCATCACGGATATTGGCGAGTGTTTTTGTATCGCCGCCATCCGGATGTTGCCACGGGCGACTCGTACAGTCGTTTCGCCGACCACATTCAGCCGCCGACGGCGATGGCTATATTGGCCACGCTGCCGCTGCTCGTTTGGCCTCCGCTAGGGCGGGTGTCGGCAGCACTGGCCTTTTGGCTTCTACTCGCGCAAACCCCCACCACAATTCGGTTGATGCTCTCGACGCGGCAGATGCGATACTTGCTGTTTAGTCTCTTCGGATTTGTCCGCGCGTTTGCACGCGGACTGGGAATGACCGCAGCCGTTGTCGCCATCCTGCTGGGCAAACGCCGCCGCACGGGCTCGGATTGTTTCTGAAGCCGAAATACCCAAGCGTTCCCACCAAGCCGGTCCGCCTCGCATATCTATGTGGCGGACGGCGTTTACCCTTTCATTATCTCAAGCATGCTGCTGTCTACAGGAAATCTGGCATCCGCTTCGCTACTTATTAAGCTGGGGCATAAAATATCATAACTCAGCTCGCATTCAGGAATTTCTAATTCAGCAATACATTGGCTCAACATTTCTGTGTGTTTCAGAGGGCGCTCTTTACTCGGATTGATATTCTTCTTAGGTCTTTCGTATTTGCCTTCATATCCAAGAAAGTGCATACCTTGGTAGTGCTTGATTCGTCTCGAATAAGGTTAACAATAAGAATGTCCAAGGGCCTCTCAGAAAAATACGATAGTACAAATAGATGGTGAGCATTTCGTTTTTTTATCCAAGCTTTTATCGCATATTCTGTATTATCCCATTCTGGGCCACCATGATGGGCATATTCCTCTTTATCGCGCTCGATATGAGCCAAGCGACTGTATAGCCAACTATTAAGGTCACGCACTTGAAGGATAAACTTCGAGCCCGGAAACAAACGATCAAGTTTGGCAAGATCCTTTGGAATACCGTCACTGAAACAATCGTATGAGCGTAGCAGCCTTAGATCATCACATCCCTTCCATTTCAGGCCGTGATAAGAGAGAAGCCCCCGTGATTGAAACAGAGTATGAAGCGATGTTGTGCCGCTTTTATTAAAGCCGACGGCAAAGACTTTTTTCTTTGTCTCGCCAGTTTGATTCAATAAGCGATATGTCGCAAGAATAACTTCTTGCTTGACGTCACGTATGATCGGTGTCGCGCCAGTTAGATTCAATAAGCGACGCGCCGCAAGAATGGCTCCTTGCTTAACGTGACGTAATTTTATTCTCTTTCCCTTGGTATAATTGAGCTGTATGACGATTGCCCGACGAATACAAGCACGACGCGCAAGCGAGTGATCTCGCTCACTCACTCGCTTGCGCGTCGTGCTTGTGGGGCGGCTTGCTGATCACGTCAGCCCGAGGAGCCGGCCGACATCGAGTCCGATGACGAACAGCATCAGACCGATGATGAAGGCGAAGCCCAGCATGTGAAAGGCAATCACAATTCGCTCGCTCATTGGCTTACGAAAAACTCCCTCCCAAGTGAGAAAGATCATGTGGCCGCCGTCGAGAAGCGGAATCGGGAGAAAATTGATCACCGCCAAGTTGGCGCTAAGCATGGTTAAGAATATCAACAGGCTGGCGAATCCTTGAAATGCCGAGTAACCGGCCGTTTGCGCAATGGCGATGGGCCCGCCGAGCGCCTTGACCGAAATCTGGTGGCCGATTTTTTGGAGAAATCGGTACACCATCAACACTGAACCTTTCGTCTCGTCAAGGCCAAGGCCGAAGGCCTCGTCCAGAGATTCCGCCTGGCGTGTGCGAAGCAAAGCTTTCATCACCAGACCACGACCCGGGAATGCCCATTCCTCCGAGGCGACCGGCACAAGCTCCACATCACGCTCCGTGTCGCCGCTGCGAACCGTCACCTTCACTTTCATACCGGGGATAATCGTCTGAAGCCCGTTCATAAACCGGGGCCAGCTGCGCATCTCGTTGTCGAACGTGTACGCTTTACCTGAGGTGAGCAGCTCTGCTTCCTTGGATGGCTTCGCGGTTTCCTCGGACGGCTTCGCGTCGCCCATCAAGAAGCTGCACGCCTCAACATGGTCGCCAGCGTGGATATCTGCTTGAGCGGCCGGACTGTCGGGCACGACCGAAGCAACCCGATTCATCACACGAAACGCAATGCCCAGTCCCGGCAGCGAGACCAACCCGTCGGGCGAACTTGTCAGCTCGGGCGAACGTGGCGGGTTGAGTGTCAGCTTCATGGTCAGTTCGGCGGTCTGATCGGAACTCTCTTCCGGACGCGCAATGGCTTCCGGACGCGCAATGGCTTTGAGACGCGCGATGGTCAGCGTGATTTCGCCGCCTGCGTTTGCCAGTTTCTGAATGCGTGCCGCGAGCGTCATCGGATCGCCAATCGGCCGCCCATTGATTTGAACCAGCCGGTCGCCTATGGCGATTCCGGACTCCTCGGCCGGTGAACCCGACTTGATCGCGGCGATCGACGTCATCTCCATCACCAAGCCCAACTGTTTCAGCGGGGCAGGGGCCACGATCGCCGTTATTTCCTCTTCGGTAGCCCCGTCTTCGCCCGGCGTGTCGCCTTCACCGGCCGCTTTCCGCCGGACGGTGATCTCCCACGGCTCGCTGACCCTTTGCACAAGAATTCGCGACAGATCGTGGCCGCGCTGCAATACCTCGCCATCGATCGACACGATTTGGTCGCCCTCCTGCAACGCGGGCTCCGCTTGGGCCGCCGGCGAGCCGGGCCAAAGACGGCCGATCGTCAAAGTTGAGGGGCTGCGAACGCCGATCGTGGGCACGAGTCCCTGGCCATGCTCCGGTCTGAGCGTCAGCGACAGCGGCTCGTCGTGGTCCTCTCGCTTGATTTGAAGCGGCACTCCGTTCTCCAGATCGCCAAACGCGATACTGCTTCGCAGGTCACGAAATCGCGGGTTCGTGTTGTCGCCGATCTGCACAATGTCGTCACCTGGACGAACGTCGCTCCGCCACGCGGGCGAGCCGGGCTCGACATCGGAAACAATGGCCGGCAAATACTCGACGCCCATGCTGTACGCGATCGTGGCAAACACCACCGCGAAGATCAGGTTCATAATCACGCCGGCCGAGATGATCGCCATTCGCTGAGGAACGCTCTTGGCCAAGTAGCTGCGAGGATTGAGCGTGAAGCTGTCGTCCGAAGTGCCATTACCATCCGTGTTCGTATCGCGAATCTTCGATTTTTCGGATTCTTCGGCTATTTTCGACGGGTTGTCATCTTGGCCAAGCATCTTGACGTAGCCACCGAGTGGCAAGATGCCGATGCCATACTCTGTTTCGCCCCACTGTTGAGACCAAATTTTGCAGCCGCCAATGTCAAAGCCGATGTAGAACTTATCGCATTGGACACCACAGGCCTTGGCCACCAGAAAGTGACCCAACTCGTGGACAAAAATCACGGCGCCCAAGCCAGCAGCGACTTGAAAAATAACCCAAAGCAACGCCAAATTCCATTCGACAGCCATCAAGTACACAGACAACGTGAAACCTCCTTTCGGGCCCAAGCATCGAGCGACTCTAAACGCTCGAGCGTGGGGTGATGTTCAAACGAATGCGAAGCGACCACGCTCCGCACCAGCGGCACGATCTCGGTAAATCTTAGCTCACCGGCCAGGAACCGGTCCACCGCCGCCTCGTTGGCCGCACTCAGGACGGCGCCGGTCGTTCCGCCCGTTCGAGCCGCTTCCAGGCCCAGGGTGATCGCTGGAAACCGCTCGATGTCGAGCGGTTCAAACTCCAGATGCAGACTTTGCGATAGGTCCAGGCGAGCCGCCACGCCCGGGTGGCGGTCTGGGTAATCGAGCGCATACTGGATCGGCAACTTCATGTCGGGCGGGCTCATCTGGGCTATTACACTTCCGTCGACAAACTCAACGAGCGAATGCACGATCGATTGCGGATGGATGACAACATCAATTTTTTCGGCCGGGATATCGAACAACCAGCGGGCCTCAACGATCTCAAGCGCCTTGTTCATCATCGTCGCCGAGTCGACCGTAATCTTCGGTCCCATGTTCCAGGTAGGGTGAGAGAGAGTCTCCTCGACCGTAACCTGTTGGAGCTCGTCGGGCGTCAGATGCCGAAAGGGACCACCGCTGGCGGTGAGCACAATCCGGGCCACTTGGTCTCGGCGGCCGGCTTGCAAGGCCTGAAAGATGGCGCTGTGCTCGCTATCGACCGGGATGATGGTCGAGCGGCTGCGGGCGGCCAACTCGGTGACGAGCGAGCCGGCCATAACCAACGTTTCTTTGTTTGCCAATGCGACGGTCTTGCCGGCCTCGATGGTCGCCCAAGTGCCCCGCAAACCGGCGCTGCCCACGATCGCTGTTACGACCACGTCGACTTCGCCCTGCGTTACGACGTGTGAAATTCCTTCGTCACCCACGAGAAGGTCGGTACCGTCGGGCAAACCGGACCAATCGAAAAGGGCAGCCTGATCGGCATCGGTCGCCACGACCCAGCGGGGGCGGACCTGGCAAGCCTGCTCAACGAGCAGATCGAGCCGGGCATGTGCCGACAGGGCGTAGGCTTGCAGCCGGCCCTGGCTACCTAAGAGCACTTCGAGTGTGCTCGTACCGACGCTTCCGGTCGAGCCCAGTACGGCGACCTGCTTGACCTGACGGCTCATCGAAAGGAGATTTTGAAAGGCGATATTTGTCGTAAACGGTGTTCGGACGAAGAGGCCGTGATGTCGATAGGATGATGTCGGCCCTGTTTTTCCTAATGTTAAGCCAGGATTGAGGTTCGATCATTTGGCCGCCGCATTGTAAGGCCGCGTCGGGGGCCGGACAAGGGACGTTTTTCACCCACTTCCCCGATAAAACCATCTGACTGCGCCGCTCGTTGTATTTCCAAAGAGTAAAACTTACTATGGATTTAGAGTTTTGCCTCGAAGTGGCCGGCAGCCCCCTGCTTGGCCAAGTTTCGGTCGGGCGGCCTTAAGCTTCGACTCGCATGGGTCCCGCATGACAAGTTGGGGCCCCTCACGATTAGGCACGGCAGCGGAACATTTGGAAGACATGGATAACCAAAGCGAAAACGGACGCAAATCGGGCGACAAGAAGCCGCAGCAACAGGGCAGCAATATGGTCCTGTATATGCTCGGCCTGGGTGTGCTCGTGCTCTTGATTGTCAGCATCTGGCAAAATGGCTCTGAGGTTGAGATCAAGTGGAGCGAATTCAATGCGTTGATCCGCGCGAGCAATCCCGACGATCCGAAGGCCGCCGGTATGATCGACGTTTCGCGCGGCGAAGGCAAAAGTCAGACGATCATTCGTTTTTCTGATTTGAATGACATCGTGATCGATGGTTACCGGGTAACCGGTACCGTGACGCAACAAAATGAAACGGTTGAAACAAAAGCGGGCGTCGCAAAAAGCGACGACACATCACCCCCAGTTTTTGGTGAGAAGGTCAACAACGTTCGTTTCTGTGTCAACCGCGATCGCGAGGAAAAGCAGCTTGTAAATACCCTCAAAGAAAACAACGTCTTGTTCGAATATCCCCCTGGCCCGAGTCCATGGTCACAATATTTTCCGCTGCTGCTGATGGTTACGCTATTCGCCGTATTGATCTTCATCATGATGCGACGGATGGGCGGCGCCGGTTCTCCCATGGCATTTGGACGAAGCCGTGGCAAGCTGTATGCGCAAGAAGATATCTCGATCACGTTTGACTCTGTAGCGGGCGTCGACGAGGCCGTGGACGAGCTTCGAGAGGTCGTCGAGTTTCTTCGCACGCCGGAAAAATACCAAGTCCTTGGGGGACGTATCCCCAAAGGTGTTCTGCTGATCGGTCCGCCTGGTACCGGAAAAACACTGCTGGCCAAGGCCGTCGCCGGCGAAGCGGGGGTGCCGTTCTTTAGCCTGAGTGGTAGCGACTTTGTCGAGATGTTCGTCGGCGTGGGTGCGGCTCGGGTACGCGATATGTTTCAACAGGCGGAGCAAAAGGCCCCTTGCATTATTTTTATCGACGAGTTGGACGCCCTGGGCAAAACACGCGGAAGCGGTATCGTAGGCGGTCATGACGAACGAGAACAAACGCTCAATGCGCTGCTGGTCGAAATGGACGGCTTCGAATCGAACGCGGGGGTGATTGTGCTGGCCGCAACGAACCGGCCCGAGACACTCGATGCCGCCTTGCTGCGGCCCGGCCGATTCGATCGCCACGTTTTGGTCGATCGACCCGACATAGCGGGCCGTGAGGAGATTCTCGATGTTCACTTGCAGAATGTTCGTGTCGATGGCGACGTCAACGTTAAAGCAATTGCCTCGATTACCAGCGGGTTCGTCGGAGCCGATCTGGCCAATCTGGTGAACGAGGCGGCGCTGCTCGCAGCTCGCAAGGGTAACCAGACCGTGACCATGGCCGAATTCAACGAAGGCGTTGAACGTCTGTCAGCCGGTCTGGAAAAGAAAAAACGGATCATGCAGGACGACGAAAAGCATCGCGTCGCCTATCACGAAAGTGGCCACGCGCTGGTCGCCTACTCGCTGCCAAATACGGATCCAGTCCACAAAATTTCGATCATTCCGCGTGGACTGGCCGCGTTAGGTTACACCATGCAGCGGCCCGAGCAGGATCGGTTTCTGATGACGCAGAGCGAACTGGAGAGCCGGATTCAGGTCCTCTTGGCCGGCACCGTGGCCGAGGAAATGTTTTTCGACGACGTCTCGACCGGTGCTCAGAACGATCTGGAACGGGCCACCGAAATTGCCCGCGGCATGGTCATGGAATACGGCATGAGCCGACTGGGCCGCGTGACGTTTCGCGATAGCGGGCGGAGCCCATTTTTGGCCGGTGGTGGTGAATCACCCCAGTTCACAACCCATAGCGAACAGACCTCGCGCGAAATCGACGAAGAAGTCAAACGGATCCTGGACGAGTCGATCGAAAAAGCTCGCCACATTCTCGATACTCGCCGAGCTGCCTTACAGGCACTTTCCAAATGCCTATTCGAACAAGAGGTGATCAACTCGGACGAACTGGAAAAGATCATCGAAAAGAGTTCGCCCAGTCCCGTGATCGTGCCGGGAACCGACGCCAATCCGAAACGGCCAGCGGCCAGTAATGCGGCCGATCGGAGCGATGCCAGTCAAGCCGAAGCGTAAGGCAACGGCGGGAAAATAACCTACCAGCACCCCGGCTGCTTGAGACAAGTACACGTGCCGGAGAGTCGATGGAGAGCAGCCGGGGTGCTTTCCAAGCATAGATTATTTCCTTGCCGAAACGTAAGCTCGGTAGGCATCGGAGGCGTCCAATACTAAGTGGGCGCAACGTCTTGCCGGTCCGGATGGGAGGGCTGGGCGATGGCAGGACTCGACTCAGTCAGCCAATCGCGATTCTCAAGGAAGAATCTCCGTGGCGAATGAGTCCTCGTTCCTGGCTCGACACGAGTTCTTGATCCGCCGGCTCCACTCGCTATCGGGCCTGGTGCCGGTCGGTGCTTACATGGTTGTGCCTCTGCTGACCAACGCCAGTGTGCTGGGCGGCACAAGCCAACGTCGATAAGATCCACTCCCTCGGGCCTGCCTTGCCGCTGGTCGAATGGGTCTTCATTTTTATCCCGTTGCTGTTTCACGCGATCGTTGGCTTTGTGATTATCCAGGGTGGAATCCCCAACACCAGCAGCTATCCGACCCAAGGCAATATTCGCTACACGCTGCAACGGGTCACCGGCATCATCGCCTTCTTCTTCATCGTAGCGCATGTTGCCAATATGCACGGCATGGCCGAACCGCTGAAACAGCACGTCAGCAAAGAGTATTTCGCCAATTTCGATCCTCATGCGGCCACCACCTCGACGGCCGAGGCGGTTCAGCAGTCCCTACTGGTGCAAATCATCTACGCCGTGGGGGTCGTGACGTGTGTTTACCATCTGGACAACGGCCTCTGGACGATGGGTATCACCTGGGGTGTCTGGACCACTCCGGCCGCACAGCGGCGTGCCGACTATGTTTGTAGCGGTTTTGGGATTGCGCTCTGTCTCGTCGGACTGGCGGCTTTGGTCGGTTTTCTCAATGTCGATGATTTTGAAAAGGAGCGGGCCCTCGAACACCGATTGGAACAAAACAAACAGTTTCTCCGCGGCGAGATGCCAACAAAAATGCACCACAGAGCGGCTGTGTTGTTTGTCAATTGGAAATCTGCAATTTGTTGTTCCATACGGAATTATTTTTAACGATGGTGTTGAGGATGACCAGTAGCTTTCGCATACAGGCAGTGAGAACGACCTT
>Ga0310123_10002844_pt1 | contig 13629 bp, 7 predicted proteins | sample CB6_AW_1057_MG_FD_203505 | JGI IMG/M metagenome (GOLD analysis project Ga0310123, IMG submission 203505) | Marine microbial communities from Western Arctic Ocean, Canada - CB6_AW_1057 | ecosystem: Environmental > Aquatic > Marine > Oceanic | place: Canada: Western Arctic Ocean | collected... | reverse complement strand
GGCCGAGAGACTGTTAGACTGAACTGGTTTCCCCCCGACCCGATCCCTCGAATTTGACGAGAGTTCCTCCGATGATGCTTCCTTCATCAAGGCACCTGCTCGCAGGTCTATTCGCGACGGTCGTGGTGGCCTGGGCATTTTCCGCCCAGGCCCAGGCCCAGGCGCCGGCCACACCGAAGTCGGCGCAGGAGAACCGCTCGCTGATTCAGAAGTTGCTCGAGCGGGTCGAGACCCTCGAGGTGGAACTGAAGAAGCTGCGGGAAACGGGCAAGACGGTGGTCCCGGTCGACCCGGCCAAGCAGCGGGTGGTGGCAATGGTCGAATCCTCGTTCCTGGGTGCCCCCTACTACCGCACCACCGGCAACAGGTTCTTCGCGGCCAAGCTGGTCCTGGTCAATCTCACCGGAAAACCCCTGAAACTCTCGCGCGAGAGTGCCAAGCTGAGCGTCGATGGCAAGTCGCATGCGATGCCCACTGCGCTGCCTGCGACGATGAACTCGGCAGCGTTCCAGGTCGGCAACCAGAGTTTCCAGCTCCGTGCGCTGAAGCGGCTGGGGGAACTCAATCTGCCCAGTGGAGGCAGCGGCTCGACCTGGGTGGTCTTTCCCGAACTGCCCCAGGGACCCAGCGTCCCGAAGCTCAGCCTGCAACTGGGCGTCGGCACCGGCTCGGTCACGATCGATCTGAATGCTCGAGCCCGCGCCAAGCTGGCGATGACGTCCCGCCGCATCGGACCTCGCGGCAGCCTCGGCCTGGTGACCATCGGCGGACCGCTCGACACGATCAACATCGCCGCCCTCGTCGACCAGCTCGACACCCTGGCCACTGCCGGAGTCGTTCGTTCGGTGATCCGCTTCACCGACAAGGCACCGCCCATCGAATCCCGCATCTTCGGCTGGCTCAACCAGGCCGCATCACTGGCCGGACGTGGTACCACAACCGGCAACACACCCTTCCCGACCATTCCTGCCGTGATCCGCGAATTGCACCTCGCGGCAATCCCCAACCAGCGATCGAACCGCGGCAACAGTCCCACCGACGGATCCATTGTGGACAAGCAGGTCATGTTGAACCTGCAATCGGTCTCGCAGGACCCCTTCGGGAACCGGGCCCGAGTGCACAAGACGGTCGAGCAGGCGGTGACGGCCGCCCTGGCCACCGCCTACCGCGTGCTGCCTCGAGCCGAGTTGCTCGAGGAGATTCAGCGGGGCGATCCGCTGACCCGACCCGCGGCGTTGGCCTGTGGGGGAGGCCGGTTGCGGACCGAGGACCTTCCGCTGCTGCTGTCGTTGACCGGAGACGACTCGCCGGCCATCGCCGGTGCCGCGATCGTCAGCCTGCGGCACTTCGGCGAACCCGCCGCGATCAGCCGGCTCAAGAGCCTGGCGCTGCGGAATCAACCACCGCTCTCGAGTACCGCGTCGGATAGCCTGGCGGCGTCAAGGTACCCCGAGGCCCACGCGACGCTGCTGGCGATGCTCGACAAAGCCGATGCCAAGTCCCGCAAGAACATCGTCGGCACCATGGCGAACTACCCTCGACCCGCCTTCGCCGATGCGATTCACGGGTTCGCCACCGACGCCGACCCCGAACTGTCGGTGATCGCCATGAAGGCACTGGCCCAAATCGGGCACCCCGGCCTGATCAAGGTGCTCAAGGAAGCACTCGAAGGCACTCACCCGCCACGACGCGATGCCGCCCTGATCCTCCTCGCCTCGCGACCCGACCGACCCAGCCAGCAACTGGCCGTCGAGCACGTGCTCAAGAGACTCGAATCGAGCCCGCCCGACAGCACCATGAACTCGCTGCTGGTCCGGACTCGCGAGCCACGGGCCATCCCGCTGCTGCTCAAGCACCTGGCCAACTCGCCGGCCAACCGCGCCGCGGTGATCAATACCCTGATCCAGATCGGCGACCAGGACATCGCCTCCAAGCTGCTGGAACACTACCCCAAACTCTCCAACAGCGAACGAGCCGCCGTGCTGCGAGCGGTCGGCCGTATCGACATCAAGACCTTCCGCAAACTCGCTCCCGATGCACTCGCCTCCAACGACAGCTCGCTGGTCAACGCCGCCTGCGAAACACTCACGCAGGATGCCTCGCCCGAAGCCGTCACCATGCTCATCAAGGCGTTCAACTCCGCCAGCTCCTCAAACACCTGGAACTACACCGCCAATGCGCTGGCAAACGTCGGGACCGCACAAGCCCGCAAGGCACTCGAAGCAGCCCGCTCGGACAAGAACAACAACAAGAGAAACTACGCCGTCAGCGCTCTCAGGAACCTGCTGCAACGGTCGCCGGGGTACCAGTACATCTCGATGGGACGACACTACTCCCAGCAACTCGACTGGAAACAGGCCCTCGCCCAGTACAACCTCGCTGTCAAGATCGACCCCAGGCTCTCGGCCGGGTACGCCGGGCGAGGCAACGCTCGGCTGCAAATGAAAGATCAGAAACTCGAGGACGTTCGCAAGGACTTCCTCAAGGCCGTCGAACTCGACCCTTTCAACTCGCAAGCCATGACCGGCATGGCCATCGTCCTGCTCCGCGAAGGCAAACTCGACGCCGGGCTGAAGTACGCAGAAGACTCCCAGAAGAAAGCCACCTCCTCCAACAGCTCCTCCGTCCGACGCATGTACGCCTACAACCTCGCCTGCGTCTACAGCCGGGCCGTGGAGATGATCAACAAGGACAAGACCGTTGCCGATCGAAATACCCGCATCGCCTCCTGCCGCAAGAAGGCGCTGGCACAACTGGAACGGGCCGTCAAATACGGATGGCGCGACAAGGCCTGGCTCAACAAAGACCCCGACCTGAAGGCCGTGAGAGTCTTCCCCGAGTTCAAGAAGATCTTCGGACCCGCACCGGCCAAACCGGCTGCCAAGACTGCAACCCCACCCGACGATACGCCCGCACCGAAGCCTGCAGTCAAGAAGGCTGGCAAGAAGGCTGGCAAGAAGGCTGGCAAGAAGGCTGGCAAGAAGGCTGGCAAGAAGACTGGCAAGAAGACTGGCAAGAAGGCAGTCGAGAAAGCTGTGAAGAAGGCGGCTCGCCCCAAAGCGGCTCCCAAGGCCATCAAGCGACAGAGGGGCTGAGCAGCAGCATGGTCTACCTGGATCGGATCTACACTCGCACTGGCGATGCGGGCGAGACGTCGCTGGGCGACGGCAGCCGGGTGCTCAAGACCAACCAGAGAATCGTCGCCTACGGTGCCGTCGACGAACTCAATGCCACGATCGGGATCGCTCGAAACCTGGCCGATGAAGATATCGGCCGCGGTCTGGCCGAGATCCAGAACACGCTCTTCGATGTCGGTGCCGACCTGTGCGTGCCCGAGTCGGCTGAATCCGAGTCGTCCTCGTTGCGGGTCGTTCCCGAGCAGGTCGCGGCCCTCGAATCCACCATCGACACCTTCACCGAACGGCTCGAACCTCTGACCAGCTTCGTACTGCCCGGCGGGACTCCGGCCGCTGCTGCTCTGCACCAGGCACGGACCGTCTGCCGCCGCAGCGAGATCGAGGTACTGCGACTGGCAGACACGCAGGACATCAACCAGCAGGTCCTTGTCTATCTCAACCGACTCTCCGACCTGTTGTTCGTCCTGGCCCGGGCCGCCAACGACGAGGGACGCGACGATATTCTCTGGGTCCCCGGCCAAGGGGCCGAGTAAATCACATCTACTCCGTGAGACAGGACACCCGCTGCTCATGCAACGACGCTCCTTCACCAAGCTGCTGGCCCTGGGTGCCGGCGGCCAGTTGATCGGCGAGGACGAAGCTCGGGCCGAGGCCGAGGCCGACGACACCGACGGCGACACCGACGGCGACAAGGACGGTAAGCCGATGCCCGCCGGGAAACCGGCTGGCTCGACCGCGTCGGGCCGGCCCGATGCGGTCGTCGTCGAAGACTACGTCGAGTTGTCCAGGCGGAAACTGCCCGGGGCCACGTGGGAGTACATCACGACGGGGTCCGAGGACCAGGTGACGCTGGCCGAAAACGTCAACGCCTTCCGCCGCATCGGGCTCCTGCCTCCTGTGCTCCACGGAGTCGGCAGCACCAGGCTCGAGACCACCGTGCTGGGCCAGAAGATCGAGATGCCGGTGATGCTGGCTCCGGTAGCGGGCCTGAGGATGTTTCATCCCGACGGGGCACCGGGTTCGGCCCGGGCCGCTCACAAGGCAGGCACGATCTGTGCCGTCAGCAGCAGTTGCCACAACAGTGCCGAGGAGGTGGCCGCGGCCAGCCCCGGGCCGAAGTGGTTTCAGATCTACATGCCCAGGGACAAGGGTGTCGCCAGGTCACTGGTGCGGCGGGTCGAAGCGGCCGGCTACAAGGCACTGGTCATCACCGTTGATCTCGGTGAACGCAAGGACGCCGATCGCCGCAATGCCTTCAGTGTCCCACGCAAGATCCTGCTCCAGCACCTCCGCGACATCGGGCACACCCTGCCCGATTCGATCAGCAGAGCCGATCTCGAGGCCTTCAATCTCGGGGCCTGGCGACTGTCGATGTCGTGGGACATCCTGGACTGGCTGCGGGGTATCACCAAGCTGCCCCTGGTGGTCAAGGGAGTGCTGACCGCCAGCGACGCACAGCGGGCGGTTGTCGAAGGTGCCGATGCCATCGTCGTCAGCAACCACGGCGGACGCAGGCTCGATGGCATGCCCGCCACCATCGACCGCATGCAGCATGTGGCCGAGGCGGTCGATGGCAAGGCCGAGTTGCTGCTGGACAGTGGAGTGCGTCGAGGCACCGATGTGCTCAAGGCCCTGGCACTGGGAGCACGAGCCGTACTGGTCGGACGACCGCAGGCCTGGAGTCTCGCGGCCGCGGGCGAAGCGGGCGTCAGCCAGATGCTGGGGTTCTTCCGCGAAGAACTCGAAAACGCCATGATCTCCTGCGGCTGCCGCAACGTCGGCGACATCACCACCAAGCTGCTCGCCCAGGCCCCCCTGGCCCCCCTGCCGGAGGGGCCCGATGAATAATACGCGGATCTCGATCCTGCTCATCACAACCTGCCTGGCGATCGCCTCGAATCTCCACGCCCAGGAGTGGACTCGATTCCGAGGCCCCAACGGGTCCGGCATCAGCTCCACCCGCGGCATCCCCTCGGTCTGGAAACCCGACTCGTACCTCTTCCTGGCCCAGCTCCCCGGCTCGGGACTCTCGTCTCCGGTTGCCTGGGGCGAGAGGGTCTTTCTGACGTCCGCCGACACAGAGGCCGGTCGCCGGTACCTGGTGTGTCTCTCGCTGTCCACCGGCAAGGAGCTCTGGAAGCGAGACGAACCCTACGCCAGCCACCGCAAGCACCGCCAGAACACGTTCGCCTCGGCCACGCCCGCGGTTGATTCCAGGCAGGTCTACACAATCTGGCAATCCGCGACCGAATCGGCACTGCTGGCCTACCGCCACGACGGGACCCCGTCATGGCGAGTGCCGCTGGGAGCCTTCAAGGGCGGCCACGGCCCGGCCACCTCGCCGATCGTGCACGACGGCATCGTCTACCTGTGCAACGACCACGAGGGGCCCAGCTTCCTGATGGCTGTCGAGGCCACCACCGGAGCGGTCAAGTGGAAGGTGCCCCGCAGCGGCAAGCGAGCCTGCTACTCGACTCCCTGCGTCTTCAACCGGCCCGGCCACGGCACCGAGATCATCTTTGTCCACTCCTACCAGGGCATCTGGGGCGTGGCAGCCGACTCGGGGACCCGCAACTGGGAAATCGATGTCTTCGGGACCTTCAAGCAGCGAGCGATTGCGTCGCCGGTCGTCGCCGGAGACCTCGTGATCGGATCCAGCGGATTCACCACCGCCCGCAAGAACATCGTCGCCGTGCGGCCGGGCAAGAAGGTGGACGAGGTGTCCGAGACGTTTCGCGTGTCGCAGTCGGTGCCGCACATCCCCACGCCGCTGGTCTACCAGGACCACATGTATCTCTGGGCCGATGTCGGCATCGTCTCCTGCGTGTCGATGAAGACCGGCAAGAGTGTCTGGCGCGAGCGGATTGGTGGCAAGTTCTTCGGCTCACCGATCTGTGTCGACGGTCGCCTGTTTGCCATCGATGCCAAGGGTGTCGTTGTCGTCGTGGCAGCGAGTCCCCAGTACAAGCTGTTGGGCAAGAACCCACTGGGTGAGGCTTCGAGGTCCACTCCGGCCGTTTCAGGCGGCAAGCTGTTGCTGAGAACCGATTCACGATTGATCGCTATCGGTGCCGAGTAGCGAATTGACCGGTCTCATGAGACGGCACTATTCTGGAATCTCACCTCTGGTGACCGGAGTCCTGTTGATGTTCCACTCACGCAACCTGCTCGCCTTCCTGGGGCTGATCTGCGGTTGGGTGGTCACGCCGGCCCGTGCCACCGAGGCGACCGAGGCGACCGAGGAACGCGGGTTGGCCGAGATCGGCGATGCACAGTTGCCCGACGACGCGGTAGTGGTCGAGCTGCTCGAGGGGATCCCGGCCAAGACGTCGTGGGACTTCCCGCGGTCCCGCCCGATCGAACGCTGGCAACAGCCAGCCGCCGGCTGGATCGGGCTCCCTCGCAAGTACTCAAACCAGGGCCTGATCGTCGACCGACCCTCGCCCTTCCTGCTGCGGGCCCGCATCCGAGTGGACTTGCCCGCCGGCAAGTACCAGTTCCTGGTCCGAGCCCGCAACGCCTCCCGCCTGCAGATCAACGGCAAGCTGATCGCCTCCACCGGATTCCTGAGCCGCAACGCCAGCGGACACGAGGCTGTCCCGGCCGCCGTCCCCAGCCAACGCCAGGACCTGCTGGATCTCTCGCCAGGCCTCAACCAGGCCCTCGTCAGCGTGACACTCATCAAGCCGCCACCCGGCGGCCACGTCATTCTGCTCGAGACGTTTGTCGGTGGGGCCGGTGTACGGACAGAACTTGGTGAGCTCTTGGTGGGTTACGCAGCCCAGGGCAAGCCGTTTCGTTTGCTGGGTGGCCACCATGAAACGCCACGAGGACTCTCGGCGGTCGATTGGGACCGCTACGTCCTGTCCTATTCTCAACAACTGGTCCTGTGGAACGACGACCGACGTCGAGCCAGCGACCCACTCGAACAGCAGCACTGGGCAGACCGGCACAAGCTGGCCCGGCGGATGATCATGGCCGTGCCGTTGCCCCCCGGCGACAACGGCACACCGGTTGTTGACCGATGGCTGCAGGCTTCCGGGGCGGACGGTCTCCGAGTCGCGGTCGTCGACGACCACACCTTCTTCAGACGCCTCGTGCTCGACACCACCGGCGTCGTCCCGTCGCTCGAGGAAATCGACTGGTTCGTCGCTTTACCCGCAGCCAGCCGACGCCCGGATGCGATCCGCCGCTTCCTGGCCGATCCCAGGTGGGCCGACCACTGGGTGGGATACTGGCAGGATGTCCTGGCCGAGAACCCCGGGATCCTCAAGCCCAAGCTCAACAACACCGGCCCGTTCCGGTTCTGGATTCACGAGTCGTTCCGAGACAACAAGGCGATGGACCGGTTCGTGACCGAGCTGGTCATGATGCAGGGCAGCCAGTACGGAGGCGGACCGGCCGGGTTCGCCATGGCCACTCAGAACGACGTCCCGATGGCGGCCAAGGCCCACGTGATCGGCACCGCGTTCCTGGGCATCCAGTTGAAATGTGCCCGCTGCCACGACGCGCCCTATCACCCCTTCCGACAGGAACAACTCTTCAACCTCGCCGCGATGCTCAATCGCAAACCACTCACGCTCCCCAAGACCAGCACCGTTCCCGGAGGATCACCCTCCGCCGATTCACCGGTCCAGGTCACCCTGCAACCGGGAACCACGATCGACCCCGCCTGGCCGTTTGCCGAGCTGGCTCGAGGCGACCTGCCCCACGGAGTCCTCCGCGATCAAGACAATCCCCGCGAACGACTGGCGGCCCTGGTCACCTCGCCCACCAACACCCGGTTCGCTCAGGTGCTCGTCAACCGGACCTGGAAACGGTACCTCGGCTGGGGATTCGTCGAGCCGGTCGAGGACTGGTACGAGGCCAAGCCGGCCTATCCCCGACTGCTCGATTTCCTGGCACGGGAACTGATCCGCAGTGGATATGACCTGAAACACGTCGCCGATCTCATCTTCCAGTCCCGGGCCTACCAACGCCCCGTACTTCCTCACCACGCGGACTCCGCAAAGACCCCGCCCGCAGCCGCTCCACTCAGACGACGTCTCGCTGCCGAACAGATTGTCGATTCGCTGTTCGTGGTCAGTGGCAAGCCGATGCGGACCGAGTACCTGACGCTTGATCCCGAGGGTCGACGGGGGGCGAACACGTTTCTGAACCTGGGCATTCCCCGGCGATCATGGGAGTTTGCCGCGCTGAGCAACGAACGGGACCGGCCGGCGCTGGCCCTGCCCGCGGCCCGCAGCGTGGTCGACGTCTTGATGGCGTTTGGTTGGCGCGAGAGCCGGGCTCATCCGACCACGCTCCGCGATGGCACGATGACCGTGCTCCAGCCACTGGCCCTGGCCAACAGCACCGCCTCGCAACGAACCGTCACGCTCAGCGATGACCACGTGCTGACCGACCTGCTGATGTCAGAGCTGTCGCTGCCCGACATCATCAACCGCGTCCATCTCAGCATCCTGTCACGACCACCGACGCCCCAGGAGCAATCCGAACTTCTCGAACTCCTCGCACCCGGCTTCTCCAAACGCCGCATCACCGGTGCCAGGCGACAGCCGCCACCCAGCCGCAGACTGACACGTGTGTCGTGGTCCAATCACCTGCATCCCGAAGCCACTCGCCTGAAACTCGCGCTCGAACAACGCGTCCGCGACGGTGATCCGCCGACCCGAAGACTGGCTGGGAAGTGGCGTGAGCGGGCCGAGGACGTGATCTGGGCCCTGGTGAATTCTCCCGAGTTCGTATTCGCACCATGACCGACTTTCCCTGTCACCCAACCGATTCCCGTCGCCGCTTCCTGCAACAGGCCGCGGCGGTGACCACGCTGGCTCCGACGATCGGCCTGGCCGCCCAGCAGCCGGGGAAGCAGCCGGGTCCGCCGTTGGGCAAGGCAGAGAACTGCATCATGTTGTGGCTTGGCGGAGGAGCCTGCCACATCGATACCTGGGATCCGAAGCGGAAGGGTGATGGCAAGAAGATCGCCGGTTCGTACTACGACCCGATCCCCACCTCCGTGCCCGGCATACAACTCTGCGAACACCTCAAACGCTCGGCCCGCCTGATGGACCGTTGCCTGCTGCTGCGGGGAGTCCATCACGAGGTGATCGACGAGCATGCCGCGGCCACAAACCGCATGCACACCGGTCGGCCTCCCTCAGGGACCACCACCTACCCCTCGATCGGCTCGGTCGTCGCCCACCAGCGGGGCACCGCCGGAGACGGCGTGCCGCCCTACGTCGTGATGGGGTACCCCAGTGCCAGCCGGGGACCGGGATTCCTGGGGGCCAGGGCCGGATTCCTGTACCTGACCGATACCGAATCGGGACCGGCGGGTCTGCAACGGCCCCGTGGAGTCGACCCGGCACGCCAGGCGCGGCGGGAAACACTGCTGGACCGCATTCGCCAGAGGTTCCTCGGCAAGAACCCCGACGACAAGCGGGTCCGAGACTACTCGGCTGCCGCCGAACTGGGGCTGAAACTGGCCGGGCGGAAGTTCATGAGCGTGTTTGACCTGAAGACTGAAAGCGATGCGCTCCGCAGCGGGTACGGGTCGGAATTCGGTCAACGCTGCCTGCTGGCACGCAGGCTGGTCGAGTCGGGAGTGCGGTTTGTCGAGGTTGCGTTCAACCTGAACTTCATCAACGGCACCGGCTGGGACACTCACAACGAAGGCCAACAGCAACAGCACCGCCTGATCGACCAGCTCGACCAGGGCTTCGCCGCCCTGATCTCGGATCTCGAAAAACGTGACCGACTCGACCGCACCCTGATCGTGATCGCCTCGGAATTCGGCCGACCACCCGAGTTCGACAAGGGGGGCGGCCGAGGTCACTACAGCAAGGCCTTCAGCGTCGTGCTGGCCGGCGGGGGACTGAAAACCGGACAGGCCATCGGCACGACCGACGAACTGGGAAAGAAAATCCTGCAGCACCCCGTCTCGATCCCCGACCTGCACGCCACCATCTACTCCGCACTGGGGATCAACCCCGCCAGAGAACTCTACGACGGCGTCCGCCCGGTACCCATCACCGACAACGGACGTGCCGTGACCCAGGCTTTTGTCTAGCAAAGCGGCCTGGTGCCGTTGGGGTGGCACCTGATTGACCACGTCGACTGACACCACTTAACCTAGGGGCCGAGCACACTCGCGAACCCACCGCTGGAGCCGCCATGCGCCACCTTCGTCTCTTTCTCCTGGCCTGCCTCACCACAGCAACAACCACGGCAACCACCACGGCAGCGGAAGCAGCAGCTGACCAGGCGAAGACCCTGGCCGCCTGGAGCTTCAAGGAGAACACCTCGGGCTGGACCGCGGTGAAGGACTGCAAGCTGTCGGTCGGCGACGGCGTGTTGAGGATCCAGTGCACGGGGAACGACCCGCACATGGTTGCCCCGGTCCAGGTCACCAGCGGCTGGCACCGGTTGACGCTGAGGGCCCGTTTCCGCGGGCGACTCAACGGCCAGTTGTTCTGGGGGACCGAGGCCGAATCGGGTTTCAGCGAGGCACGTTCGGAGGTGTTCCAGTTCCGGGCCGGCGGTGACGCCTGGGCCGACTACCACATCTTTTTCCACACCGACAGCGACCTGGTGCAGTTGAGACTTGATCCGGGCAACCGCAGGGGCCGGGTGGAACTGGCGGCCATCACACTTCAGCGGAAGCGTCCTGCCGCACCACAGGCGACGCCCGTGAAGCGGATCAAGGCGGCTCCGGGCTTCAGCGTCGAACTGCTGTACTCGGTCCCGATCAAGGAGCAGGGCTCGTGGGTCTCGCTGGCGACCGATCCCAAGGGCCGACTGATCACATCCGACCAGTACGGCAAGATGTACCGCATCACCGTGCCGCCGATCGGCCAATCGAGCCAGGGCATCAAGCTCGAGACCATCCCCGCCAAGATCGGCATGGCTCACGGCATCGTCCACGCCTTCGACAGCCTGTACGTGATGACCAACGGTCCCGGGGGAGGCCTGTACCGGGTCACCGACAGCGACGATGACGATCAGTACGACACGGTCAAGAAGCTGCGAGCCGTACCCGGCGGAGGTGAGCACGGTCCTCATGCTGTGATCCTCGCTCCCGACGGAAAGTCGCTTTACGTCTGTGCCGGCAACCACACCAACCTGGTGAAGATGGAGAAGTCGGTGGTGCCGCGGACCTGGCAGGAGGACATCCTGCACGAGCGGATGTGGGATGCGGGCGGGCACGCGGTGGGCAAGATGGCTCCCGGCGGATGGATCGCCCGGATCAATCCCGACGGGACCGAGTGGGAACTGGTCAGTGTTGGATACCGCAACGAGTTCGACATTGCCTTCAATGCCGACGGCGAACTGTTCACCTTCGACGCCGACATGGAATGGGACATCGGGTCACCGTGGTACCGTCCGACCCGGGTCTGCCACGTGACGTCCGGCAGCGAGTTCGGCTGGCGGAGCGGCACCGGCAAGTGGTCCACCTCCTACCCCGACAGCCTGCCGTCGGTCGTAGACATCGGGCCGGGCTGCCCCACCGGCATCACGTTCGGAACCGGGGGCAAGTTCCCCGCCAAGTACCAAAAGGCCCTGTTCCTCTCGGACTGGAGCTACGGCATCCTGTATGCCGTTCACATGAAACCCAGCGGTTCGACCTACACCGGCACCATCGAACGGTTCCTCTCGGCCGCACCCCTGCCTCTGACCGACGTCGTGATCAACCCCGTCGACGGCGCGATGTACTTCACGATCGGAGGCCGACGCACCCAATCGGGCCTGTACCGCGTCTACTACGACGGCAACGAATCCACCGAGGCGGTCGACGCCAAGAACTCCGACGGAGCCGCCCAGCGGTCCCTTCGACGGCAACTCGAAGCGATGCACCGACCCGGGCCTGTTGGAGTCAGCGAATCGCTGTGGCCTCACCTCTCGAACCCCGATCGCCACATCCGCTTCGCCGCCCGCGTGGCGGTCGAGCACCAGCCCGTGGACCGCTGGGCCAGGCGAGCACTTGCCGAATCGCAGCCACGGGCGCAGATCGAATCGGCCATCGCCCTGGCACGGCATGGCGACAAGACACTGCAACCGGGACTCGTTGCCTCACTCTCGAGGATCAAGATCGCCTCGCTCGAAGAACCCCAGCGGCTGGGGTTGCTCCGAGCCTACGGCCTGGCAGGTCTCAGGATGGGTCGGCCGACCGGCGAGGTGCGACAGAAGATCCTCGCCCACATCGACCCGCTGTTTCCCTCGGCCTCGACACCCATGAACCGCGAATTGGCCCAGCTGCTGATCTACCTCGACGCCCCACGCGTCGTCCCACGTACGCTCGAACTGCTCGAGGCTGCTCGCACCCAGCACGACCGACTGCACTACGCGCTGTTGCTGAGGAAGCAGACCAATGGCTGGACCCGCGAGGGTCGCAAGGTGTACTTCGAGTCGTTCAACGCGGCCGCGGCCGCCCGCGGAGGCCATTCGTTCGCGGGCTTCCTGAGGAATATCCGCAACGAGGCGATCGCGGTGCTGCCCCCTGCTGAAAAACTGGCATTGGCCAAGACGCTCGAGGCCACCGCCAAGCCCAACTCGGTCGCACCCGACGCGACACCGCGGAAGTTCGTCCGCAAGTGGACCACCGATGAACTGCTGCCGGCCTTCGCCAAGCCGCTGGTGAACCGGAACTTCCAGAAAGGCCGCAAGCTGTTTGCCGCGGCGAACTGTTTCAAGTGCCATCGGTTCCGTGGCCAGGGTGGCATTGTCGGACCCGACCTGACAGCCGCCGGGCGACGGTTCAACAGCAAGGACATGCTCGACTCGATGACCGTCCCCTCACACACCGTCTCCGATCAGTACCAGGCCTCGATGTTCGTCCTCGACAACGGCAAGACGGTGATCGGTCGAGTCGCAAACCTCAGCGGTCAGAACATCATGGTGATGACCAACATGCTCGAACCGGGCACGTTCACCGTGGTGAGGCGGGACACGATCGAGGAAGTGATTGCGTCCAAGACGTCGATGATGCCCGAGGGACTGCTGAACACTCTGACCAAAGACGAGGTCCTGGACCTGGTCGCCTACATCCGATCCGGTGGCAACCCCACGCACCCGGTCTACGTCAAGTAGGTCAGGCTGTGCCTGACATCGCGCCACCAGCCGCTTCGAATCTCGGAATCGGCCAGCACCAGCAAGCTGGAACGATCCCGGTGTTCGATTCAGGCACAGCCTGACCTACCGACGCCTCACCGGCCAGGGTGGCACGTTGGTTCGGATCGGACCGGGCCAGGTTCTTCAGCTCGCTGCGGTCCGCCTTCAGGTTGTACAGCTCCCATGCACCCGGTCTACGTCAAGTAGGTCAGGCTGTGCCTGACATCGCGCCACCGGCCGCTTCGAATCTCGGAATCGGCCAGCACCAGCAAGCTGGAACGATCCCGGTGTTCGATTCAGGCACAGCCTGACCTACCGACGCTTTCCCGGCCAGGGAGGCATTGTCGGGCCCGGCCTGACATCGTGCCACCGGCCGCTTCGAGTC
>Ga0310123_10002838_pt1 | contig 13643 bp, 13 predicted proteins | sample CB6_AW_1057_MG_FD_203505 | JGI IMG/M metagenome (GOLD analysis project Ga0310123, IMG submission 203505) | Marine microbial communities from Western Arctic Ocean, Canada - CB6_AW_1057 | ecosystem: Environmental > Aquatic > Marine > Oceanic | place: Canada: Western Arctic Ocean | collected... | reverse complement strand
TATAAATTAAAGCATTTAGCAAAGCTACATCTGTGCCTGGTTTAAATTCTAAATGCTCCCATGAATGTCGTGTCATATCATTCTTTCTAGGATCAATTATGATAACTTTTGTACCTTTTTTTATAGCTTGCTTTATATACGTGGCAGCGACAGGATGATTAGTAGTAGGTCTCGCACCTATGATAATAACACAATCGGAATCTTCAGTAGCTGTAAACGGAGCAGAAACTGCCCCAGAACCTACACATTCTAACAAAGCAGCCACAGAAGAAGCATGACAAAGCCTTGTACAGTGATCTACGTTATTTGTAAGAAACGCCGTTCTAATTAGCTTTTGAAATAAATAAGCTTCTTCATTAGATCCCTTTGCAGATCCAAAACCACATAAAGCTGAAGATCCATTTTCTGTTAAAATATTTGAAAAACCCATGGCAGCTAACTCTATTGCTTCTTCCCAAGTTGCCTCTCTAAAATAATTTTCTATTTTTCTTTCTTTATCTAAAATAAAACGGTCTTTTGGCGCATCTTTTTTTCTTATTAATGGTTTTAAAAGCCTCTTTTCACTGTGCACGTAATCAAAACCAAATCGTCCTTTTACACATAATCTCTGATTATTGGCTGGCCCATCACGTCCATCAACATACAATATTTTATTATCCTTAATATGAACCTTAGTTTGACAACCAACACCACAAAAAGGGCATAAAGTATCAACACTTTTATCACTATACTTAGATCTTACACCTTGATCATTTACTAATGTCTTCTCTATAAGAGCCCCAGTTGGGCAAACTTGAACACACTCTCCGCAGGCTACACAAGATGAATCTCCCATTTTATCATCAAAATCAAATGTTATTTTAGACTTATTCCCTCTATAAGACATACCTATTACATCATTGACTTGTACTTCTCTACACGCTCTAACACATAAATTACAATTTATACATGCATCTAAATTTACATGCATAGCTTTATGGGATACATCGTGTGCTATATTTCTTATTTTTGGATAAGATCCGACTTCTATATTCATTTTATCTGCCCATTGCCAAAATTTTGAATCTGGATCTGGGTGCTGATCCCTTGATGGTTGATCTGCTGATAACAATTCAAAAATAGTTTTCCTTGCTGAAATAGACTTAGAGGAATCTGTATTTACATTCATGCCCTCCGTTGGTTTTCTAATACATGAAGCCGCTAAGACTTTTTCACCCTCAATTTCAACCATACAGGCTCTACAGTTTCCATCAGATCTATATCCTGGTTCATCGCAATGACATAAATGAGGAATAGTCTTGCCTTCACGTTTAGAAACTAGCCAAAGAGTTTCATCTGCTTTTGCAGAAACTTCTTTCCCATCAAGAATAAATTTAACTAGCTTTTTACTCATACACCTCTACCCATATTAATAACTATATACTCTTTATCTCATCTGGAAAATATTTTATTACAGAAACAAGAGGATTAGCGGCTGCTTGCCCTAACCCGCAAATAGAAGAATCTGTCATAACATTTCCAACTTCTGTCAATAATTTTAAATTCCAACTGTTTTCATTCATTAATTTTACAGCCATAGTTGTACCATTTCTGCAAGGAGTGCATTGACCACAACTTTCATCTTCAAAAAACTTCATTAAATTTATTGCAACATCTTTCATTGGAACTTTATCTGAAATTATTATTACTGCAGCAGACCCAATAAAACATCCGTGCTCTTGAAGGGTATCAAAATCTAGTGGGATATTAGATAACGTTTCTGGAAGAATACCTCCGGAAGCTCCTCCGGGCAGATAAGCTTTAAGCTTATGCCCTTCTAACATACCTCCACAATATTCATCGATTAATTCTTTTACAGTTATTCCTGCAGGCGCCAACTTTACACCAGGGTTATTTACAAAACCTGAAACGGAGAATGATCTTAAACCTTTTCTACCATTCCGTCCAAAAGATAAAAACCACTCTGCTCCTTTTTCATAAATCTCTCTAATCCAATAAACAGTTTCCACATTATGTACTAAAGTAGGTAATCCAAAAACACCATTTTGTGCTACGTAGGGAGGCCTATGTCTTGGAATACCTCTTTTACCTTCAACAGATTCTATTAATGCAGATTCTTCTCCACATATATAGGCTCCTGCACCTCTTCTTATTTCAACTAAATCTTCATCAATTAAGCCATTATTTACTAGCTTAACTAGCTCTTTCCTTAATATCTTAATAATACCTGGATACTCATCTCTCATATAAATAAAACATTTATCAGCGGAAACCATATGTGCCGCAATTAATGTGCCTTCTAAAAACCTATGAGGATCACGATCTAAATAATACTTATCTTTAAAAGTTCCTACTTCCCCTTCATCCCCATTAATACACATCATTCTTGGCCCATTATTAGCTCTAACAAATTCCCATTTCTTAGCTGCAGGAAATCCTGCTCCACCAAGTCCTCTTAAATTAGAATGAGAAATAACATTACTTAATTGTTCAAAAGTAACTTCGTTAGATTTAACTTTATTGAATAGTACATAACCACCTTTATCTTTATATTGATTAAAATCAATATAGTCAGTGTTTTTTGGATCAAACTCTTTTTTATCAATAACTTTATCAACTTTATCTAAATTGGCGTTATCAACATGGTTATGTTCAATTTCTAAAGCAGGAGCAAAATCACATTTCCCCATACAAGGCGCTTTTAAAACTCTTATTTTTCCTTTATGTTTACTCTGCAATTTAGCATACAAATCATCCCCACCAAATAAACTACAAGTTAAGCTTTCACAAACCCTAATAGTAATTTCAGGTAGAGATGCTTCTCCCTCATCTATTATAGTGAAATGTGCATAAAATGTTGCGACTTCGAAGACTTCTGCCATAGAAAGCTTCATAATTTCTGCGAGAGCTCTTAAGTGTTTAGAATATAAAAATTTATATTTATCTTGTAAAAAATGTAAATATTCAATTAAATGGTCTCTTCTAATATTATTATATGGAATAAGTGCCTTAACATCTTCTAGAGCCAAAAGGTCAACTTGTCTGCCTTTATCAAAAGCAAACTTTTTTCTTCTACCTTGACCTGGTTTAAATTTATTATTCATAATTTTTTTTCTTATTCATTTTTTATTTAATTAGTTAGTAAAGTCTCATCTAGTATAGCACCTTCAAAATTTGCTCCCGTAAGTTTTGCATTCTTTAAATTAGCCCCTGTTAAATCAGCCCCACTTAAATTCACATTCTTCATATAGGCACCCTCAAAATTAACATCAGTTAAATTAGCATTACTTAAATTTGCTCCTTTTAGGTTAACCCGAGCTAAGTTTGAAGCAAGATTATACTTCTCTTTTTTAGCTATAGATAAATTAGCTCCTGAAAAGTTTGCTCCAGATAAATTAGATTGTTCTAAATCAATCCCTTTTAAATCTAAATTACCAAAATCTGCATCTACTAAATTACAATTTTGACACTTTAAATAATTTTTTGCTTTATTATAGTCTTCATTATTAAATGCAAAAACATTTGCACACAAAACTATTAATATAATAATAAAAAACTGTAAAATTGAAATATTTTTCATAACACCTCTTTAAAATATAAAAAATCTATATATATATACAATATAGTATAAAATTATTAAATTAACATATAATTAACTTTGCAATTATAAGGATGTAACGTGCTTCAAAGATTTTTAAAAGTTTTTTTATTTTTTATATTAATTAATTTTCAGTATTCCTTTGTTTATGCAAATGATGAAACTTATAAGGATGGTAAAGAATGGAAAGAATTAAACTTTGGTTTAATTGAAGCTGCTAAAGAAGGAAAACTCGAAAAAGTTAAAGAGCTGTTAGGTAGAGGGGCAATAGTTAAAACTAAAAATAGATTTGGAAATACAGCACTACACTATGCCGCAAGAAACAATCATATAAAAATTTTAAAAGTACTAATTAAGGCAGGATCTCTGCATGATTTACCTAGCTTAGCAAATAAGACACCTTTTCTAGAAGCGTTAATGTCTGGTAATGAAGAAATAGCTAATATTTTATTAAAACTTGGAGTAAATGTAAAAATAGAAGATAATGACAGTATGACAGCTGTTACTGCGGCTGCATATAATGGTCTTCATACAATTTGTGAAAAAATTATCAAACTTGGTGCAGTTAAAGATCAAGCAGATATTTCCGGAAAGTCTGGCATTCATTATGCTGCAGGAAACGGGTATATTAAAACTCTTAAAGTTCTTTTAAACGCAGGAGTAGAAGTCGATAAAAAAGATGCCTATAACGTAACACCTTTAATGTGGGCAAGTGCCTATGGCCATAATGAAGTTGTTAAATATCTATTGTCACTAAATGCTAATAAACATAACAAAGATACTTCTGGAAAAACTGCGTTTGAATATGCAAAAGCAGGAAATCACATAGACACTTATGAACTTTTAATTAAATAATAGTCCTATAAACCAGCTAAATAAGATGCTAAAGCATTTAGATCTTCATCTTTAAAGGATAAAAATAATGATGACTTAGCCGGTGCATTATTTCTAGATTTAGACTTATAATCTTTCATAGTCTTAGCAAGATAATCAAAATTTTGATTTGCTATCCGAGGTATTTGGCTATCTCCTTCAAAACCCCCTCTATGACATTGGACACACTGACCAGCAGAAACCGCTGATTCAGCTTTAGATACAAGTTTTGGATCTGTTTTATATCCTATATTCGGCCATGATTGTTCTGAAAAATATTTTGCAAATCTCTTCATTTGCTTTTTATCATAGCTCGAAGCTATATCATTCATTATTTCATTATGTCTCATCCCTGATGATAAATCTTTTAATTGAACATATATGTAATAAAAATGTTGTCCTGCTAAAATGGGTATAGTTTTATCAATTGGCAAGGCGCCCTTTTCTCCATGGCAAGATGCACAAAATTCAAGATCTTCTTTAATATCAGAATAATCATCAGCCAAAGATACTGTTATATTAAAAATATAAAAAATAAATATTAGTAAACAAAGTCTATTCATAAAAATACCTAAAAAAAAAGGGCAACATTATAAAAATGTTGCCCTTGATTACTTAATAAAAATACTAATCTAATGTAAACGCTATAATATTATTACCACGTTTATAATTTAATTGAGCATTTCCACCTGCAGCCACTACAATATACTGTTTACCATTTACAGTATATGAACTAGGAGGTGCATTAACACCTGCTCCAGCTTGGAATGACCACATTTGAGATCCATTTTCTGCATCATAAGCTGCGAAAGTTCCATTTCCTTCACCTGCAAAAACTAAACCACCAGCGGTAGCTAAAATTCCACCAATCATAGGCTGTTGAGTTTTAACTTTCCATTTAATGCTACCAGTATGATAATCAACAGCAGTAATATTACCCCACTGTTCTTCTGATGCTATAACTTTAAATGCACCACCAAGCCATAGCTTACCTCCAGGATATGGTGAAGACTCTACATGATAAGTCATTGGCTGATGCAAGTTTATAGCAAAAGCTAGACCTAAATTTGGATTAGTAGCTAATGGAGACCATTCTACACCACCATTAGCACCTGGAAGCATACGAGCTCCTTCGGCTGTAGGAAGAACCCACATATTTTCTTGTGGAACCATTGCTTCAGAAAAACGAATTAAACTACAATCATCAGCATTATGGACATATACATGACCACTCTTTCCTCCATGAAGTAGTCCTTTAACCATTTCTCCTTTTTTATTCATTACATCAGTAATAACCACCGGACTCACAGCGTCTAAATCCCAAACATCATGAGCAATATATTGGAAATGGCAAACATATTCACCCGTACTAAGTTTGACAGATATCACTGAATTTGTATACAAATTGTCACCAGGTCTAATAGATCCATCCAAGTCAGGAGAAGGATTTCCTGCAACAAAATATATACGATCACTAGCTAAATCAACTGCAGGATTTTGCCATACTCCACCACCAAGAGTTTTATATGGGTCTCCCAACTCCTTAAGAGCTTTTTTCTCAGCTTTTATATCTCTTAGCATATCTCGGCCAGTTGCATCATGTGTTGCCCAAACACCAACTGAATTTTCTGGTGTAGAATGAAAAGTCCATAGTAAATCACCAGAAGCAGCATCAAAAGCTTTTACAAAGCCTCTAATACCATACTCCCCACCGTTTGTTCCTATAAGTATTTTTCCATCAACAGCAGTAGGAGCCATAGTCTCTGAATAACCAAGTTCTGGGTCAGCAATTTGTGTTTCCCATTGTACTTCACCAGTTTTAGCATCTAAAGCAACAAGCTTAGCATCCAAAGTTCCAAAATACACCATATCACCATAGGCTGCTACGCCTCTATTATTTGGTCCACAGCAATATGTAGTAATTGGACCCATTTTATGTTTATGGTGCCATAATTGAGCTCCAGTCTCTGCATTTAAAGCATAAACATGATTAAATGATGTAGTTACATACATAATACCATTTACAACAATTGGCGATGTTTCCAAAGAATCAACAATTTCTGTTTGAAATATCCAAGCAGGTCTTAAATCACCTACATTTTCTAAATTAATTTGTCCGGCTGGATGATAACGTTCTTGCTCATAATTTCCATTAGTATGCAAGAAATTATTAGCATCACCACCGGCACGATTCAGCATATCCTGAGTAACAGTTTGCATATTACCATATAATGTATCTGCATTTGCAGACCCATATGAAAAAACAAAAGCTACCGCAATGATAACAAAACGTGACATTAGTTTTCTTAAGTTCATAGTTTTCCTCCCTCAATGATTTAAAAATTAAATTTATTTTAAATATATATTATTATAGTTAATGTAGGTTAATAACATATTAAATCAACTAATTTATTAGGAATAAAAAATGATATTAGGTCTTGCTGGTTGGAGTGGCAGTGGAAAAACAACATTAGTGTCAAACTTAATACCTCAGCTCAAAAAAATGAATATTAGTGTTTCTTCTTTAAAACACGCTCATGAAGGATTTGATATAGATAAACCTGGAGAAGATTCTTATGTTCATAGGCAAGCTGGAGCCAAAGAAGTACTTATTTCTTCTAATAAAAGATTTGCACTAATGCATGAATATAAGAAGGAGGAAATAAGTTTAAATTCTCTAATTAAAAAATTATCTCCTGTTGATTTAATATTAATAGAGGGATGGAAAAAAGAAAATATCAAAAAAATAGAAGTCTATAGAAAAGAAATCAATAAACCCCTCTTAACAAACAATGATAAAAACATTATTGCTATTGCTACAAATGATAAAAGTATTAACATTAATAATATGACAATATTAGATCTTAATAACTATGAACAAATTGCTAAATTTATTTATACATTAATACAAAAAGAAAATAAATAAATGGTTCAATTAACCCAGGATTGCTATGCTTTTGGTAAAAAATTAGTCAAACTAGAAAGTGCTCTTAATAAAATTAACAAAAATATTAAGTGCTCACAACCTATAGAAGACATAAGTGTTAAGAATTCTCTAAATAGAATACTTGCTAATGATGTAATTTCAAAATCAAATATTCCTCCGTATTCAAATTCAGCTGTAGATGGATATGCTATAAGATATAAGGAATATAGATCTGGTAATAGACGATTTACAATAGTCGGAAAATCTACTGCTGGACACCCATATAATAATAAAGTTAAAAAGCTAGACGCTATAAAAATATTAACTGGTGCTATGTTGCCTTACGGTTTTGACACAATCATCATGGAAGAAGATTGTATCGTAATAAATAAATGCTTAAAAGTACCTAATAAAATATTAAGGCATATGAATTATAGGCACTTAGGTGAAGATATTAAATCTAAAACTAAAGTATTTAATATAGGTCATAAGTTGAGACCACAAGATATTGGAGTATTGTACTCTTTAGGAATAAAAAAGATAAAAACTTACGTACAGCTAAAGGTTTGCGTTTTTTCTTGTGGTGATGAGCTTACGAATTTAGAACAGCCATTAAAAAAAGGTCATATATACGATTCAAACAGGTCAATGCTTATAAATTTTTTATCTAAACTTGGATGCAAAGTTAGGGATTTAGGAATATTAAAAGATGATAAAAGAGTTATTATAAAAAAATTAAATAATGCATCTAAAAATAACGACTTAATTCTTACCAGTGGGGGTATGTCTCTCGGTGAGGAAGATCATATTAAGCCATTAATTGCAGATAAAGGAATAATCCATGTTTGGAGGTTAGCAATAAAGCCAGGACGACCAGTAGGCTTTGGACATTATAATAAAATACCTATACTTGGATTACCAGGAAACCCGGCTGCTGCCTTTGTAACATTTTTAATGATTGGCATACCTATTTTAAAAAAAATATCAGGACAAGCTACAATAAAGAACAATTGTATTCCTATAAATGTTAACTTTACGCATAGAAAAAAAACTGGCCGAAAAGAATTTATAAGGGTCCAACTTGCTCATAAAGGTACCAAACTAATCTTGAATAAATTTCATAAAGAAGGGGCAGGAATTCTTAGCTCTGCATCTTGGGCTACAGGTCTTGGAATAATTGAAGATAATATTGAAAATATAAAACTTAATGATAAAATAAATTATATTTCCTTAAATGAGTTACTTAGTTAAAATGGCAACACAAAACGTAAAAATTAATCTTTTAGGACTTAAGTGTCCTCTTCCTGTATTAAAAGCAAATCGGCTTATAAAACAATATCAAAAAGGAGATATATTAGAATTTATTGTTAATGACATTGCTGCACCGAATGATTTCAAGATATATTGTGAAACAAAAGGTTATGAATTAATATCAATAAACGAAAGTAGTAATATAACAATTAAAATTAAAATTTAGTTAAAAACAATAGTTTTATGTTTATTAAGGAGAACTCTTCTTTCTAAATAGTATTTAACAGCCCTAAATAATACTATTCTCTCAACATCTCTTCCTGCTGCAATCATAGCAGCAGGTGAGGTAATATGCGTTACCCTTGCAACATCTTGTTCTATAATAGGACCTTCATCTAAATCTGAAGTAACAAAATGTGCAGTTGCACCAATCAGCTTAACTCCCCTTTTATACGCTTGTTTATAAGGAGATGCCCCCTTAAATGATGGAAGAAAAGAATGATGAATATTAATAATTTTAGCTTTATATTTTTCAGAAATTTCTTTACTTAAGATTTGCATATACCGAGCTAATACAATTGCTTCAGCATTATACTTATAAATTAATTTTTCTAAGGATTGTTCTGCAATTTTTTTATTATCTTTATTAACAGCAATATAATGGAATGGAACATTATAGTTTTTAGCTAGATTTGCAACATCATTATGGTTTGAAATTATAGCTACTATTTCTACTCTTAATTCTTTAGTTTTTACTCTATATAAGAGATCCATTAAACAATGGTCAAGTTTTGATACCATAATTATAATTTTTGGAATAACCTCTGAACTATAGATATTAAAATCCATATTTCTTTTGAATGCTATATTTTTAAATAAGTCTCTAATTTTACTAATATCAACTTTATTATTATTAATAGATAAAACTTTCATCCTCATAAAAAAAGTATTTGTTTCTGCATCCCCAAACTGATTAGATTCTTTTATAGTAAAGCCTTGCTCAGACATAAAACTAGCCACCTCTGCAACTATACCAAAAGTATCTGGGCAAGATAATGTTAATATAAATTCTAATTTATCTTTATTCTTCATTTAAATTCCAAAATATGAAATAATAACATATTATTTCTTCATAACTAAGAATTTATAAAAAAACAATAAAAACATCTGGATTTAAATTGAATCAGTGGAAAAAGTTATCATTAGAAGAAAAAGAGTTATTTCTAAATCCTAAAAAGAATGTTATAGAGCACCCTAAGCTTCAAGCTATTGCTACTTCTTCTGCAAAAAAATTTAGAGATGGTCATGCTAATAAATATTTAGATATATCCTACGGAAATAGACCAAACCAAAAACTAGACATATTTTTACCTAAGAATATAGGTAATAACCCTGTACAATTATATTTTCATGGTGGTTATTGGATAGCTCGAGATAAATTTGATCATTCACACATAGCAGAACCTGCTATAATTAATAACATTATACATGTTTCTGTTAATTATGACTTATGCCCAAATGTAAAACTAAATGTTATTGTTGAAGAAACATATGAATGTGTAGAGTGGGTTATAAAAAATATTAAAAACTATGGAGGCAATCCTTTTAATATAAACCTAGTTGGGCATTCTGCTGGGGCACATTTAGTAGCAATGGCACTTACAAAAAATTATAGTTTAAATTCTATTATAAATTCAGCGGTATTAATAAGTGGTATTTATCAACCACAAATAACTAAATATATATCAATTAATAATGTAATCAATATTGATGATAATACTATAAAATTAACTGATGTTTATAGAAGTTTTATTGTGCAAAATACAAATATGTTAATTGTTGTTGGAGATGAGGAACCTACACCTTGGAAAAATTTATCTAAAGATTTTGGTGAATGGCTAAATACAAATCTAATACCATTCAAATTCTATAACGCTATACGTTTAAATCATTTTACTATAGTAAAAGCACTTTCAGAATATAAAAGTGAGTTATCAAAGAAAGTAATAAAAATGTCTGCAAAAGCATGAAAGAAAATCTACATATTCACTTAGATCCTATGGGAGGCATATCAGGAGATATGTTTATAGCCGCTATGATAGATGCAGACCCTTCTTTAAAAACACTAGCAAAATCTATTTCTTCAAAGATTATTAAGGATATAGAACTTACCATCAAAAAATCCTCTATAAACCATATATCAGGAACCAAGTTTTCAGTAAAATTATTAACTAAGAGACATAATCATCATAGATCTTTTAATGATATAAAAAAAATTATAGAAAAAAGTTTCTTAGAAGAAAAAATTAAAGATATATCAATTAATATTTTTCATGAATTAGCAATAGCTGAATCACAAATACACGGCGTAAGTATTAAAAAAGTTTCTTTTCATGAAATTGGTGCGTGGGATTCTATAATTGATAATATAATTGCAGCAGCAATTATACATAACTTTGCTAGTAAACACCAAATTACTTGGTCATGTAGCCCCATTCCACTTGGTAAAGGAAACATAAAAACAGCACATGGTTTACTTGCTATGCCTGCCCTAGCAACTTCTATTTTACTTAAAAATATACCCGTAATTGATGATGGGATTGAGGGTGAAAGGACCACACCAACCGGTGCAGCAATATTATCTGTAATTAAACCACTTCCTGATATAGCTTCTGCAAATAAAAGAACTTTAAGTATATTAAAGCAAGGTATAGGAATAGGTAATAAAGATTTAAAAACTATTCCAAACATTTTAAGAGTTTTAATTTTTAAAGAAGCTAAAAATACTATAAAAAATACATTAAATGAAGTTATTTCAGAAATAAACTTTGACATTGACGACCAGAGCCCAGAAGACTTAGCTTTATCACTAGATTCTATTGCCAAGGAAAAAGGTGTCTTGGATATAATTCAGAATCCAATACTGGGTAAAAAAGGGAGGGTTAGTATAAATATTAAAATTCTATGTAGAGTTGAAAAAACTAACAAAATTATAGAATTAGTATTTAATGAAACTAATACAATTGGTCTAAGACATTCTATCATTGGTCGTTTTATTCTTAATAGAGAAATAAATAAGATTAGTTATTTTAACATAAAATCTACTTTAAAGCCCTCAGGAAAAATAACGAAAAAAGTTGAATCAAATGACCTTAAGAATTATTCTTATAAAAACAGAATATCTATAAAATCTAAAATAGAAAAGAAATAATATGCCTCAACAAAATTTAAAAAAAGTAATAGAAATTTTAATAAATAATCAATCTGAATTACCTACAATTGCTGTAAGTGGAGGAATAGATAGTATAACTCTAGCTGTATTCATAAGTAACCAATTTAAAAAACAAAAAATTAATGTTGCTCATGCTATAGGACCAGCAGTCCCTAAGGAAGCAACTAATAGAGTTAAAAAACTGGCAAATAAATTTAATTGGGATTTAAATATTATAAATACTAATGAAATATCAGATCCAAGGTATATTGCAAACCCAATCAATAGATGCTTTTTTTGTAAAGAAAATTTATATTTAACAATAAAGTCCTATACTAAAGGCCCTATTTTTTCAGGTGCTAATTTAGATGATTTAAGTGATTATAGACCAGGCCTAGATGCAGCCAGAGAAGCTAATGTTAGTCATCCTTTCATTTTAGCAAAAATAGGAAAAAAAATAATTCGACAATTAGCATCAAACTTAGGACTAGGAAAATTATCAGAATTACCTGCATCCCCTTGTTTAGCAAGTAGAGTACAAACTGGTATTCCAGTTACTACTAACTTATTAAATAATATAGATAAAATGGAAAGATCAATAAAAAAACTTATTCCTAATGCAGATATAAGATGCAGATGGATGTTAAACAATTTATCAATTCAATTCAATTATCCTAAAATTGATACAATTAATAGTAAACTTAAAAAAAAAATTACTTCTAAAGCAATAGATATATTTTCTATTAATGATTCTAGTATAGAATTCAAAGAATATAAAAAAGGTAGTGCATTTATTTTGAGTAAAGAAAATTAATATTATGCTAAATGAACATTTAATTGATTATAATAGAAAAAATAGAATTGGCATTGCAGAAACTATATTTTGTGAAAACAAAAGCATTAGCCAAATAAAAAATATTTGTAATGAGTTGGATGTAAAAAAAACTACCCTTTTAACAAGATTAACAGAAGATAAATATAAAAAATTAACTAAAAATATAAGAGGCTATTTAAAATATAATAAAATTTCTCATACTGCAATTTATGGAAAAAAACCTTTAATGAAAAATAAAGTGAATGTTGCTATAATATGTGCTGGCACTTCCGATATGCCAAGTGTTATAGAAACTCAACAAACCTTATTATCATCTGGAGAAAAGTCTGTAATATTTCCTGACCTAGGAGTTGCTGGACTTTGGCGTATACAAAAATATCTAGATCAAATTATGAAATATAAAGTCTTAATTGTAGCTGCTGGAATGGATGGAGCACTTGTTAGTGTTTTGGGAGGATTAGTTTCTCTTCCTATTATTGCCTTGCCTACATCTACTGGATATGGCGTTGCAAATAAAGGCGTTACAGCATTAAATGCGATGCTAGTAAGCTGCTCTCCTGGAATTACAGTAGTAAATATTGATAATGGATATGGGGCAGCTTCAGCTGCAATAAGGATTTTAAATGTTATCAAATAACAACATAAAGCTTTTATATGGTAAGAATGGCTTATTGTTAAATATACAAAACAATTGGAAGCCACAAATAATAAGAAAACCTAACATGCCTATAATAAAAAATGTTCCTAAAAAAGTTAATGAAATATTTAATAATCTCATAAATTCAGAAGAGATGACAAAAATTTGTAAAAATTCTAAGTCTGCATGCATTTTAGTCTGTGATGTCACTAGACCTGTCCCTAATCATTTGTTTCTTGAATACATGATTAAAGAAATAGAAAAATCAGGCATAAAATTAGAAAATATATTAATAATTATAGCAACTGGATT
>Ga0310123_10002837_pt1 | contig 13644 bp, 11 predicted proteins | sample CB6_AW_1057_MG_FD_203505 | JGI IMG/M metagenome (GOLD analysis project Ga0310123, IMG submission 203505) | Marine microbial communities from Western Arctic Ocean, Canada - CB6_AW_1057 | ecosystem: Environmental > Aquatic > Marine > Oceanic | place: Canada: Western Arctic Ocean | collected... | reverse complement strand
CCGAACGTATTTGCAAATACAACCAACTACTTCGGATTGAAGAACTCCTTGGCGACAAAGCACGGTATGGCGGAACAATTTAGGGTTGCAGGCAGTTCATATCCATGACACATCCGCAAAGCAAATCACCGAAACACGCATGGGCAATTTCTCTGACTTTTTGGTTGTGCCTGCTATGCGCTGCCGGTCTGTATTCCGCAATCGCCTTGGCTCCAAAATACCTGATCTACCTGACTCTGAAGAACAAATACCACGCCACTCAAGTCCAGCTGGTGACGCTGAAGCAACAGGTTGGCGACATGCGCAAGGTCATCGAGGCTCTTGAGAGCAATCCTGAGTTTTCCGAGGAGTTAGCGCGGGCCGACTTTGACGCTGCCCGGCCGGGGGATGAACGCATTACTGTCGAGACCAGTTTGACTTTGAACACTCGCATACCTGAAGCGAACTCTGCGATCCCCACAGTCACGTTGCCATGGTACGACCCCTTGCTAAAAGCGTCAGCCAAAAATGGAAAGCTGCGGACCGCGACATTGACGCTGTCGACCGTACTGATCATCCTGGCCTTTACGTTTTTTCACGATTCGCAATCGAGACAAATTCGAACGACTGCCGGAGTGATCCGCGGCGGCTTGGCTTTCATCGCACAGCGGTATCGTAAGCATCCGCGGTAAACTCGTTAGATGCGCATTCCGCCTCTGTTAATCCCGATTATTCATGTAGGCCGGATCGAGGTCGCGCCACATACTGCCGGAGCAACGCAAACACAGTCGCCCGACGCCGTACTGTATCTATGGAAGGCTCAAAGAAAATCGACCGTAGTTCCGGAACAGGCAGTGTTTGCTTGTTCCGGAACTACGGATTCATGAATACTCCGGACTAGCCCACTGAAAGCGTGTCCTCAAATTCATCTCTTTGACGAAAAATGAATAGGAAAATCTCCTACTGAACCAGAATTTCTCTGGCTTCGACGCCTCTACAGGAGACTCGCCTCCCCCTAATTTAGAATTCTGGAATACTCTCTTAGAGTAAAAACTCGGACTAGTTCGCTTGATTGATTGAAGTCCATCCAAAAAGACTGTGCGTCTCCGGCAGATTTTTCCCAAAGTAATCGTAAGCCGGAACAAGCATAGCTCAGTTCCGGCCATACTTACTTCGCTTGGCTGAAGTGTGACCTGTGTCACAATTTTTTAGAATGGTCCGTATCAGGAAAACGCTGTTGACTCTAGTGAACTAAGATTGACGTGCGGTTCACACTTAACGCTAGCAGCTAACCCAGAGCTTGCTTAAAGGGTATTCTGAAATTCCCAACCCTTGAAAGGCGAACTTCCGGATCAGCAGGAGCTTCGCCCTCCCAGTTTTCATCGGCGAGATGAATCTGAGGATACGCTCTTAACGATGTCAACGGCCTCGGCGCACAGTTGCCTCGCAAACTTATCTTCAGGAGCTTCAGCAATGACGCGTACAATCGGTTCGGTGTTGCTAGCTCGAACTTGAACCCATCGATCTTGCCAATCCAGCCTTAAACCGTCACCGTATTGAGTGGTCGCGTCCGAAAACGACTTCTCCAACGCAACACAAGCTTCGTCAACTCGATTGCGAGGGCAAGTGATCTTATCTTTCACAATCGTGTACTGGGGCAGCGAGTCAGCCCATTCTGCCAATGTTCTGTTCTCCAAAACTAAACCGGCCAGCACATACGCGATTGCAACAAAACTATCGCGCACATAGCCGATATTTGGTTCAATCACGCCACCACTGCCTTCACCGCCCATGATAGCGGAAACCTCTTTCATCTTTGTAACGACATTTGCTTCGCCGACGTGAGACCGAAAAAATGGACAGCCATACTTCTGGGCGATATCAGCCGTCATGCGGCTGGTCGAACCGTTGACGACCACCGGTCCACGTTTTTGCGACAGGATGTAGTCAGCGCACAGTGCTAAAGTCATCTCCTCGCCAATGTATCGACCATTGTTATCAACAATGGCCAGTCGATCGGCATCCGGATCTTGTGCGAAGCCAACGTCCGCACCGAATTGCTTGACAGCATCGCAAAGACCATTCAGGTTTTCTTTGAGCGGCTCAGGATCATGCTCCAACCGACCGTCCGGTGTTCCTCCCAAAACATTCACTTCACAGCCAAGTGACTGCAAGAAGCGAGGCCCGGCGATCGCTCCAGAACCGTGATTGCAATCCAAGACAACTCTCAATCGACGCTGCTGAATCCCACTATCGTCGACAAAGTCCAACACTCGCTTTATATGAATCGCTGAAGCATCTTCCAAGACTTCCGCCGTGCCAATCTTGTCCCAGGTAACGAAATGAAAAACTCGTGACTGTAAGATTTCCAACAACCGACGACCAAGTGACTGATCGAAAACACAACCGTCGCGTGAGAACGGTTTCAGACCATTCCATTCAATTGGATTGTGACTTGCCGTGATTTGAAGTCCGCCATCGGCTTTAACGTGCTGAACCAATATGCCGCAGGTCGGGGTCGAAGCTATTCCGGCGTCGACAACATGGCAACCGGTCGCCATCAAAGCTGACGTGACCGCGTGATTGATCATCTGGCCACTAGTCCGACCATCACGTGACACAACAACTGTGCCGCCATCGATCATCGTCCCCATTGCCGATGCAAAATGGACGATGAATTCTGGATCGATTCCCTCACCAATCACGCCGCGCAACCCCGAAACACTGAGAATCCGCTGTGTTGCTTGTGATGACATTCGCGTCTCTTTCGTTGGATTCACTGGGCGGCACACGGGTTATAGTCATTCATATCAATCTTGAGAACGTCGGCTACGTACGTTTTTTGAGAGCAAGCTTCGCAACGTCGCCAGGTTGATGGCATCCAGCTTCTGGTGGTTTGTTTCGCCTTTCGGAGTTTCCAGATACATCGGAAGGTGTGCGAAGCGGGGATCGTTCAGAATGTAGCGGAAAGGTTTTAGCCCCAGGTGCCCCGCACCAATCTTCTCGTGCCGGTCGATGCGACTACCAAGTTCCTGTTTACTATCGTTCAGATGAAACGCACACACTCGGTCGATCCCTACAATGCGATCGAATTCGGCCATTGTAGCGGCGTAGTCGTCGGAAGAACCGAGTGGATACCCAGCGGCGAAGAGATGACAACTGTCGATGCACACGCCCAACCGATCGCTTTCGACGACATTGTTGATAATGTACGCCAAATGTTCGAATCGGCACCCTAAACTCGTTCCCTGACCGGCAGTCGTTTCGAGCAGAACTTTCGTCTCGATTCCATCAGTCCGCCGATGGACAACGTCAATCGCCTTGACGATTCGGTTCAACCCTTGTTCTTCGCCCGAATCAACGTAGCTGCCGGGATGCACCACCACTCCAAACAACCTAAACGAGTTGGCCCTTTGCAACTCGACGATGATCGCTTCCAACGACTTGCGCCATAGGACATCGTCGGGACTTGCCAAATTAATCAAATAGCTATCATGCGCACACGGCATTTGCACTCCAGTCTGCTCCAACGCATCACGAAAGCGGCGGACGTCGTCTTCGGTTAGCGGTTTAGCACGCCATTGGTTACTGTTCTTCGTAAAGATCTGGACGCAGTCCATTTCTAGCTGTGCCGCGGCTTCAATGGCTTTGTAGTATCCGCCAGCGATCGACATGTGAGCGCCCAAAAGAGGCATTTGCTTCCGTCTAAGTTTTGTGGCCGTGCCACGTATGAAGTAAACAAAAATTGACCTGACAACTTGAACCAGCAATACAAAGACATCTAAGATGCATTAGACCGTTCGAGAGTCACTTTTTCGAGTTCACTGAAATGGATTGGACAAACTCTTACACACTGATCTTAATTGCTGCTGTGTTTGTTGTAACTGCGTTGTACTTAGCCTACAGACCACTGCGCAATCGGTGGCGAGTGCAACAAGAGATACGAGCGATACGTGAGTTTCGCTTGCAGCGAGAACAATTAGAAGCCAATTTTTTTGACTTGGCCAGCTCTCGCGGCAAACCTCGCGGATTGCGTTGGCTGTCCTGTGACTGGTCAGATATCGTCACTTTTGGTCGCGCACTGGACAGTGGCCTGCTAACCGCCTTCGTCGCGGTGGACATCGCCTTCGAAGCCGTTAAAGGAGGTGATATGGAATACGTTGAGGCCGTTAACACCATCCGTGACGCCGCCGCGATGTTTCATTTCCAGAACGGCCGCTGGGGTACCGGCGGACGTGCTTTGTTCAACATGAACCCACACGATGCACTTCAGCGACTGGCCGACCAATTCGAGCTAGTCTCGGTCGAAGTCCCATTGGTGTCGAGTCGTTGAATCCGGCAATAGAACTTCCAGCAGTTATTTAGCAAGCGTGATTCTTCGGCCCCGTTGGTGCTGAGTGCTAACCCGGGTTGTTCACAAACATCGTTAAATTGATGAAAATTTTCCGTGCCGTGCGCTGCAGTCATCTTGCCAAAAACACCATGTAACCAGTTGAGAACAACAGCCCGACACGCAAATTTTGAAGTTGTGCCTATCACGTGATCCCAGCAAAGTTCTGTTCAAATACACCTTCTGTTTGAAGGCTCAAACCGTTGTGTAAAAATTATCACCTTTGAGATGTCGCTTGAGAAACGTTGTGGCCTCGCGACTAAAAGACGCAACCTCAAAACTTGCGATTCAGGCTAGTGAATAATCTGGGCTAATCCAATTTGCGAACCGCTGACTCGGCTGTCAATGTCGCGCAAACGGCTGATGAAATCGATTCGAAAACCGCCGCAGAATCCGTCAAGGCGATTCACGCGACGCGGCAATTCTCAATGAAGCAGACACACCTAGTGCCAGAACCAGCAACGCCATGCACAGAAACGCACATGTCATCTATTCAGAAGGAGTTAGAGATCACGCAGCCTATTTCACTATTCACTGCAATGTGCGGTTTTTGTCGTCATATGTGCAACAATCACCATCCATCTGATAGCAACTGATAGCTGTCAGACTCTCACAAAGTCAGTACGCTAAGAATTCCGCGGCAAAATTCCGGCAGATCGTCTGGCTTGCGACTCGAAACAAAGTGCCGGTCGACCACCACCGGCTTATCTTCCCAAATTGCACCGGCGTTCACCAAATCGTCCTTAATACCCGCTGATCCGGTTACGCGCACGCCGGAATAGACGCCGGCAGAAATAGGAATCCAGCCGCCGTGACACACAGCCGCGATCAACTTGCTTGCGCCATCGAATTGGCAAACGATTTCCAACACCTTGGCATCCCGGCGCAATTTATCTGGCATGAAGCCACCGGGCACGACCAGGCCGTTGAATTCTCCGGCGCGTACATCGGCAATCGCAATGTCGGAAACACACGGATAACCATTCTTTCCTGTGTACTGCTGCTGTGCTTCGGATCCGGCCACTACCACTTCGGCACCGGCTTCGATCAATCGCAGCTTCGGATACCACAGTTCAAGATCCTCGTAGATGTCGCCGACGAACATCAGAATTCGTGTTCTTGCGAGTGGTTGGTCCATGGCTTCCTCATCATTTCAAGTTGCGAATCTCGATTGGCTCAATCTGATCGGGCAATGAAAAACCCAGTACTCGTGAATAGAAATATAGCTCGGCCTCGTGGGCTCGGATGATCGTGTCTGCCTTGCGGAAACCGTGCTGTTCTTCAGGAAAGGCAACGTATGCCACTGGGATACCCTTCCGAGTCAGCGATTCAAGAATCAGCTCTGCTTGGTTTGGCGGAACGATTTTGTCTTCAAGGCCCTGCAACAGAATCACCGGTCGATCAAACCCATCCAAGTGATCAATCGGGGAGCGTTCCCGATATCGTTCTGCCTGCTGCGGATATTGACCGACAAGCCTATCCAAATAACCAGATTCAAATTTGTGTGTGTCACGAGCGAGCAGAGCCAAATCGCTCACTCCGTAGTAACTTGCTCCGCAACAAAAGACATCCCGAAACGCAAGACATGCTAAAGTCGTATATCCCCCCGCACTACCACCACGGATGATCAACCTACGCTGGTCGACCTTGCCTTGCTTAGCCAAGTAAACGGCTGCGTTAGTTACATCAGCCACGTCAACGATGCCCCAGGAATGTCGCAATCGATTACGATATTCTCGTCCGTAACCCGTACTGCCTCCGTAGTTCACATCGCAGACCGCAAAACCGCGTGACGTCCAATACTGGACACTCAGGCGGCACTGAGCAATCGTAGCACCGGTCGGTCCCCCATGAACAATCACCAGTAGAGGCGGCGCTTCGTCGCTCGGCCCACAGTAATCAATGTTGGCGGGCGGATAATAGAAGGCGTGAGCCGTCCGATCATCATCCGTCGGAAACTCAAATGCTTCAGGCACCGAAGTGTAGTTCGGATCTGGTTGGATCGGCGAACTACGACGTATCACGTGACAACTACGATTAGTAGGATCTATCTCGATTAGCGAATCGAATTCAGTTGGCGAACTCAGCACAGCAAAGGCGCGTCTTTCTCCCACATGGATACTGGAGACATTTGAATACGGAAGTTCAAGAATCTGGTGTTTGCGGGACCGTGGTTCAATCCGTACAACCCACCACTTTCCATTGCGAGTGTAGGAGGCCAACAAGCTTCCATCTGAAAGGAAACCGTAGGTTGTCATACCGAACACCCACTGTGGTACCCCAAATTCGGCTTCCCTAGGGAAGACAGCAGTTATTTGGCCTTCATGCTCACAATAGAGATTCCACCAATTCGTCCGATCGGAGACAAAATACAGTGTCCCGTCCGGCGCCCAAGAGGGGTGAAAAATCGACTCGTCGTGGCCGCCACTCACCTTACGCTGGGTGCCAAGCAATCCGTCTTCCCCAATTGGCGCGACAAACAATTCAGTGCCATCCCAAGGCATATTCGGATGGTTCCACGACAGCCAAGCAAGCTGCTGAGCATCGGATCGAATACGTGGCGTCGAGTAGAAGTCGGCACCTTCTACAAGCGTTGCGACATCGCCATTGTTTAGATCAACGGCCACGATTCGGTTGGTTGGCTCCGCGTCCTCGCGGCTGTGATCTTCGCAAACACTAATAATTCGGTCGCGGGACGGGTCATGCACAGCATCGGCGAAACGCAACGTGCCCTCGGCCGTAACAGTTTTAGGTTTCTCGCCGGGCGCCACGCACCAGATCTGCTGATCGTCAAAGTTCGAGAAATAGACGTTTCCTGCCGACGCGAGTAACGCCCCACCACCATACTCGTGAACAAGTGTGCGAGCACTGAAAGGGTGTGGCAATACATCCCTGACCGTACCTGTATCCGAGTGTCTGACAATCACGTAACGGCCGTCTTCCTCGGGACGCATCTCAACCCAATATAATTCTTCACGATCCAGTGAAATGTCGCCAATACGGATGTTGCCTTCGACCAGCATCCGCGTTTTGATCGGAGAATTCCAGGAGCCGAAGGGTGCCATTTTTGGCGACGCCTGTTCCATTGGTGATTACACACCTTTACCGTTTAGGGGGGGGCAGCGGCGATCAACTTTCGTGAAGAAGCTTGCCCGCCTATATGTCGGCAAAGCAGTCCACGTGTGGGTTTTCATTCTAGCTTTTCGTCGTCTGGGCTCCTAATACATAATGCAACTTACTCTGCTGCCAATGCGAATTTTCCATTCTGATCCGAGTCCGAACGCGTGATTCTCCACTAAACTTAAATTGCTTAAGACACCGTGTTCGAAAAATCAGCTAATTCATCCTTGGTCGTCTTGGTGTACTGAGTGGTCACCGTATTGGCGATCGGCGAGTAACAAGACTGTCAACGTTGTCTTCAATCGGTACCGAGCAATGCAGGGAAACCTGTTGTTTTCCGTGACCCGCAGCTGACGTAAGGAGTAAACCATGAGTAGCCTAACATTGGTGGAATCTCAAGCGGTTGTCGAGACCGCTTTGAACGAATCACATGAAATCGACGCACAAATGGCCATTGCCATTGTTGATTCAGCCGACTATCCCAAAGCATTTGCGTGTATGGATGAATATGCTCAGCGTGATCGATGTTGTGATCGGAATCTGTTTGTGAGATCATTCAGCCGCCAACTCACCTTGTTTTTCGATTGCGTTTTGAGCACCTTGGAATGGAGTACTCTTCATGTTGTTCGAACTTGTGGTCACATCTGGTCCCGACAAGGGAATTCAATATCCATTGCCCGAGGGGAAAACCGTTGTGGTTGGACGCGGTCAAGAAGCTGTTCTGCAGCTTACTGATCCGCGTGTGTCGCGCAAGCATTTTGTGATCGAAGTGAGTGATGGCAAGATCGAATTATTGAATGCAGGCGGATCCGGCGGCACGACCGTAAACTCTGAAACGGTCGAAACGCGGGAACTGCAACCCGGTGACGTCATTGGCCTCGGTGACTCGGAGCTCAAGTTGATTCTTCCGGAATCCGCCTGTCAGACAACGATGGCACCAACAACTGGCCCCGCGCAAGACTCCAAACTAACTTCGGACTACAACCTATCGACACTCATCGGTTCGACAATTCACAACTACGAAGTGCAACGAGAGTTGGCCAGGGGTAACTCGGGGGCGGTGTTCTTGTGCCGCGATCTCAAGCAAGATCGGGACATCGCTTTGAAAGTGTTGTGGTCGGAGATCTCAACGGACCAGCAAGAGATGCAGCGGTTCATCCGGGCGATGAAAACTATGTATCCGATTCGACATCCCAACCTCGTGCAGATATACAACGCCGGCACGACCGGGCCATATGCTTGGGTGGCCCTCGAATACGTCGACGGGGAAAGCCTGACTAAAGTGATCGAACGGATTGGTACGGTCGGCATGCTAGACTGGCAATATGGGTTCCGCGTGGCCGTGCAGGTGGCTCGCGGTTTAGAAGCCGCCTACGAACACAACATCGTCCATCGAAATGTTACTCCCGAGAACATTCTCGTGCGGGCAGAGGATAAAGTCATCAAGTTGGGTGATATGATGCTGGCCAAAGCGCTTGAATCGACCAAGTCCGAACAAATCACACGTCTGGGTCAACTGGTGGGTGAACTGGCCTACGCGCCACCGGAGCGTACGAACAGTTCCCTTGATATTGATTCTCGCAGTGACCTCTACAGTCTGGGAGCGACCATCTATGCGCTGCTGACAGGGCGTCCGCCGTTCAAAGGTGAGTCACTGCCCACACTGATTTCGAAAATCCGCAACGATCAACCGGCTTCTCCGAAAGACTTTCAGCTATCGATCAGCGATATGTTCGAGGGTGTTGTGCTGCGACTGATGGCCAAAAATCCCGACGACCGTTTTCAGACACCAACCGAACTGCTCTACGACCTCAAACGGGTTGGTAAGTTCGAAGGAATCACGATCTGACTTGTACGAAGACAGGCTCGACTATCATCGCATGAACACGGCCGCCAGAAATCTTCGATGGTCGACGTCAATAGAGCATCCCTTGACCATATACACCCGGAACGGTCGCAAGAAAAAGCCCTGCTCCTCTTTCAACAGCCAAATTTGTGACGTTGCGCTAACGCTCCCGTCAAATCTCGAAAAGCCCACTCGCAGAAGCGGGCGGGCTTTCCGATTCGGCACAGTTGTTGTCTTTGGATCGTACTAGGAACGTGCCCGAATCAGGGAACACAGACTGGAATCCTGAGATTTCAGCTTCGCGTGCATTCAGAATCTAGAAGACGTCCAGAATAAAATGGTGTCCTCGGTGATAGGGACGTTCTTCCATATAGAAATTATGCCAGGTCTTGTTGAAAACCGGGATCCGTCGCTCCGGTCCATACCGGTAATACATGTGGTCAAAACTGTCCCGAGGCCGTCGAAAGTTGTGCGGATACAAGACGTGTGGGTAGTAGAAAAACCGAGACCAATCGGACGGTTGTCCACGCCCAGCGGCTCGTGCTTGAGAATCATTCACGACAGGCGAGACCAGCAGCATTACTGCCAACACAATGCCTGCCAGAAGAACACGTCGCAACATTGGGGAGTCTCCTACAGTATGGGCTGTGTGCTCGTAGACTAACACTCAACGTGTTCATCGGCGATTGATAATGCCGTACAACAGGAAAGTTTCCTACATTCCGCGTAATCCGGAGCTCTGGCTTACCTCAACTCCGCTTGCCGAAATAGTGATGGACGAGTACTTTACCGCAACAATTCGCTCTTAACGATTCAACGTGCACATTCTGGGAAAATCTTGTCATGTCTTGGAGTCGTCGCGGAATACAATTCACATGGCTAGTCGTTGCCACGCTGATTCTGACTCCGGCGTCCCATTGCGAAAGCCCCTCGTCACAATCCAAGCAACTTCGAAAATTTACTGGTCGAATCATCGATGACAACATCCGTCCTCACATCCAATTCCTTGCAAGTCCCGAGTTAAAGGGACGTTCCGGTGAAAGCGCGCTAATGGCCGCGAATTACGTCCGGTCGTGTTTCAAGAAGACGGAATTGCAACCGTTGTTTGACTCCGAAAGCTACTTTCAGCCAATTCCCGGTTCAGGCAACGAGAAAGGTAAAACGCATCTGCTCGGTAGAAATGTCGGTGCATGGATTCCTGGAAGCGATGATCGGTTGAAGAATGAGATTATCATCATTAGCGCGCACTACGATCATTTAGGAGTGCGAGACGGCCGCGTGTACCGCGGTGCAGACGACAATGCTAGTGGGGTCTCAATGTTACTGGAAGTCGCCCGGCAGATATCGGCTGAGAGCACCAGGCCACGACGAAGCATTGTTTTTCTGGCCTTCGATCTGGAAGAACAGCTGTTGTGGGGTTCCCGTTGGTTCGTTGCCCATCCACCGTGGCCGCTGAAACGCGTGAAATTTTTTCTGACCGCAGACATGATTGGTCGTTCACTGGGAAATCTTCCGTTGCCAGTCGTTTTCGTTCTGGGCAGCGAACACGCACCTGAGTTGAAGCGTGTGCTGGATGATGTGGGACACCCGCACGGATTGGAAGTTTCTCGCCTAGGGATCGACCTGATCGGCACACGCAGCGACTACGGGCCGTTTCGAGACAAAAAAATTCCGTTTTTGTTTATCTCGACCGGCGAGCATCCTGATTATCACACACCGCAAGATTTACCGGATCGCATCGACTATAAGAAAGTAGCGCGTGTGGCAAGCCTTGTGCTGCGAATCACCAACAGCATTGCCAATGCCGATTCGACACCCTTGTGGACGGACAAGTTCGAACCCGATGTGGATGAGGCGCGGGCTATTCATCAAATTACCACGCTGCTGCTGAAGTCAGATAAAAAACTGACTGACCTCCAACAGTTTATAGTGTCACAAACTCAGATAAAAACGAAGCAGATCGTTGACCGGAACACAATGACTACGAACGAACGAAAGTGGCTGACGCGTGTGTCGAAGTTGCTGCTGCTCTCGATTTTTTGATGCCCAGGAGTATTGTATTTTTTCGACCGTAGAAATATCGTCAGGCACAAACGTAACATGATGCACATCCGAAAAGGCAATTCCTGCTAGCCCAAATTCGATTTTCGTCCAGAAAATCGCGAAAAATAAAATGTAGCATGGTCGGAGAGTCTTGTTCAATTTTCACATCAAATGCTTCTGCACAAGCAATTTTGCATAAAGAAAATTAACTAAACCGCCATCGGCCTACAGGGCACTTATATGGGAAAATGGTTGCGAAATTGACTGCTAAAGTCCAAAATTAAGTCTTCTTGGTATCTGCAGTTGATTGCATTTAGCAAGTGGTAGGCTGTAACTGACCTGTCGTACGAGTTCTATTTAGAAAGCAAAAAATGGATACAGCCAAACTGTGGCTTAATGGGCAGGATTATGAACTGCCCGTCATAAAGGGTACGGAAGGCGAAATTGGCGTTGAAATCACTCAACTGCGTGCCCAATCTAGTGCGGTATCGTACGATCCTGGTTTTGGAAACACTGGCTCCTGCAAGAGTTCGATTTGTTTCATCGACGGCGAGCAAGGGATCCTTACGTACCGCGGTTATCCGATCGAGCAATTGGCTGAACAAGCCAAGTTTATTGAGGTTTGTCATCTACTGATTTATGGCGAACTTCCAGACAAACAACAATTGGTCAAATTCCGCCAGCAATTGACGTACCACAGCCTACTCCATGAAGACATGAAGAAGTTTTACGAAGGATTTCCGGCCAACGCGCATCCGATGGCAATCCTGTCATCTATGGTGGCCTCGCTGTCGAGTTATTACCCCGACATGAAAGAGAATGACATCGATCTGAACATCATTCGCCTACTGGCCAAAGTGAAGACGATTGCTGCCTACGCATACAAGAAGTCGATCGGCCAGCCGTTCATTTATCCTCGCAATGACCTATCCTATTGCGCCAATTTCCTGCACATGATGTTCGCTGTCCCCACTGAAGACTACGAAGTGCCTGATATCCTGGAAAAGACACTCAATGCACTGCTCATTCTGCACGCCGATCACGAGCAAAACTGTAGCACTTCGACTGTGCGCTTGGTCGGAAGCAGCCAGGCCAACCTCTTTGCTTCGCTGTCAGCCGGAATCTGTGCTTTGTGGGGCCCGCTGCACGGTGGTGCAAATCAGGCAGTTTTAGAGATGCTACAGAAGATTCGCGATGACGGCAGCGACTACAAGAAGTATGTCACTATGGCAAAGGACAAGAACTCGGACTTCCGCTTGATGGGATTTGGGCATCGCGTCTACAAGAACTTTGATCCGCGTGCGATGATCCTCCGCAAGTTTGCCGATAAGGTGCTCGGTCAGATGGGAATCGATGACCCGCTGTTGAATATCGCCAAACAACTAGAAGATGTGGCCCTAAATGATGAATACTTTATCGAACGAAAGTTGTATCCGAATGTCGATTTTTACAGCGGAGTTCTTTATCGCGCCATGGGCATTCCCACAAACATGTTTACCGTCATGTTCGCCCTCGGCCGTTTACCCGGTTGGATTGCTCATTGGAAAGAGTTGCGTGATAACCCTAACAGCCGCATTAATAGGCCACGGCAGATCTATACTGGCAAGACCAAACGCAACTACATCCCTCTGGCCCAATAGTAGTTACGGTCTGAAATGATCAACGATTCTGATATCATCAATTCCTCGGTTAGTGAGTGTCGGCATCTCACCATCAATTGACCGACAGACGCTGTTCCCATCCCACGTTCTGTAGCATGGCATATAGGACGACGTTGACTCCGTTTTACGTCGCCTTGATGATATTCACCTTCAGTTACACTATACGTTTTGGCGGATCGTATCGCATCCATTTGTTCCACAGGAAGAACAAATCAGATGCTGCCACTTGCGATGAGGAAATGTGTGCCGCCACCGTGCAGACAATGACCAACGGTCGTCGAAAAGCAATCATTGGCATAGGCAAGACCTTCTATGGATTGACGATTGCTCGGCGAATATTGAATATGGACTGATACTGAGCGTTTGTCCTGTGAAGAGCCGATGTTGTGCTCGCGAAAACTGTCTGTCAACGTCAGTCACCCAACAAGAATAGTCAAGGAAAAATGACTACAGAAAAACAACAAAAAGTCACAGGAAAATGGGCCTTCGACGATTTTCTAGAGAAGTTCAAGAGACATCGCGACTTGATGACCGAGGAACTGCACAAGGTCATTGTCGGACAGGACGCAGTGATCGAGCAGATTCTTTCCGCACTCTTCACTGGA
>Ga0310123_10002834_pt1 | contig 13649 bp, 12 predicted proteins | sample CB6_AW_1057_MG_FD_203505 | JGI IMG/M metagenome (GOLD analysis project Ga0310123, IMG submission 203505) | Marine microbial communities from Western Arctic Ocean, Canada - CB6_AW_1057 | ecosystem: Environmental > Aquatic > Marine > Oceanic | place: Canada: Western Arctic Ocean | collected... | reverse complement strand
CAACGACGAGATGATGGTCATCTGCACGAGGATGCGGATGCTAGTGGGAATCTGAGCCCGGATCATCGCCACCGAAGCATTCGAGAACGCGACGACGACAGTCACTGCCACACACATTACCAGTGTTGTTTCCAGCTTGGTTGTCACCGCCAGCGCCGAGCAAACTCCCAGCACATGCCAAGCGATGGGGTTTTCCTTGAACAACGGGTTCAGGAAGACGTCTTTCGCCTTCGTTGTCGCCATTGGCTGCTCCCTGGGAGGGTTACCGATTCAGTTCCTCGTGCAGCGTCTGCAGAAACGGGCCGAAGCCGTCTTCACCGAGCCAGTACTGCATCATGTTCGACACGCCGCGGGAGGTGATGGTCGCCCCGGAGATGGCTTCGACTTGGTGATCCGGTTCGGGCGGGTTCTTGACCACATCAAGGATCACGTTCCAATTGGCATCGAAGATGCGTTTTCCTTTCCATTGGTCCTTCCAGGTGGGGTTGTCGACTTCGCCACCGAGTCCCGGCGTCTCCTTATGGTTGTAGTACGTCAGACCCTGCACGACGGCGTGCTCCGGTCCCTGCCGGAGCGACGCGGTGTCGATGGCAATTAACCCCCAGAGGGTCGACCACAGACCATAACCTCGAATCGGCAGCACGATCTGGTCGTCCACGCCGTTTTCATCGATGCGGTAGACGAATGAGTATTGTTCGCGGCGATTGATCCCGGCCGGGTCTTCCTCGGCCGCGAGTTCTCGGCTTTTCTGGGGATCTTTGGAGGCTTTTGCCTGGTCGTACTCGTCTGGTTTCGGGTCGTCGACATACCAGTTGGTTTCGTCCAGATCGATGATCCTTTCATCGATCTGCTCAAAAAGATCGGCCACGTCGTTGTCGGTGTGCTCTGTGCCATCGTAGATGCCGGCAACGACGAGGATATTCTTTTTCATTTCGCGCGACCGGTTCGCATCCTGTTTCGGTCGCAGCCAGACGGCCGCCAGGGAAACGACCGTCGCACAGACGAAGCATAGGATGATCGACACCTTGAAAATTTGAGGGAGTGAATCACGACGTGGCATTGCGGGCCATCCTTCTTCTGATATTCGCCTGAACCACGAAATGATCGATCAGCGGCGCGAAGACGTTGCCGAACAGTATCGCTAACATGATCCCTTCCGGGAAGGCGGGATTGACGACGCGAATCAGGATTGTCATCACCCCGATCAACGCTCCGTAAATCCACTTGCCGGTCTCGGTCATCGCCGCCGAGACCGGATCGGTCGCCATAAAGACCAGTCCGAAAGCAAAACCGCCCAGAATCAGATGCCACAGCGGGTTCATCTGGAACATGGGATTTGTGTCGCTGCCAATGGACCACAGGAGGCTCGCCAGACCCAAGCCGCCGGCGAGTACGCCGGCCATAATCATCCACGATCCAATGCCGGTGGCGATCAGAATTGCCGCTCCCACGAGACAAGCCAGCGTCGAGGTTTCCCCCATTGAACCGGGAAGCTGCCCCAGAAACGCCTGCGCCCAGGAAATGTTCAGGCCACCGTCGGCGACCTTGCCTGTGATGGCCGTCATTCCCGTCTTCACGTTGACCGCAGCCAGCGCGCCCAGCGGCGTGGCACCCGTAAAGCCGTCGACGGCGGTCCAAATATTGTCGCCGGTCATCCGTGGTGCGTAAGCAAAATAGAGAAAGGCCCGTGCCGTCAAGGCGGGGTTCAGAAAATTCTTCCCGGTTCCACCGAAGACCTCTTTGCCGATCACCACACCGAAACTAATGCCGACCGCCACCTGCCAGAGCGGGATTGTCGGCGGCAGCGTCAGCGGAAAAAGTATGCCGGTGACTAGAAAACCTTCATTGATCTCGTGCCGGCGGACACAAGCAAAGAGCGCCTCCCAGAGCCCGCCGACAATGTTGCAGACGAGAAAGACCGGGATGAAGTAGAGCGCCCCGTGAACGATGTTCGACAGCCTGCTTTGAGGATCGTAACCGAGACCCAGGCCGGTGATGACGTTGTCTCTCCAGCCCGCTGCCGTCTCCTGGCCCAGCATCTGCATGGTGGAGTTGGCCTGATAGCCGGTGTTGTACATCGCCATCAAGATGCAGGGAACCAGGGCCACGACCACGGTGACCATCATCCGCTTCAGGTCGATGCCGTCACGGACGTGAGAGGCACGGGAGGTGACCTCGCCCGGCGTGTACAAGAATGTGTCGATGGCTTCGTACAGCGGGTATAGCTTTTGAAGCTTTCCGCCATCGTCGAACAGAGGATACAGTCGATCGAGAAATCGTCGCAACGGCTTCATGCGCCGAGTGTCTTTCTATACATGATACAAAAACATCAACAACGACCCGCTGTTTCACGTTGTGTCAGATCGTGTTTCTATCGATGGTTCCAGAAGAGCCATAACGCGATTTCAGTTGTTCTAAATTCTCCTGAGAAATTCCCGCGTAGAATCTAGAATTTGAAAACACCGTATTTCGACAATCGTTCAGCCCTCTTTCTCAATCCGCGTCAGAATTTCGCGCAACAGGGGACCATATTCGTATTTTCCCGGACAAACGAACGTGCACAGCGCCAGATCTTCCTCGTCCAACTCCAAACACCCCAGAGCCTGCGCCTGCTCCGAATCGCCGACAATCAACGCCCGCAGCAGAAACGTGGGAATGATGTCCAACGGCATCACCTGTTCGTACATGCCGATGGGAACCATAGCCCGCCGGCTCCCTTCGGTTGACGTGCTCAACGGGAAACGGCCACGGTTTCCGCGGCCACCGTTTCCGAAAAATGCAGAAGCGAAAACCCGCTTCATCGAAAACTTGTTCAGTCCGGGACGGTGCCAGCCGAGAAACTCACGCTCCCGTCCCTCGAATAGGGCTGAGACCTGCAGGTGGTATCGCCCCAAATAGGCATATTGGGCGACGGCTCTCCGCCCCGAAAGCACCGAACCGGAAACGACGCGGCTCTCGCCCTGTTTCAGCTCCCCGCTAGTGAGCTCTTGTGTGCTCGCCCCGATGCGGGTCCGCAGCAGCCGCGGGTTCTTGACCGCCGGACCGGCCAATGAAATTATCCGTTCGACCGACAATCGGCCCGTCGTAAATAGTCGCCCAACCGCGATCACGTCCTGATAGTTCACGTGCCAGACTGTTTTCTTCTCACAGACTGGGAACAGGAAATGAATGTGCGTTCCCGGTAAACCAGCCGGGTGCGGACCGGCAAATTCAGCCAGGCTGACAAAGTCGAGATCATCACCGGGAATCTCGGCACCGGCCGCTTTACACAAAAAGATCGCTCCATCGGTCAGGTGCCGCAAACACTGGAGCCCGAAGACAAAATCGGCCGCAGATTCTGCAATGACCCCCGGCGGATCGACCGCATGCGGATTGGTGTCCATGACCGTGACGAACAGCGCGTCGGGAACCGACTTAGGGGCCGGCACTTTGGCGTAGGGCCGTGTCCGCAGCGCGGTCCACAGACCCGATTCGACCAGGTTCTCGCAGACCTGGTCACGAGTCAGGGTGGTGAGGTCGACATCGGCGTAATTTCGAAACGTCTTTTCGTCGTCGCCGTCCAATTCGATGACGATCGATTGAAAGGCGCGTTTCGCTCCACGATTGACGGCCAGCACTTTGCCGCAGCCGGGCGACGTGTAACGGACTCCGGACGTTTTCCGATCGGTATACAATAACTGCCCGAGTTTGACGGCGTCACCTTCAGCGACGGCCATCGCCGGCTTCATGCCGATGTAATCATCACCAACGAGAGCCACCGTCGTCACAGACGGTCCGACATCGACCGTTTGCGTCGGCTCGCCCGTTATCGGGAGATCCAGTCCCTGTTTGATTGCAATCATGCTTAGGCGCGGGTCTCACTCGTCTGGTGAGTTTGTAACAGCGGTACCGTTAAGAGGGCTGAACGCTAAAGCTGCGGAACAGAAAGGCTGAAGGGACGTGCCCATCTGTGACGGACCAAAAACCGGTCGCCCCTCAGTTAGGGGTATTCTACACTCCGTCACCAGATTTTGTAGTGAATACCGTCCCCGAAAGCTCCGCTTCCCGAAAACCGGAAACCGACGTGCATTTCCAGTCGCTGTGCCGAGAGAGCAAAAAATACGAATCAGACCCAGAAGCAGACCGACGACTCTGCAGCCGCAGAAAAGACATGGAAATCTGCGGAGAAAGAATTCGTTACCGTCGCCGGGGCCGAAAAATGTGTGTGGCCTGCCCCAATGCCGCTTCGGCCGACTCCATTACAGTTTCGGACAAGGTGGGATGGGGGTGAATGCACGCGGCCAGATCTCGGATCACCACAGCCGTTTCGACGGCGAGCACTCCTTCGGCAATCAGCTCGCCGGCGCCAGTGCCGACAATGCCGACGCCGAGCACACGTTCGGTCTGGGGATCGAAGATGACCTTCGTCAGACCTTCGGTACGGCCGAGTGTCTGCGCCCGTCCCGAAGCGGCCCAGGGGAAACGAACGACTTTCACCGTCCGGTCGAGCGCCTTCGCTTGGGTTTCGGTCAGGCCGCACCAGGCGATTTCCGGGTCGGTGAAAACGACCGCCGGAACCGCGAGGTTGTCGAACTCGGCTGGCCCTCCGGTCAGAACTTCGATAGCGACCTTCGCCTCTCGCATTGCCTTGTGGGCCAGCATCGGCTCGCCCGCTACGTCTCCGATGGCCAGAATGTTCGGATCCGCTGTGCGTTGCTGTTTGTCGACCTTGACGAATCCGCGATCGCCGAGTTCGACCTGCGTTTTCTCCAACCCGAGGTTGCTGCTGTTCGGTCTTCGGCCAATCGCGACCAGCACCCGATCGAATCGCTGCTTCGACTCGACCCCTTCGCCGATGAGCTCTGCGACGATTCCATCGTTGCGGGCCGCTAAGCTTGCAACCTTCGTGTTGACGTGAATCGCTTGGAATAGGGCGTCCAGTCGTTTTTTCAGCGGTCCGACCAGATCGCGATCCACGCCCGGCAGCAGACCGGACATCATTTCGACGACGGTGACTTTTGACCCCAAAGCGGCGTAAACGCTGCCCATTTCCAACCCGATGTAACCCCCACCCACCACCAACAGCCGATCGGGGATGTCGGGCATTTCCAGCGCGCCGCTCGAATCCATGACCCGTGGGTCAGCGATCTTGAAGATCGGTGGCATCGCCGGTGACGAACCGGTTGCCAAAATCGCGTGTCGAAACCGCAATGCTTCCCCTGTCCCGTCCGGTTTGGTGAGTCCGAGCGTGTTTGAGTCAAGAAATGCCGCCCGGGCCCGAATCCAATGGATGTTGCGGGCTTGCGAGAGCTGCCCAATGCCCCCCGTCAGCTTGTCAATCACACCGTTTTTGAACTCACGCAGGCGATCGAGGTCGATCTTTGGTTCGCCGAACGTAATGCCCCACCGGGCGGCTTCTCGGCATTCGGTGATGAGTTTGGCGACGTGCAGCAGTGTTTTTGATGGGATGCAGCCGCGATTCAGACAGACTCCCCCCGGTCGCACATTTTCATCCACCAACGAGACGTCCATTCCGTGGTCTGCGGCAGCGAAAGCCGCCGGATAACCCCCGGGACCTCCGCCCACCACCACGAGTTCCATCTGTTCGTTTTCTGATGCAGCCATCGCGTTCCTTTTGGGCCGTCATGGCGGAATGATCGACTATTGGTTCGACTTTCGGTTCAAGGCTGTCACCGTCAGAGATGACCCGTCATTGTAACACCTGCATTTGGCCATCACAGTCGCTTGTGAAACCGCTGACACGCCGTGTGCGGCCAGAATTTCTGGCATTCTGCACCTGGGTGGCCCGACCGACTTGCGGTCGGGTGCCGTCAGGAACAAGAGACCAGTCACTCGACGGACAACCAGAAAAGACGTCTTTTTTTGATTGGAAAACGAATGGTGCAGGATTCTTGTCGCTGCGCGACCCGGCCACGAGATGGCCAGGCCACCCCAAACATCTTTTACACTGCCAGAAAAACTGCCACACACGAAATAGTCCCAGAACCCCAAACACATCGGAACGTCTGCCCACATTCGCGTCACCCTCACAAGCATCGGAGAAGTGTTAGCCTTTGGCGGGTCTGTAACGATTTTTTCTGCAGAGAAGAGTCGCCAGGCGTCGATGAACATTGAGGAAGCCGACCGACTGCGCCACCCTTACGCCACAATTCACGCCATGTCGGAAATTACCGAATCTCATATTGAAAGTCTGCTTACCGCCTGCGGTCAGAATGCCGCTGGCATCGCGGAAACTCTGAATCTTTGATTCGACCGCAAGGTCCGCATAGAACCCGGGTAGTCGCTTCCCTAGAATGCGGAGTCGATGCCCGCAGATCTGGACAGGCCCGTCTTGGTGGTGGCCTTCGAGATCGGCGAGCAGGGCATGATCTGTCTGATCCCCGCGTCGCTGCCGTTGCCCGAATGGTACGTTGCACCGGGGGACAGCCAGCAGGCGAGACTGCAGACGCTGTCGATGGAATGGTCGATGGACATGCTGCCCGCCGACCTGACGGCGGAACGCTATCAAACGACCGCATCCGACAATTTGAAGACCGAAGTGATCTTCGCCGGTCCGGTTGATTGGGCAGCGGGGCTTGAGCTGTATGTTTTCGAGGAATCGGGCGCAGACAGCGAAGCAGAGTCCGAGCCAACCGCAAAACTTTACCTTGTCTGGCCGGTCGTGAAACCACTGTTTCCGTCGGAAGAGGAGCCATCGGTCAAACCAGTCGCTCAACAGACCCCCGAGACGACTCCCGATGCCGTCGCAGTCCATCCCCGTGATCAGCGAATGCCCAATACGCTCGTGACCGTCAGCGTCCGGCTGGCGAAGAAGAAAATCGAGATGGGCCAATTACTCACACTGACGCCAGGCGCGCTGGTCGTTTTCAACAAGTCGTGCGAAGACCTGCTCGATTTGTACGTGAACAATCATCTGCACTGTCGGGGCGAGGCGATCAAAATCGGTGAGAAATTCGGCCTGAAGATCAACGAGGTCGAAGTCGAAAATGTGCGGGAACAGAAGATTCTGTAAGATCAGCCCTGACGCCGGGTTGATCCGCCCTGTTCGTTCAAGAACCGTCCTGATAGCATAGATCGTCCGAGACGTTTTCGGACGATGGCGCGGCTTCCAGGCGGTGGGACGATGATCTTCGTGCTCGACAATTACGATTCGTTCACGTACAACCTGGTGCAGCGTTTGGGCGAGATCGATCCGAAACTCGACATCCGAGTGGTGCGGAACGACCAGATTACAATTTCCGAAATCGAGGCGCTCGACCCGGAGCGGATCATTATTTCGCCCGGCCCTTGTACGCCCCAAGAAGCGGGGCTGTCGAAGGATGTGGCTGCTTATTTCGGCCCTCGAATCCCGTTGCTGGGGGTCTGTTTGGGACATCAGTGCATCGGTGAAGTCTACGGAGCACGGGTTGTCCGGGCCAACCGTCTGATGCACGGCAAGGTGTCGTTGATTCATCACGATGGCCAAGGCGTCTTCGCCGGATTGCTGAACCCGTTCGAGGCAACGCGGTACCACAGTTTGATTGTGCCGGAAACGCTGCTCCCCGACGAACTGGAACTGTGCGCCTGGACCGACGATGCAGATCATCCCCGCGAGGTGATGGGCTTTCGGCATCGCGAACACCCGGTCCACGCCGTCCAGTTTCATCCCGAAAGTTTTCTCACGACTGAGGGGATCAAGCTGCTTGCCAATTTTCTCGAGCTGCCCGCTGTCGCGCTCACTCCCAATTGACTTCTCTAATCGCTCGGTTGAAACTTTCCAGCCGTCTGTTTTCTCCTGAGAGAAAACCCATGCTGACAGTTGACGAAGCGCTGGCGGAGATCCTTCGATCGGTTCGCCCGCTGCCGGCCGTTTGCACATCGCTGGGCGATGCGCTGGGTTTGGTGCTGGCCGAAGAAGTTATCAGCGAGACCGATTCGCCACCGTTCGACAAATCGCTGATGGACGGCTATGCCATCCGCACCACGGACGTAGTTGACGGGGCGGCAACTTTGAAGGTGATCGAAGAGATCACCGCCGGTTTCGTGCCGACGAAAACGCTCGGTCCCGGCGAAGCGACGCGGATTATGACCGGCGCACCGATTCCCGGCGGTGCCGATGCCGTCGTCCGCATTGAAGAAACCGAGTTCGACGCCGATTCGGGGACCGTTCAACTCCGCAGCAGTTCACTTGCTGCCGGTGCGAACCTCATGCGCCGCGGAACAGCGATGAAATGGGGCGAGGGCGTTCTTCCAGTTGGTCGCGAGCTGCGGCCTCAGGAACTGGGGGCTTTGGCTGAAATGGGTCAACATGAAGTTGCGGTGATCCGGCGGCCGAGTGTCGCCGTGCTGGCCACCGGAGATGAACTGGTTCCAATCCACCAAACTCCTGATCACGGGCAGATTCGCAATTCTAACGAGACGATGCTGGCGGCACAGATTCGGCGTTCCGGTGGAGAACCGGTCTGCCTGGGAATTGCTCGCGATGAGCAAAGTCATTTGCGTGAAAAGATTTCCGTTGGGTTACAATCCGACGTGCTGGTGCTCTCCGGCGGGGTTTCGGCCGGAAAACTCGATCTAGTTCCGGCGGAGCTGGAGGCAGTCGGCGTGCGGCAGATTTTTCACAAGGTACACATCAAACCGGGAAAGCCGGTCTGGTTCGGGGTGCTCGACCCCTCAAGAGAGGATTCTTCGACTGCTGAGACTCGGCGACGGTACGTTTTCGGGTTGCCGGGAAATCCGGTCAGCAGCATGGTCTGCTTCGAGTTGTTTGCCCGGAGCGCCATCCGCCGGCTGATGGGTCTTGAAGAGGCGGCACCGCGGCCGGTTCGGGCCCGTTTAGGGGAAGAATATCTTGCCCGCGGAGACCGACCGACGTATCATCCCGCCCGTCTCGACTGGAACGATGCAGGTCCGGTGGTTTGTCCGGTCAACTGGCACGGATCGGCTGATCTGCGGGCAACCGTCAAGGCCAATGCCATGGCGCTGTTTCCTGCCGGCGACGCGAAATATGCCGCCGGTGAGATTCTGGACGTGTACCGTTGGGATTGAAGGCTGATTGAGGCCTGTGTCTATAAAGGATGGGAGGGGAGTGAAGGAGAGAGGGAGAGGGAAAGCAAAAAAGAAAAACGACACACACGTTGTCTTTCCCTCTCCTCCTCTGATGCGAACCCTCCTTGATATTCTTGGCGGTGTTCCTGAGCATTTTGCACAGGATTTCGTTGAAAAGATACTATCCCGGCTCCAGGGACGGAGACCAGTCGATGACCACACAAATGATGTCTCACGAAACCTCCACGTCTGAGCGAACTGCCGAGCCGACGGTCAAGATGATCATCGCAGCGGCCCGCGCGATTTCAGTTCAGGCACCGGCCCGGGGTGCCTGGCTGCTGTCGGGCCTGACGGTGGCGTTGCTGTGGGCCAGCTTTACGCCTCTGGAATGGGGGCCGTTGGCCTGGGTGGCCCTGGTTCCTTTGATCTTGCTCATCCGGCTTGAAGAACGGACACGGCGGATGTACGTCGCCGTTTACGGTGGCGGGTTCGCCTTTGTGCTGGTGACACTGCAATGGATGCGGCTGGGCGACCCGTCGATGTACTTGGCCTGGGGGCTGATGGCTTTATATTGGGGAATGTATTTCCCAGCGTTTGTGGCCCTGTCTCGCGTGGCCGTACATCGTCTGGCGGTTCCCCTGACCCTGGCTGTGCCGGTTGTTTGGGTGGGATTGGAATACATCCGCGCGCATCTGATGACCGGCTTCGCATGGTATTTTTTGGGCCATACGCAGTACCGCTGGGTGGAAATGATTCAAATCAGCGACCTGGTGGGGGCGTATGGGGTCAGTTTTGTGGTGGCGATGACGTCAGCCAGCCTGGCCGGTTTGCTGCCGGTCTCGCTCTTTTCCCGGCTGCGGCTGATGCCGCCGGGCGCCGAAATGTCCATAGACAACGACCGGCGGTTGCTGAAGCGCCGAGTGGTCAGTATTTCATTCTGCCTGCTTGTGTTCGTGGCGGTTTGGGGATACGGCACGGTTCGCCGCCAGCAAGCCCGTTTCCAGGAAGGTCCGCGGGTGGCGCTGGTGCAGGCCAATTTCCCGACTTCAGTGAAGCACGACCCCAACGAGCGAGGCAAGATTTTCCAGGCGCACTACGCCCTGACGGGGAAGGCCGTTCGAAAGCATCATCTCGACTTGGTGGTGTGGCCGGAAACGATGTACCGCGATTTGTGGCTGAAACGTTCGGCCGACATCAGCGACGACGAGTTGCGGCGCATCTCGCCGCCAGCCTTTCCGCCCCAGCGCTGGCAGAAGTCCTTCGTACCGGAAAATCTCTCGGACATGAGCAAGCAAGCCGGAGCGGCGATGATCGTGGGATTGGAGGCCTGGACCGCGAGCCCCGAAGGTTTCCAACGGTATAACTCGGCTGCTTTTTCCCGACCCGACGTGGGGTTGACCTCACGTTACGACAAACAGCATCGCGTGATCTTCGGCGAGTACGTGCCGCTGAAGGACGAGTTGCCCTGGCTGGCGAAACTCTCGCCCATGCCGGCCGAGTATGGTTTGGCGGCCGGAAAGAGCGCAGTCGTCTTCCGCCACAACGGCTGGCGGTACGCGCCGCTCATCTGTTTTGAAGACACGGTTCCGCACCTTGTTCGCAGAATGGCGAAACAGACACGAGACAAACAGAACGGAAATCGGCCGATCGACTGTTTCGTCAATCTCACCAACGACGGCTGGTTTCACGGTTCCAGCGAACTCGACCAACACCTGATCACTGCGTCGTTCCGCTGCGTTGAGTGCCGCACGCCAATGGTCCGCGCCGTGAACACGGGGATTTCGGCCGTCATTGACGGAGACGGGGTGGTTGTCGAGCCGGACGATTTCATCGACGGCGACAACAAGGGCCGTCATTCGATGCGCGACCCGAAGACCGGCCGCTGGCACAAACAGTTGGGCGCCGTCATCGTCGATGCTGTGCCTCTCGACGACCGCCGCAGCTTGTACGTCGAGTGGGGCGATTGGTTCGCTGGTAGCTGCTCGGGCGGCGCAGCCCTCTTCTTTTTCACCGGTCTTATTTCACGGCGTCGGAGGCGCAGAGCCGCCAAACCGATCGAGAACTCCTGACCTCACAATAGCCTGGATGAGCATTCTGGGCCGGCTCTCAGGTTGCCGGCGGGAGTCTGCTCGGCCAGGTCATCGATCATCCGCCGAGTGGCGGCCTCGACGGCCTGTTCCCATTCGTCTGGAGCAAACCGATCGGCATACGGCTTGTGGCGGAATGCGAAATTGATTCCGCGGGAACTGTTGACCAGCGCTCCCAGCCCCTGCGGTGTGAAGGCGTCGGCCACGTCGGCGGCCGTTCCACCCTGACTTCCGTAGCCGGGAACCAACAGGGGCGCATGGGGCATCGCGTTACGCAGTTCGGCCAGTTCCTTCGGATACGTCGCACCGACAACCGCACCGACCAGTCCGAAGTCACCTCCGCCAGCCGTTGCGACGGCCAATTCATCCACAACTTGGGCGACGTAACGGTAAAGCGGTTGCGAATCTGAGCGGATGTCTTGGAACGTTCTAGCACCCCGATTGCTCGTGCGGACGAGGACGTAAATCCCCGCTCCCCGCTGGCGGGCGACGTCGATGAACGGTTCGAGTGTATCGCGGCCGAGATAAGGGTTCACGGTGAGTGCATCGGCCCCCCAGATGGCGGCATCGGGATCGGAACCGGCCAGATATCCGCGAGCGTAAGCTTCGGCAGTCGAACCGATGTCGCCCCGTTTGGCGTCGCAGATCACCAGCAGTCCGGCCCGGCGGGCATAGCGAATCACATGGCCCAGCGACCGGCAGCCGTCGGGGCCCCACTCCTCAAAGAAGGCTGCCTGTGGTTTGACGGCAGGAACCAGAGGGGAGACGACGTCAATCACCCGGCAGCAGAACTCTTCAAAGGCGGAAGCCACGGTCGCGGCTTCATCGAGCTGTCGGCATCGAGCCGCACGAACCAGCGTGTCTGGCAATTGCTCGAATCGCGGGTCGAGGCCGACCAGCGCGGGTGTCTCGCTGCGACGAATCGCGTCGTGAAGCCGAACGGCATACTGCGGCGAGTGGCTCATAAGTCTTTGCTGTAACGCTGGTTCAATCGTATGTCAAATCCATCTGGACGAGAGGCGTCGATTCTGACAAACTTCTCCCCCCGTGCCGTGACGGCCCCCCCCCCAAGATGTCTCTCGTCTAGGGAAAACCGCATCATTCCGCATCCGCCAGTTGGTAACTCGAACAGAATCCACCGAACATGAGTCTCTCAGTTGTGATCCCCGTTTTCAACGAAGTCGAAAATATTCGGTTGCTGTACGATGCGCTGCAGGCGGTACTGTCCAAACTCGGACGTGACTATGAAATTGTGTTCGTAGACGACGGTTCCAATGACGGCTCTGACCGCGAACTGCGGGCGTTGGCCGATGCGGATGCACAGGTCAAGATCGTTGAATTTCGTAGCAACTTCGGACAGACGGCGGCCATGAGTGCCGGAATTCGGGCGGCAACGGGCGACGTCATCGTGACCATGGACGCAGATCTACAAAACGATCCGACCGATATCCCGATGATGCTGGCCAAGATCGACGAAGGATACGATCTCGTCCAAGGCTGGCGGAAAAAGCGCAAGGACGCGTTTCTGCATCGACGAGTCCCTTCAATTCTGGCCAATCAGCTCATTTCCCGGGTGACACGGTTCCCGATCCACGATCTCGGCTGCACGCTGAAGGCCATTCGCCGCGAAGTCGCGCAAGAGATTCCGCTGTACGGCGAAATGCACCGCTTTATTCCCATTCTGGCCCATTGGCGCGGCGCCCGCTGTGTAGAAGTTGTCACCAAACATCATCCGCGCCGGTTTGGGACGTCGAAGTATGGCATTTCTCGCGTTGTCCGCGTGGTGCTCGATCTGATTACGGTCAAATATCTGATCCGCTATCTGGCCAGCCCGATGAAGCTATTCGGCGCCATCGGCCTGATGTGCCTCGGCGTCGGCGGATTGGCTGGCATGGCCACGGTGGCCATGAAGCTCTTCGAGCAGGCTGACATGACCGGCAATCCGCTGTTATTGCTGTCAGTCTTTTCGACGATGCTCGGCGTTCAATTTCTGGTGCTGGGAATGCTGGGCGAGCTGGGGGCGCGCATCTATTACGGCAGCGAAGGCCGTCAACCATACGCCATCCGCTGCACGGTCAATCTCGACGAGTCGAGAGAGCGTCCCGTCAGTGATCTTCCGCGAAAACGGGCGGCATGATTCGCTGACAGTGCCACGCAGGATCGAAGGAACTGGGCGATGGAAGAGACGCTTCCTCCAGCAGTGCCATCGCACCACGTTCGCGGAGGAAAGCCGTCACTCACCGGTTCAGACCGGCGGCGGGGCAGTTCGATCGAACCGGTCGGTGTCAATCGCGAACCGTCTGGACGGCGATTATGGCTGATGGTTGCCGGATTGGTCCTTGTCGCCGTGGTCGTGCTGTTTTACAAACTGGGCGATTTCCGGACGTTGGGCGGTCACGAAACGTATCAGGTCGTTCCGGCGCGCGAAATGCTCGAAACGGGGGACTGGATCGTCCCGCGATCCGGGGGGCTGCCTCGTCTGCGAAAGCCGCCATTGAGTTATTGGGTGGTGGCCGCCTCTGTGCGATTGTTCGG
>Ga0310123_10002833_pt1 | contig 13649 bp, 11 predicted proteins | sample CB6_AW_1057_MG_FD_203505 | JGI IMG/M metagenome (GOLD analysis project Ga0310123, IMG submission 203505) | Marine microbial communities from Western Arctic Ocean, Canada - CB6_AW_1057 | ecosystem: Environmental > Aquatic > Marine > Oceanic | place: Canada: Western Arctic Ocean | collected... | reverse complement strand
GGAATTTGGACCCGCCCTGAGCATGTGGTTGAAGCAAACGCGACAGCCGATTTGTGCCGATCTCAACGATGCGAGCGACTTATATGGGCAGCAACGAAATGCTCACATGCACGAGCCGATCTTCCAGCAACACGGCTTCTTCGTCGTTGTGCTCGAAGGTTACGTTGACGAACTCTAAGCCACGCGAGTAGGCGATGGAATATCCCTGTCCAACGATGACCGAAGGCACCGTGATCTGCGAAAAACCCCACCGAGAGTTCGCTAAAGACGCCTTGATTCCACCCACAATGATATTTGTTATTTCGCCAGCGCCGTCGACCACCTGGGATGTCAGTTCACCGAACGATTCCTGCAACAACCCCTCAACCGCGTGAATCGCTCAGGCATATTGATGGTAATGAATCCGGAGACTTTCCCATGTACACCGATCAGTCCGGTGATTTTACCGCTGTCGCGTGACGGAACGGTAGAAACGCCCACGTTGCGGGCTGAGGTTCCGCACATCGTCAGTGCGATCTCGAAGGAATCGTGAATCGCCTTGACCAAGGTGACGTTAGCAACGATACCCAATACGGTTGTCTCGTCAACGGCTGTCGACATGATGATTGCCCCTCCTGTTCACGCTGTCTTGGGTAGCGATTTGTAAGGCGAGCGGCAGTTTGAAGTTTACCTGGTAGGATGGGCACCCTGCCCGTCGGGTCCTGATCGACGGGCAGGGTGCCCATCCTACCGGTAAGGAAGTTTCCGCCGCTCGCCTAAGTATCGGTTAGAGGGCTCTGATCCGTGGCGTCGTAGCAGCGGGAATGGAAAGAATGACCGGTTTTTCCACCTAGCGTGGCTTCACGGTCGCGCTAACCGATACGATCCTTACCCCGGCGATCTACCGACCCAGGGTTCCACGGTGAGCCGGCTACGATCGTCGCTGGTGTCGGGGGTCGATCAACTCGTAGCGGCGAATCTTCCGATCGAGCGTCGAGCGTTCGATGCCGAGCAAGCCGGAGGTTTGGCTTTTGTTCCAGCCCGTTGAGCTGAGCGTGGCCAATATGTGTCGTCGCTCCATGTCAGATAACGACGTCGGCTCGAAACGTTGCATTGCAAGTTGGTCTTCGCTCTGGGAGTCACCTGTCGTGGTTAAGTTGGTAAGCGTAAGATCCTCGCGGTCAATCAGATTGCCGTGCGTAAGTGCAACCGCGCGTTCAATCACGTTTTTCAGCTCACGAACATTCCCTGGCCAGCGATAACGAAGTAACGCTTCCATCGCTCGGGGTGTGAAACCTTGAATGTTCCGACCGGTTTCCCCCGTGAAGCGAGCTAAAAAATACTCAGCCAGTTCGGAGATGTCTTCCGAACGTTTTCGCAAAGCGGGGACAAATATTTCCAGCACGTGGAGCCGAAAAAACAGATCACGGCGGAAGCGACCTTCGGTCACGTCCTTTTCGAGGTCCCGATTGGTCGAGGCAATGACACGAACGTCAACCTTAATGGACTTGCTTCCACCGACGCGCTCGAACGGATGGCCTTCCAACACACGCAGGAACTTGGCCTGAATCGACGGACTCATTTCGCCGATTTCGTCTAGCATTAAGGTGCCTTGATCTGCCGCCTCAAATTTTCCAATTTGTCGTTCGGTCGCACCGGTGAATGCGCCCCGTTCATGGCCGAACAGTTCGCTTTCGAGCAGCGATTCGGTAATCGCTGCGCAGTTCAAGCAAACAAATGAATTTTTGTTTCTGGGACTAGAAAAGTGAACGGCAATCGCGACAAGTTCTTTGCCCACGCCGCTTTCGCCGCGAATCAACACTGTGGCTCGGCTGGGTGCGGCGCGCGAGATTTCTTCAGCGACGCGGCGCATCACGGGGCTGCTACCGACGATTTCGCTTTGCACACCGAGTCGTTCTCGAAGCTGAATGTTCTCGTCTCGCACGACGAGAAGGTTTTCAGCAAGTTCGCGCTGGCGACTCAAATTTTCCAGCGCTACGGCAACAGTGTCCGCCGTAGCCAGCGCGAATTCCAGGTCATCAGGATCGGGCACACGATCCGCATCGGTCGAATAAAGATGTAGGAATCCCAGCACCGAACCATTTTGGCGGATCGGTGCGACCATGACACTCGTCGTATGGATTACGCCCTTACTGTCCCGGCTCGCTAAGGTACTATCGTCCATAACGTCGCGCGCCAGAACTGCCTGGCCCTCGCGCATGACGGTTGTCGCCATAAAGGCCGAGAGCTGATGGTATGGATAATCGGTGTTACTGCGTGCCGCAATGATATCCAACCCATCGGCCGCGCTTTCAGCATTGCCTTTGGTCAGCAGCATCGCACCCGCGTCGATCGGTGTGCTTTCGAAAAGGCCCTCTAAAGCCAATTTGGCCAATGAAGCGACGTCCGGTGATTTGGCAAGTTCAAAAGCCAATCGACACAGCTTGGCCGCGCCGCGGCCAAGCTTGGGTATTCCCGAATCATCGTCGTCCGGAGGAGGTTGAAGAAATCGACTGTGATCCTTCCGGTGGGTAATCGTCGTCGGTTCGTACGCCGCGAGAACGTCGGAACCACCAACGTCGACTGATACTGTGTCGTCCTCGGTCTTGTCCGGCGTCTCGACAATAGAGCTCGAATCGGGAAATGCTTTTGACAGGTCGTGAACAAATGCCAAATGGGAATTGCCAATCCGCAACACGTTGCCCGGCTGAAGCTGATAATCCGCCTCAACACGTTGGTCGCCGACGATTGTCCCGTTACGACTCTTCAGATCGCGCAAGGTCCAATGGCCGGCGGCATGGAAAATCTCCGCATGGTTGCGGCTACACCGTTCGTCCTTGACGATAATTTGGTTGGTGGGAGCACGGCCGATGGTCACCGACTCGCCGGGAACGAGCCGGAAGACGTCGGTCCATTTGGACCCTTCCCGAATGACCAAATAGGCAACCATGGTTTTAGCTGGGGACGATGTTAGCTGGGGACAGCGGAAATCGCTCCGCTCCAAAAAAACGTAACCCGATGCGTACAAACGGACTATGCCATCTGCTAAGAAATGGCTGCGTCCCTTTCGCCATATTATCACTGACGGTAGGGTGGAGATTAGTCAGGACAATTATACCACGTTAGAGGGGTCTATATGGGTCTGGGGAGTAAATAAGGCTCGATAGGGCGAATCGTATGACGATGGGCGGTTTGCGTGATAGGGCACCGATCAGGATAGGATCGACTTGCTTGGCTTCGTTGCATTGACTCCATTTTGCAATTATCCTCAATAGTAGTAGCGGTCGGGTCAAGAAAACGCGATATCCGGCATAACGTGTTTATCAGCCGTGTTTTATGACTCGTGGTTACTTCTTATGCCCGGGCACCGCCGATGAAAATCTGGGTCTAGGGGTTATGAAGTAACGTGACGGCTTTCATGCCATTAACGTCGGAAAAACCATGCAACCGTTGACCTCTAAGTTCGTGCAACTCGCACCAGCCCAGCAAGCGGTCCAGAGGAGAGACAAAATGTTCCAGCGAAATTGTCCAGTGCAACATGGTGGACTGTCGATTTTTAGTCCACTATTTGTATTAGCCCTGTTCACCGTGATCATGCAGCCGTGCGGAGCCCAGGACGGCGGCGTTACCATCATCGATACCGGAGGGGGGATACGAAGTAATAACGTCGGTGGTGTTTCGATTTCGGCCGATGGTGTGGTATCGCAACCGATTCTGGTCGACGCACGTCGGTTCCAAGAGCAGCGACAACGAGCCTTGCAACCGATCTCGGATGATCTAGCAAAGTTCACCTCGCAGCGAAGAGTGTCTCTGCGCCGTCTCGAACAGGCGATCACCAAGCATCGTAGCGAGCAGGTCGCGCCGCTCGCAGATGAGATCCGGTATTTGGCCGGTTTACAGCGAATTCGATATGTCTTTGTCTATCCCGACCAGCGAGACATCGTCCTGGTGGGGCCGGCCGAAGGGTGGAAAGTTGACCAACTAGGTAATGTTGTCGGATTGACGACCGAACGACCTGTGTTGCAACTCGATGACCTGATGGTAGCGCTGCGTACTGCCGGCGCTTCGAACGGCGGCACTGGCATCAGTTGTTCCATCGATCCGACACAAGAGGGACTGCAAAGACTACACATCATGGTCTCTCGGATGAAAACCATTGGCCAGCCGGAAGCAACGATGCGACGTATCGAGGAGGCCATGGGACCGCAGGTGATTACGGTCACCGGTGTTCCGGCAGACTCCCACTTCGCCCGGGTAATGGTCGCCGCGGATGTTCGCATGAAACGGCTGGCCATGAATTTCGAGGAATCTCCGGTTCCCGGCATGCCCAGTTTTCTGGAACTCATGAGGGCGGGAGGCACCGGCATGCAGAACATGCTGCCTCGATGGTGGCTCGCACCCGATTATGATCCGCTGTTGACCGATGCGGATCGCCTGTCGTGGGAGATTCGCGGATCGGGCGTCCAATGCATGACCAAAACAGACTTCCTGACTGAAAATGGTACGCCCCAGCGTGGTGTCGATCGAGGGAGCAAAGCGGCGCGGCATTGGGCCGAGACGTTGACCGCCAAGTACGAGGAGCTGGCCAACCGAGACTCGGTCTTTGCTCAGTTGCGAAACATCATGGATCTGGCGGTTGTCGCGGCGCTGCTTGAGAAGGAAGGGCTTCTACAACGCGCGGGTCTCGAATTACCGCAGATGATGTCCGAGGGGGCAACCGAAATTTTCAACACACCGCGACAGGTTGCATCGCAGGTCAGCTTCATCAAACGGGGACGCAACTGGCTGATCAGCGCTTCGGGCGGTGTCCAGATCTTCCCATGGGAAGTCGCCGACCGTAGCGAAACATCCGAGACGCTGTCGCCGATTCGCGCGAAAGCACTCGTTCTCACTGAAAACTGGTGGGCCGACTGATTGTTGAATTACTGGTTCCCGAGCGGAGCATGGCATCACTGCGTGTTCAACAGGTCCAGCAGCGCTGTGTCCCAGTCAGAATCGGCGTCGTCGCTACTCGCGTAGTCCGTTTGCGACCGGGCCAGTAGATCGAACGAGGCATCGCGGCGGTTGCTAAGCAGTTCGGCGTTGCGGTGCGTAACAAGCAGCAGGTCGTCCTCGGTCGACGTGAATATAGCGTCTGTGAGCGAGGTGTCGGTCAGGCTTGCCTCATCGGACGTCGCCATATTGGCCGACGACGGCGTAGCCTTGGCACTGCTCTGGGCGCTTGCCGAGCCACTGCCAAACGATGCCGTGCCAAACGATGCCACAAACACCGGGAGGTCGCCCAGATCAAACGTGCCGCTCGCGTCGACGTCACCCAGTTGATCGGCGTCGAGGTGCGGATAGGCCGCCGCATAGGCTGACGGATTGACCAACGCCATAACAAACAGACTCACATCGGCCAGATTCACCATGCCGTCGCCGCTCATGTCGCCCATGAGCAGCGGCGTGCTCACAGGCATCAGCGCGCTGCTGGATCCTCCGATGAACTCGACAACCAACCGCGGCGGAGTCGTGCCCCCGGCCGAAAAGTAGCCGACGCCGTCGATGCCCGTTGAAACCACGGCCCAGCCGAGATTAGAGGCCGGATCGCCGAGCCACGTGGTCAGGCTCGCCGTGACGTCGATGGTCAACAGACCTGCGTTGACAAAACCGGTGATCGCAACGAGCACAGCGACCGCATCGGCGGCAACGGGCAGGAAACTGTTCCAAGTGTCGGTGTCGGTCCAGGCTCGCAACATGCGATGCAACTGTATGACGTCGCCCGGATCGGTAACTTGCAATTCCAGCGATGCGGACTCGACGTGTCAGGGCTCTTCAGAACGCCTATCAGAAACACAGAAACCTTACGAAATCTCTAGCTCCTGTTCTCCGCTTCTTAATGATCTTAAAGACCCACTTAGCCTCCTACTCTATTCAGTCAACATCGTATTTACAAACTTTTTATACCGCTTAGACTGCACAGAACATATATTATTTTTCTTCGCGGTTAAAAAACTCAAGCTTTGCAAACACTCCATCTTTACTAATCCACCTCAGTTGTGGCCCAATCGCCTGAATTATCCTTCCGGCGATGGACTCGTTTGAAGGGGACAGATCAGTCGGATTCAGCAACTCGTCTCGAAAGCGGAAGTCTCGAAACCAGGATCACGGAGGTTAACGATCCGCGTTGCCGGCAGTTCAGCCGTGAGTTGCTCGAAGAATCGATCGACGTAATCGGCGGCGGCCAGATCGCGCCAGGAATTCGCTGGCGGTGCCGTCGACTTGAGGAGGACCAATTCCTCTGCACCCAGCACGATCGCCAGGCGGGCAGCGATCGAATCGCTCGTGACATCCCAGCTTTCCGGCAAACGGATGCCTGGTGCCCGCGGTTCGTCTTCTCGCAAGAAGGACTGGCAATCGAAGACCGTCTGTCCAGGCCGGGTTAAACGTTCGCACAGATTTCCCAAGTCGGTGATTAGTCGGGCGTCAGTAACCTGCCCGGCGAGCAGTTTGGCCGTGGTGCTCATGGCCTGCACGCAGAGCCAATGAGCCGTCTCGTCACCAATAGGAGCTTCCCTATCGACTTGGCGAATCGTGTCGGCCCATTTGCCACCGCCTGCGACTAGGACGTAGTGTCTTGCATCGTGCTTCTGCCGATCAGCATCCAGAGAGCGATGTAGCTCATTGGGCAGCAGCTCGTAGTCCAGCAGACTTCCGCCAACTTTGACCACGCAAACAGCCGGACGGTTCATGGTTGTTTGCCCTCACGGGCGAGAACGGCCAAAGCGTGCGCCGCGGCCGCTTGGCTCACCGAGCGCCCGAGGACTTCCCGCAGCAAGACAACTTGTGCCTCCAGCGGAATGTGCTCGATCAGCTTGCGGGCCAGAAACTCGCCTCGACCGCTGACCACTACCGTGTGCGGAACGTCCGGAAGGTTGGTAAACACCTGATGGGCCGCCTTCTCGAGGAGTACCAACTGGGCTTGCTCGACCGCCTCTGCCGCCACCATTGCATCGTGCTCGTCGAACATTTGGCGATCCGCACAGATACAACGTGCCAAGCGGTCGCGGGCAGCCACCTTGGTCAAGGGACGTCCATCGGCAGTTTCCTTATTGTTTGCATCTTCAGGCAACTCGCCCAGCATGACATACGCATCCTGGGTAGTCGCAAAAAGTTCGTGCGAGACCGGGCATCGATTACCCCGCCACTCGAAGGCATCCACGACGGCACAAATCGGGCTGCGCTCGACGCCCGTGTAAACCAGTTCGCCACATACCAGGCGTTCAGGGTCTACTACCGCGTGCTGCGTGGGTCGCAGGCGGGTTAGCGGCACAATATCCGTTGTGGTCGAGCCGATGTCGATCAGCAGGCCGACCTCGCCCGGCACATAACGACAGGAAAAAGCGGCCAGTGCGTGCCAGTTGCTGGCCGCCGTCTTGAGCGGCTCGCGAAGGGCAACCTCGGGTATCACAAGTCGCCCATCGTTCAGATAGACGCGTATCGGTCGTCCGCCGGCTGCCTGAGAAACGGCGTTCAGAATGTCTGCCACACCACTGGCCTTGGTCGCATAGCAATCGGCCAGCTCGCCGGTGATCGTGATGGCCAGATGTTCCGCCGCCGGTGACTCGGCGATCACCTGCCGCAGCGCGGTGGGGAGCTGCTCCGGCTGTCGCCATAGCGGAAAATAGGTGCTCGATGCAAATCCTAGCCCGTTGGCCGCCTTGAGATTTGCACCGCCAATGTCCAGAGCAAGCCACGTCATAAATGTCTCTCTCGTTCCTAAGCTCTGCTTGGGAACGCATTTACTGGAAGCTCCGCTTCAAAGTGCTTCGTTGGTTCTTGCCGCTTGGATACGGTTGCGAAGCAGAGCTTCGAGGATGTTAGCCCCCAAGCGGAGCTTGGGAACCAGTAACGCTTACACCCGTGGCATCAAATTGTAGCGGTTTGTCACGAAACGACAACGAGATCTGACGTCCCACAGCCACATCGAGCATGGCAGCGGCCAAGTTCTCATTCGCGGCCATGCGGAGCCCGACATACGACGTCGTCAGGCGTGAATTGATTTCGATCACGACGTCGTGATTGCCGCCCTCAGCTTCGCCGAGAATTAGATCGATGCCAATGTAGCCGAATGGGTCGTGCAAGGAATCGATGGCACGCGTGGCCAGCGACCGGGCCCGTTCGGCCAGCGCGGGCTCGAGCGGTAACGATCCGCCCAGGTAGCGGAACCGGCCATCTTCGGAGAGGTGCTGGCGACAGGCAGGCAGAATAACGTGTCCGCCCGGACCGCATAGCACCGCCACGCTGGCCGCCGTGCCCGGACAGAATCGCTCGAGAAGACGCGGTTGATCTGACGGGCTAATTGCCTCGGCAGCAGAATGAATCAGCTCCACATTCTGCGAACCGGCCCCCTGTGAACCGGCGCCATCGACCGGCTTGAGGACCGCCGGATACGGAAAATCAACCGGCAGCGGCTCATGTTCGACCACCAAACGTGATGCCGGGACAGGCACGACCGCAGCGGCCAAATGCTGGCCCGTACGTTGCTTGTCGGCGGTGAGCGCCACCAGATCGGGACCCGGACCAAGCAGCCGACCACCGACATCGCGAACCCAGACGGTTCTTGTATGGAGATGACCATCGAATTCGGGCGCGATGACGACGGTCCAGTCGGCCTCAGCGGCGAGACGACGAAAGATTGCTCGTTCGTTTTCCGCGTTGCTAACTTCGTAAAACTCTGTAGGGAACGCCCTCTGTGGCGTTCCAAGCGTAACGGCAAGCCCGGAATGGCACGGAGGCACATTCCCTATAGGTAAATCTAAGGCCAGCAGCCGGCGGTCCCACATCGCGGAAACGGTGCAGCCTTCGATCTGGCTCAGGCCATCAACGAGCGCGGAGACCATCGCCTGGCCCTCGGCTAATAGCGAAGAGGGCGGCAAGCTATCAGTTCCCAGAAAGCCGCCGCCGGTGACAAATTCGTAGACGAAGATGCGCACGTCTATTCACCCACGCTCCTTACGCCCGCGGCTCGCCCTTTAGAAAATGCCCAGTTGGTCTTTGGCGTCTTCGGTCATGCGGTCGGGCGTCCAGGGGGGAGTCATCACGAGCTTGATTTCGACGTCACCAACGCCCTCTAAACGCGAACAGACGTCCTTCGAATTTCCCAGCAGTTGTGGACCGGCCGGGCAAGCCGGGCTGGTCATCGTCATCTCGACCGTGATGTTCGATTTGTCGTCGACTTCGTTGGTCTTGATTGTATAGATCAAGCCCAGGTCGACAATATTGACGAACAGCTCGGGGTCGATAACCTGCTTCAATGCCGCGCGGACGGTGTCTTCAGCGATTGCTGCCATAGCTAAGCTCCAGACAGTTTAATAAATACCTGCTCACCCTCGACCTTGACCTCATGCACCGCGGTCGGTCGTGTCGCCGGCATGGTCAGGGCCGCGCCGGTGCGAATGTCAAACTTAGCACCATGCCGAGGACACGCGATCGCACCGCTTGCGACCGGCCCCTCGCTCAGCGGGCCGCCATCGTGAGTGCAGACATCATCCAACACGTAAAACGCTCCTGCGGCATGAATCAGAACGAGCAGCCGCTCCTCGACTTCCACGAGAAGTGACCCAGGGTCAGGCACGTCCGACGTGCTGGCAACGGCAACGAAATCACTCATACAATACTGTTCCACGTTCTTAAAAGCACTCCGGCTGCTGACATGTCACCCCAGATCTTGCAGCTGCTTCTTTCAGCAGCCGGGGTGCTAAACCGGAGCGCGAAACCTAATCAAACTCACGGATGCGCCGACCAATCGCCTCGCCTAGCGCTTCGCGAACACTCTGAATCGCAATCCGGTCAAAAACCTGTCGGAAAAAACCAGTGACCACCATGCGAACCGCTTCGCGACGCGTGAAGCCCCGCGCGCGGGCGTAAAAAATCTGTTCTTCGTCAACACGACCGCTCGTCGCGCCGTGCGTACAGCGGACGTCGTCCGCTTCGATCTCCAAGCCGGGAATCGAATCGGCCCGGGCGTCGGGGGACAAGATCAGGTTATCGTTTCTTTGGTATCCGTCCGTTTTTTGTGCGACCGGATCGACCTTAATCATGCCCCGCCAGACCGTTCGTGATTGGTCCTGCAACGCGGTTTTGTAGAGCAGATCGCTCGTGCAATCCGGGGCTTCGTGGTGCTGGAGCGTATGGTAGGAAAGATGCTGTCGACCTTCGGTGAACATGACTCCGTTGACTTGTGCCCGGGCTCCGCGGCCGACCAGAGACGCGTGCTGATTGACTTTCGCCAACCGGCTTCCCAGCGCACCGATCGTCCACTGCAACTCTCCTTCACTCTCAACAATCGCTCTTTGATGTGCAAAATGCCAGACACCGGTACTCCAGTTCTGCAAATTGACATACCGTAGCCGGGCGTGAGGGCCGACAATGATCTCAATCGCGCCGCAATGCAGGCCGTCGCTTTCCGGTTCGGTGCTCTGCGTTTCACACAGCAGCGTTGCTTCGGCGCCCTCTTCTAAGATCACCATGGTACGTCCCAGATCGACCGAGCCGGCGCTCATCGCTGAGAGTGCGTGCAACGGTTGATCGATCGAGACGCCGCGCGGCACGTACAGCAGGGTCCCGCCCGACCACCAGGCCGATTGCAGCGCGGAAAACTTGTCGGTGTTCGGGTCGACGACCTGTCGCAAGAAACAGGGCTTGAGCAGGTCCGTGTGTTCAACGAGCAAGCGGTCCAAACTGCCAAATAAAACGCCTTGGCGAGACCATTCCTCTTCCAATTCAGCAGTCCGCGGATGGCTGTCCAAAGAGGTCGTATGACCGGCCAGTTCAACACCCTGCGTCAAGAGCGGCTGGAGTGGAACCGGGGCGGAAGTTTCGGACGAAACACCGTACCGGTCGAAACGAAACAGCCGGATATCGGTACGCATCCATTCTTCATCGCGATGATTGGGCAGTTGCAACTGGGAAAACCGCAACCACGCTGCGCGTCGTGCGTCAGAAACCCAATCGGGCTCGTCGCGGCTAGCAAGAAACGTATCGAACGACTCTTGCGTGAACGGGGCGGCGGTCATCGTGGTTATCATCGAAATCAACGTGGAGTAAGGAGGTTAAAGCAGGAGGGTCGTAGGGTGGACCGAGCTGCACGAGGCCCACGCGTCCTGCTGGCGCGATCGGCTCCGCCGGCCAGCTGGGTGACAGCTAGTGCGAGTCGCACGGACATGAGGTCAACAATTGCATTTTTTCTTCGACATTAATGTGATGATAGCCGCCACGTTATTTTGTGATCTGCTCTATCCGACCGAGCCTTCCATTTGCAATTCGATCAGCCGGTTCATTTCCACGGCGTACTCCATCGGCAGCTCCTTGATCAGCGGTTCGATGAAGCCGTTGACGATCATGGTGCTGGCTTCCGCTTCGCTCAATCCGCGACTCATCAAGTAGAAGAGTTGCTCTTCACCAATCCGCGAGACGCTGGCCTCGTGCCCGATGGAGACGTCGTTCTCGTCGATTTCAATATAAGGGTAGGTGTCGCTGCGGCTCTCGGGATCGAGAATCAAAGCATCGCAGACGACGCTCGATTTCGAACCGGTCGCGCCCTTTTCCACTTTGCAAAGTCCGCGGTAACTTGATCGGCCACCGTTCTTCGAGATCGACTTGGAGACGACACGGCCTGTGGTGTTCGGAGCGCAGTGTACCAGCTTGGCGCCGGCGTCCTGATGCTGGCCCGACGAGGAAAACGCGATCGAAAGGATCTCACCACGTGCGCCTGGCTCCATCATATAAACCGCCGGATACTTCATGGTAAGCTTACTGCCTAAGTTTCCGTCGATCCATTCCATCAGGGCGTCGCCGTAGACCATCGATCGCTTGGTCACCAGATTGTAAATGTTGTTTGCCCAGTTTTGAATCGTCGTGTATCGACAGCGACCGCCACGCTTGACGACGATCTCGACGACGGCCGAATGCAGGCTTTCGGTCGAATACATCGGCGCCGTGCAGCCCTCGACGTAGTGGACTTCCGCACCCTCGTCGACGATGATGAGCGTACGTTCGAATTGGCCCATGTTTTCCGCGTTGATGCGGAAGTAGGCTTGCAGCGGATATTCGATCTTCACACCAGGAGGAACGTAGATAAACGACCCGCCCGACCAGACGGCCGAATTGAGCGCGGCGAATTTGTTATCCGACGGAGGGATAATGGTGCTAAAATACTCGCGAAGCAAGTCCGAGTGCTCTCGAACGGCGGTGTCCGTATCGGTAAAGATAACGCCCTGATTGCCCAATTCCTCCTTGAGCGAGCCGTATACCACCTCGCTCTCGAACTGCGCTTTGACGCCCGCTAGAAATTTCTTTTCCGCTTCCGGGATGCCCAGCTTGTCGAATGTCTCTTTGATCTCGTCGGGCACGTCGTCCCAGGTTTTGCCCTGCTGCTCGGCAGGCTTGAGGTAGTAGTAGATGTCCTGAAAATCGAGGGCAATATCGCCGCCCCAGGAGGGCATCGGTTTCGACTTGAAGATCTCGAACGATTCGAGCCGGAACTCCCGCATCCACGCCGGTTCATTCTTTATTTCAGAAATCTGCGATACGATTTCCGCATCCAGACCCTTCCGAGCCTTAAACACCGCCTTGGTCTCGGTGCGAAAATCGTATTTGTTGATCTCTCCGAGACCACTGTGAGCCGGGTTAGCCGCAGCATCGGTAGCCATTGTCTTTCGCCTTATATAAACAATCTAAACGAAGCTTTCGTTCGCTTGAATTCACGAGTTTGTTTCATTTTGCATGGGTTCGGGTCAGCACCCCGGCTGCTGATAAATAAGCCACATAACCTGTCGTGACACAGCAGCCGGGGTGCTAACTACCATGGGTCAAGCGACCCCGGTGGCCGCTTCTTTTTTCATAGCCGCCTCGTCAGCCGCCTCGACGGGGTGATCGGCACGTACTCGATCGTACCCTTTTGTGTACAGTTCCTCGGCCAACTCGATGCCGCCCGTTTCGACAATCTTGCCGCCCAGCATCACGTGGGTGAAGTCGGGTCGGTTATGTTCGAGCAGCCGGTCATGGTGCGTGATAATCAAAAGGCCCATTTTCTCCCCACCGATTTCCGCAATGCTCTGACTGGCCAGCTTCACCGCGTCGACATCCAGTCCGCTATCGGTTTCGTCCAGAATCGCAAACTTCGGACGCAGCATGGCCAGTTGCAGAATCTCAGCGCGTTTCATCTCGCCGCCCGAAAAGCCGTCATTCACGTAGCGCCTTGCAAACTCCGGGTCCATCCGCAACTGCGCCATCTTTTCTTTGACTTCCTTGCGAAACTCGCGCATCGGAATCAGGTCCTCGCCCTCTTTCCGGTCCGGATTGCGGACGTTCGTGGCAGCATGGCGGAGAAAGTCGGACATTTTCACGCCGGGAATAGCCATCGGACGTTGAAAGGCCAAGAAAATACCGGCTCGCGCCCGTTTGTCCGGAGCCATTTCCAAGAGGTTCTGGCCATTCAATTCGGTCGTGCCGCTTGTTACCGTGTAACCAGGGTGCCCCATAATGGCCAAGCCGAGCGTACTCTTGCCCGAGCCATTGGGACCCATCAAAGCGTGCGTCTCACCGCGACGAATTGTCAGATCGACGCCCTTGAGAATAGGCTTCTCTCCAACAGCGACATGCAAGTCGGTGATCTTCAGTGTCTCGTG
>Ga0310123_10002832_pt1 | contig 13649 bp, 11 predicted proteins | sample CB6_AW_1057_MG_FD_203505 | JGI IMG/M metagenome (GOLD analysis project Ga0310123, IMG submission 203505) | Marine microbial communities from Western Arctic Ocean, Canada - CB6_AW_1057 | ecosystem: Environmental > Aquatic > Marine > Oceanic | place: Canada: Western Arctic Ocean | collected... | reverse complement strand
GAGGCCCACGCGCATTAGATACCGCGTGGGCCTCGTGGAACTCGGCCCACCCTACGATCTTCTCAGAAAGGTAATGCGTAATGGTCCGCTTTCCCGTGACTTGCATGGCGGCGCTTTTTGTCATCGCGTTGTTCGCAATATCAAGCGCCACCGCTGCGTCAGCTGCCGGGGAAAAACTCGTCGTCTGCGTCGATCCGGAAGCCATGCCACGGACCGGTCGTGCGGCGGATGGCACGGCCGAGGGCGTGGACATCGCGGTCGCCAAACAAGTCGGCCAGCGATTGGGCAGGCCAGTTGAGTTTCTTTGGCGACCCGGCGCGGTGGCGTGGAAACAACTGGCCGATGGCGACTGCGATCTGGTTATGGGACAACCGGAGGGTGCCGACGCGGCCTGCTGCGGTGGAAACCCGGAAGCCCTTTGGAGTCAGCCTTATTCAGGCAGTCGTTTCGGGTTGGTCATCGCTAGTGATGCCAGGGGCGTTCATTCGCTCACTGACCTGCGCAAAAAGGTGGGCCTGCGCGGGAAAAAGGTGGGTGTCGTGGCCGGCACGGCGGCCCTCTCCACGCACGATTATCAAGTGCTCCGTTTCAAGACACGGCAATTACTGCTCAGTGAGTTCACGGCCAAAGGGCTCGACGCCGCCTTTTTGGATGTCGATTTTGCTACATGGTTTTTGCATAAACACCCTGAACTCGCTTTGCGAGAAGTGGCCGAGTTGGTTCCGCACCAGCGGTGGAACACGGCGATCGCGGTCCGTGCCGATCAGCAGGAGTTGCTCTCAGGCATCAACCGAGCGCTGACCCACCTTGTCCAATCAGACGAGATTCGCCAGGCGTTTGCCTCGCAGGGCGTGGCCTATCGCGCCGCCTTCAGTCCAGAAGAGCAAGAAATCGCCGCGGGCGACACATGGAAACGGATCCAGGAGCGGGGCGAATTGATCGTCACGATGGATCCGGCCAACCTGCCCTATTCGAGCGCCGACAAGAACCGGCCCGGTTTCGACGTCGACTTGGCGCGGGCACTGGCGAGCGAAATGGGGCTCAGGCTCAAGCTCGATTGGTTCGACGTGCATCGCGATACGGCCACGGGCCAGTTGCTCGATAACCAGTGCGATCTAGCCTTTGGAACGCCCATTGATCCGGCGGCCATGGATGACGACGAGTCGCTCAATGAGAAGCTGATCTATTCGCGACCCTATTACGGCACAGGCTATTTGTTGGTGGTCCGCAAAGATGGTCCACGGGCAAAGACGCTTGCAGAGCTCAAGGGCGAGGCATCGCGTCGCCTCGGTACGGAAGCCGGATCGGTCGCCGACTATCGGCTACGTCAGCAAGGATATCGGCGGCGGCTATTTCGCAATCAACTAGCCGTGCTCAAGTCCTTGAATGACGGCACGATCGACTATGCCTACCTGTGGGCAAACGTCGGTTGGACATTACATGCGACGCCCGAGTTCGCATTGGAAATCGTGCCCATTGACCGGCCGACTGATCATTGGAACATCGCCGTCGCCATGCGGCGCGGTGATAGCGAACTGAAAGAGCATGTCGATGCGGCCCTGGAAAAACTCGTGGCGAGCGGCAAGGTGTCCGCGATGCTGGCTCGGTATCACGTACCTCATTTTTCCCCTTTTGAAGACGTGCCGACGCCGGCCGATCGTGCTACCGAACCCAAAGTGCAGCATCGCCAGCGGTCGAAAAAAGGGTACACTGGATTGCAGCGGGTTCAATCGGCGGGAACTTTGGTCGTCTCGCTCGATCAAAACAATTTGCCCTTTTCCACAGCGCATCCGCAGCCGGCTGGATTGGATTACGAGATTGCCGGCCTGCTGGCGAAGCAATTGGACGTCTCGCTGCGGGTCTATTGGGCCTACTCATCACACGACTCGTATCCCTCGAAACTAGCGACGAAAAAACTGTGTGACGTGGCGTTGGGCGTGGCGCGAGACGACCGGTTCGGAGAGCGCGTGCTGTTTTCGCAGTCCTATTATGCGGCCCGATATCAGTGGGTCGTTCGCGCGGCGACCGATGTGGGCAAGGGCGGGCAGCCGCTTGACGATTTGCTCAGCGCCGCCCCGGTAGCGGTCGAAGCGGGCGTGGCGGTTCGTGGAATTGGACAGCGACCGACGCAAACCATGCGCGGCCTGGAGGAGATCTTGGCGGCCGTGGCTGGTGGCGAAGTGAAGGCAGGCTACGTGATTTCCACGCGAGGGTCGTGGCTGGCCGAACAACGTTGGCCGGGCAAATTGGCGTTCGTCGACGTCGTCGAGGCAACCGACGAGATTCCCATTTGTGCGGCGGTCTGCAAAACGGACACCTACTTGAAGGCGGCCATCGATCAGGCGCTAAGCGACTTGGCCGAGAGTGGACAATTCGAAGAAGTATTTTCCCGGTGGAACGTGCCCTATTATCCGGATCGTTGACACCAGTGCAGAAAAACAAACTATGACGAGATCGTAGGGTGGGCCGAGTTTCACGAGGCCCACGCGGCTCAGCTGTAAAATCATTGTGTATACAAATAAGCATATGAAGAGTTTGCTATTCAGGGTGACATATTTCCGATCTTTGACAATTCGAGATTTGCGTGTGGCTCTTGCTGCGGGTCTGTTGCTTTGCGCGCTCGCCACCGTCAGCAATGCACGGGCAGCCGAGGACGAACCAAGCGAAACATTTGAATCGGGCGAAACCGAGCACGTCGATCTTGAGATGGGCAAGGCCTTGTTTCGCGGCTTGTGCAGCGGCTGTCATGGCGGCGCCGGGCGCGGCGGCAAAGGCCCGAACCTGACCGACGACCGTTGGTTGCATGGCGACAAAGATTCAGATATTCAGCGGACGATCGAAAATGGCGTGCCTGGCACGACGATGAAGAAGTTGGGCGAGTCGCTCAAAGAAGATCAGATCAAGCATATCATCGGCTATATCCGCAGCTTGGCCCAGGCGCCGGGCGACGACGACTGGGAACCGTACATCGCAGGCGATCCAAAAAAAGGTGAGGAGTTTTTTTTCGACAAGCAAGGCAAAGCGAACTGCGGCAACTGTCACTCGATCGGTCGACGCGGAGGACGGATTGGACCCAAGCTCGATCGGCTCGCTGCCCGGCGATCGGGGCAGTACGTGATCGAATCGATATTGTTGCCTTCGAAAGACATCGATCCTCAATACGAATCGGTTCAGGTGCTGACCGACGCGGGCAAAGTGATCGTCGGGCTGCGGGTCAACGAGACCAACTTTAGCATCCAACTTCGTGAGGAGAACGGCCGCTTTTATTCGCTGATGAAGCGGGACCTGGAAGAATTTAAATCACTGGAGAAATCGCTCATGCCGGACAACTTTGCACAGGAGTTGACGGTCGAGCAATTACACGATCTATTTGCCTATTTGATGTCATTGGAGTAAACAGAGTAAAAAAGTCGAAGAGTCAAAGAGTCCTTGTCACTCTTAGACTTTTCGGCCCTTTCACTTTTCAACCCTTTCCCTTGAGTAGGAGATATAACCATGACATGGACCAAACCGGAATTCTCGGAAGTCACATTAAGCATGGAAGTCACCGCGTATGTGAACACGGATGACCAGGTTGTGCCGACCCACGACGCCACGATGGCGGTGGACAATGACGCCGATGTGTCGCTGCTCGGCATGACCGCTGAGCTGGCTTCCGCATAATATCGCCATGTTTGTTCGCGTACTCGGATCATCGGCCGGAGGCGGTCTGCCTCAGTGGAACTGCGGTTGCGCAAATTGTCGGGCCGTGCGGGCCGGCGATGCGGACATCGACGCCCGAACGCAATCGTCGGTCGCGATCAGCGCCGACGGACGTGCGTGGTTTCTCTTGAACACGTCTCCCGACATCCGGCAGCAGATACTCCACTTTCCCGCGCTCGGTCCGCCGGAAGATGCCGCGCGTGGTACGGCGATCGCCGGTTGTGTTCTGACCGATGCCGAGATCGATCATACGGCGGGCCTGCTGTTGCTAAGGGAAGGTTGCACGATGAGCATCCTCTGTACGCCGATCGTACGCAGCTGGCTGGCTCGCTATTTGGGGGTCGAAGATACGTTGGCCTGTTTTGCCGAGCGGTTGTGGAGGGTTCTGCCACTCGGCGAGACGGTGTCGTTGGTCTTGCCCGATGGCAAACAGAGCGGTCTGCGTGTGCGAGCCTTCGAGACGGACCGTCACGTGCCGAAGTTCGCGACCGAGAACGAAACGGATACCGCCGGTTCGGTCGTCGGACTTGATATCGAAGATGTACGAACCGGTGGTCGGTTTGTTTATGCGCCGTGTGTTGCCACGATCGACGAGCCGTTGAAACAAGCGGTTCAGCTTGCTGATTGTCTGTTCGTTGATGGCACGTTTTGGGACGACGACGAGCCGAAGCGTTGCGGCATCACCAACCGGACAGCCCGACAAATGGGCCACATTCCGGTTAGCGGCGACGAGGGGAGCTTGCAGTGGCTCGGCAAACTGCTGACAAAAAACCGTGTTTACATCCACATTAACAACACGAATCCGATGCTCCACCGCGGCAGCCCGGAGCATCGGGCGGTGCGGGAACAAGGCGTACAGATCGCGACCGACGGTGATTATTTCGAACTGTGAATGCGAGGCGAATATGGGTCCCCAGTCCAACGAAGAATGGTCGAACGAAGAACTCACCGCGAAGCTCCGCGAGGTAGGTCGCCAGCAGTATCACGACAAGCATCCGTTCCACCGGTTGATGAACGAGGGCCGCTTGGACCGTGCGCAACTGCAGCGGTGGGTGGTCAACCGGTATTACTATCAGAAGAACATTCCGGTCAAGGACGCCATACTCTTGTCGCGGTGTCCGATTCGTGAAGTCCGGCGCGTCTGGGTGCAGCGGATTCTGGACCACGATGGCACGGATCAGGAGCCGGGCGGAATCGAAAAATGGTTACGGCTGGGCGAAGCGATGGGCGTCGGCCGCGACGAGATCGAAAGCGAGCAACAACTGTTGCCGGCGGTGCGTTACTCGGTGGACGCCTATGTCCAGTTCGTCGCTACCCGGCCCTGGATCGAAGGAGTCGCATCCTCGCTGACCGAGCTCTTCGCGCCCGACCTGATGGTTGCCCGGCTGGCGGCGTTCGAGAAGCATTACCCTTGGATTGATTCCGAGGCACTGGCATACTTTCGAATGCGGCCGCCGTTCGCGCGACGCGACAGCGATCACGGCATGTCGCTCGTCTTGGAGCATTGCCGCAACCGCGAGCAACAAGAACAGGCCGTGGCGGCGTTGCGTTTTAAGTGCGATCTGTTGTGGGCCAAGCTCGACGCGATCTACTACGACTGTGTCGCACCAACGACGAGCAAAGGAGTGAAAGAGTGTAAAAGTTAAAGAGTGCAAGAGTTAGACCTGCGGTATTCTTTCTTTTCAACACTTAAACTTTTTCACTTTTCTGCTTTTCAACTTTCAACCCGGACCGTGTAATGTCAGACTGCAAAATCCGTCGGCCGCAGCTTGTCCGCCACGCGCGGTATCGTTGCGATGAGATGCGCCGGCAGCATCAGATCGTGTTTCCGGAAAGCCTGTTGGAGCTGAACGAGACGGGCGCGGCCATCGTTCAACGGTGCGACGGTCGCAAGACGGAAGAACTGATCGCCGATCTCCGTCGTCAGTTTCCTGATCAGGAAACTGACGACGTTCACGAATTTCTCGGCCGACTTTTGCAACGAGGGCTTTTGTGCGATGCCGACGAAAGCTAGGCCACTGGCGCTCTTGGCGGAGCTGACCTATCGCTGTCCGCTCAAGTGTCCCTATTGCAGCAATCCGCTTCAGTTGGCCCGCTACAACCGCGAGCTCGATACCGACACATGGAAGCGTGTGCTGGCCGAGGCGGCCCTGCTGGGCGTGGTTCACGTTCACTTTTCCGGTGGCGAACCGCTCGTGCGTCACGATCTTGCAGAGCTAGTTCGTGAGGCCCGGCAGTTGGATCTTTATAGCAACCTGAGCACGGGCGCGATGTTGGCGGACGTGGCGACGCTCACGCAGTTGCGCGAGTCGGGTCTCGATGCCCTGCAGGTTAGCCTGCTCGACGCGCGAGCCAGCGGCAACGATCACTTGGCTGGCATGGCTTCTTTCGAGAAGAAGCGTCAGGCGGTAGAGATCGGCAGGCAATTGGAGTTTCCGATTACGCTGAATGTCGTTTTGCACCGACACAACCTGGACCATTTGGAGGAGATCATCCGCCTGGCCTGCGAGTGGCGAGTACACAAGCTGGAGCTGGCCCACACGCAGTACGTCGGTTGGGCATTTCGCAATCGCCACTCTCTGCTGCCAAGTCGGGAGCAGGTGCAGCGCGCCGCGGAGATTGTCACCGGCGCCCGGCGACGTCTCGAGGGCCAGCTTGAAATTCTGCATGTGATGCCGGACTACTTTCAGGAGTTTCCCAAGGCATGTCTGCATGGCTGGGGCAACGCCTATCTGACCGTCGCGCCGGATGGGGCTGTGTTGCCTTGTCAAGCGGCGCGAGAGATTCCGGGCCTCGAATTTAAGAACGTGCAAGAGGACTCGCTCGAATCGATTTGGTTCGACTCGCCGGTCTTCAATCGGTTTCGCGGAACGCAGTGGATGCCCGAACCGTGTCGGAGTTGCGATCGGAAAGAGATCGACTTCGGTGGCTGTCGATGTCAGGCGTATCTGCTGACCGGCGACGTGGCGGCGACCGATCCGGTCTGTCATCTTTCGCCGCAGCACGATCTCGTCACAGCGGCTCGAATCGAAGAGAAGGGGCTCGAAGCGAAAGGGCCCGAGGCGGATCGACGTGATGAGCAGTTCGCGTATCGCACGTTTTCGTCCTGATGAACACGACTTGGGACCCGTTTCGTACGACCATGAATTCCGCTGTTCCAGAGCATATCCCACTCGCGCCGATCGAATGCTTAGCCGCGACCCATAGCGGCACACGACGGATGGTGGGGGCAGTGAAAATCGAGTTGGGCAACCAGCAGGGTGGTGATTTTTTTGCCGTCGACTGGGCCAGATCGCCCGCGCGATACCGATGCCCGCTTTCGGATTCACCCCATAATCGGCCCGGATTTGGAGGAATCGGGCCTTCGAGCGGGCACAAGAGACCTGCTGGTGGTATTGGTGACTCCGGTCCCGTTCGCCGGCCCTGGAACGACCTGCCGTCCTGTGATATAAGTACCGGAGAAATCTGGGCTTAGCAGGCAGCCGTTTCGAGGACGTGGCAAATCGCGGCACCGGGGCAAATCGCGGCTTTAGCGCCCCGTCCTTTCATTCGGCGACCCGTGGAGGAAAGCATGACGCTCGCAGGAAGTGACCGACGCCCGCGTATCGCCTGCGTGTCAGCCTATCTCCCGCGGCGATGCGGGATTGCCACGTTTGCTCATGATTTGTGCGATGCGATCTGCAAGGAGGCAGACGATTCCGAAATGTGCCATATCGTGGCCATGAACGATACGCCCGATGGCTATGCTTATCCAGACCGCGTCCGCTTCGAGATTCGTCAGGAACAGCCGGCGGACTACCGACTGGCAGCGGACTTTATCAACATCCGCAAGGTGGACCTGCTGCTGGTCCAGCATGAGTACGGCATCTTCGGCGGCGGATCGGGCGCCCATCTTCTAGCCATGCTCAACGACATGACGGTGCCCGTCGTGACGATCATGCATACGGTCCTGAACGACCCGTCTGATGAACTCTTCAAGACGACGCTCCAACTGGTGAAATTGTCGGACCGGATCGTCGTCATGGCAGATCGCGCTGTCGAGATTCTTCAGGAAACCTACGAGGTCAGTTCCGACAAAATCGAGATGATCCCACACGGTATACCGGATGTTCCCTTTGTCGATCCCTCCTTCTACAAGGACCAGTTCGGCGTCGAGGGTCGCAAGGTGATGCTGACGTTCGGCCTGCTCTCCCCGGGCAAAGGTATTGAATACGCGATTCGGGCACTGCCACAGTTGGTCCGCGAGCATCCCGACTTGATCTATATTGTGCTCGGTGCGACGCACCCGCACATCAAGAAAACACGAGGAGAAGAGTACCTGCACGAGCTTCAGCGTCTTGCCGATGAGTTGGGCGTCCTCGATCACGTGCTGTTTCAGAATCGCTTTGTATCACTGCCGGAACTGTGTGAGTTTCTGGGTTCGGCGGATATTTACGTGACTCCCTACCTGGCCGAGGGACAGATCGTCTCCGGCACACTCGCCTACGCACTGGGGGCCGGAAAAGCGGTGGTCTCTACACCCTACTGGTACGCCCAGGAGATGTTGGCCAACGACCGGGGTCGTCTCGTTCCCTTTTCCGACTCCGATGCGATTGCCAAGGAGGTCGGCTGGCTGCTGAACCACGAAGTAGAGCGTCAGCAGATGCGCAAGAAGGCTTACATGTTCACTCGAGGCGCGGTTTGGAGTGAAGTCGCGAAGTCCTACTTGGACTTGTTCCGCGAGGTACACGACCATCCGACCGTCGACCGACAACGGCCCTTTGCGAAGGGAATCGCTGCGACCGCGCTAGTTCCCGCGGTACCGGAGCTGGATATCGACCACGTCCGCACACTGACAGACGACGTCGGTATTTTTCAGCACGCGCGATATACGATTCCAAACCGCAGCCACGGCTACTGCACCGACGACAACGCCCGGGCATTGATCTTTGCCCTTCAGGCACACCGGCTGACCGACCTGCATGAACTGGATGATATGGCCAAGATCTATCTGAGCTTCCTGGAATATGCGTTTAACGCCGACAATGGTCGATTTCGCAATTTCATGTCGTACGATCGACGGTGGATGGAGAAAATGGGTTCCGAGGATTCTCATGGCCGCGCGCTATGGTCGCTGGGGTTCGCCGTGGCCGACGCCCCCACGGTCGGCATGCGTGCTGCAGCTCTTGACCTCTTCAACCGGGCGCTGCGGGCAAGCGAAACATTCGTCTCGCCACGCGCCTGGGCCTTCACGCTCGTTGGGATACATGCTTACCTGCGCCGCTACAGCGGTGACAGCGATGCGCGCCGTATTCGCGAGACGCTGGCCATCCAGCTATTCGACAGATATCATAGCAATAGGTCGGAAAACTGGATTTGGCCCGAGGATAAACTGACTTATGCCAACGGTAAATTACCGCATGCCCTACTGTTGGCGGGTCAGTGGATGCAGCGGCCAGATATGGTCGAGATGGGGCTTGATTCGCTAAGATGGCTTCTCGACGTCAAAACAGCGTCCAATGGAGTCCTGTCCCCCGTTGGCAACGATGGTTGGTATCAGAAGGACCAGGAGAAGGCCCAGTTCGATCAGCAACCGATCGAATCCCATGCGCTGTTGGAGGCGTGTATCGAGGCCTATAACGTCACACGCCAGGAGCGATGGCTGGAGGACGCGCGCCGGTGCTTCGACTGGTTCCTGGGGAAAAACCCTCTGAAAAAGCCGTTGTACGATTACGAGACGGGCGGCTGCCGTGACGCACTTCAGCCGGGTGGCGTCAACGAAAACGAAGGGGCAGAATCCACGCTCGCCTGGCTACTGTCGCTATTAGCCATTCGATCGCTGGAACCCGCAAGCCAGGAAGCGAAGCCGCGAGTGCTGGTCGAGGCAAACAACTGAGGCCGCCTCTTTTCTATCAGCCCGTCCCTCAGCGGCCCGTCCGTGAATTATACTATCTGGTAGATGGCCATTTTGTCACCTGTTGGCTGGTTTGTTTCATGGGTAAAGCCTTCTCCAAAAACAGGGCGGGGCGCCTGGCCGTTGAGCGGCTCCCGGTCCGTTTCGTCGGGGACGAAAGGTGGGTTATCTCCCTGCCATTCAATCCGGGCGGGGAGACGCGAGTGCGCCACGTCCTTCGGCGAGTGCGTTGCCTTTCCAACGACGAAGCGCAGGCTGTTCTCGGCGACGTCCTTCGTCGATTCGAACATCGACACCGTGATATCGAGGAGATCCTCGAAGAGAATTGTGACCAAGTCCTGTCCACGGTGGGCGACTCAGACCCTCTTAGTCGATCCCACCGACTCCTGCTGGGTTCATATTTCACAATGGAATATTCCATCGCTTCGGCCGCGCTCTTTAATCCGTCCATTGTCATCCACCCCGACCAGTCCGAGGTTCCGCCCGGCGGCAAACGGTTCATCATGAGCCTCCGCGCCACGGGCGAGGGGCATGTCTCATCGATTGTCTTTCGCACGGGAATCATCCATCCAGATCACGCGATCACCGTCGATCCGCCAGGTGACGTGTCGCATCGCGCCAAACTTTCGCCGGATCGCGTGTATGACAGGTCCTTGTTCTGGCGCAAACTGCACGACATGGCGATCCGACGCGGCGCGGTCGACTTCGTCATGCACCGATTACCAGAACAATTCACGATGGGGCAGTTGGAACACGCCATCGACTCTGCCCGAAGCGACGATCCCGCACTGGTGCAAAACGGGGGAACTGTCGAAGGAATGCTGTGGCTGGCACAAGAAAATTATCAGCTTCAGATGCCGGATGGAGCTGCCATTTCCGAGATCGTGATTTTCCCGCAAAGTGAAAACGAGAGCATGGGCCTCGAAGATCTTCGGTTGGTTGCCTTTGAAGAGGACGATGGCTCGACAAAATATTACGGCACTTATACCGCGTTCAACGGTTCTCGGATTCTGCCACAGCTTATGGAGGCGGTCGATTTCCGACGCATCAGTGTACACACGATTAACGGCGCGTGTGCCCAAAACAAGGGGATGGCGCTCTTCCCGCGTCGTGTCAACGGACATTACTGCATGTGTTCGCGGATCGACGGCGAGAATCTTTACATCATGTATTCCGATATGTTGCAGTTCTGGGAAACGGCGGAATTACTCCGTACGCCCAAGCATCCGTGGGAATTCATGCAGATGGGAAATTGCGGCTCGCCGATTGAGACCAAGGAGGGATGGCTGCTGCTTACCCACGGGGTCGGGCCGATGCGGACCTACTGCATCGGAGTCATGCTGCTGGAGCGAGACAACCCACTCAACGTGATTGGTCACCTGGACGAGCCGCTCATTATGCCCACGGAAGACGAACGCGAAGGTTACGTTCCCAACGTCGTCTACACTTGCGGCGCCATGATCCATCGGGACCATCTTTACATTCCCTACGCGATGTCGGATACCGCGGCAGGATTTGCCATGGTCGAACTCGATAAGCTGCTCGAACGACTGGTTCCCTGAGGGCTGGCGGGCCACTACCCGAGCGCGGCGAGGACATCAGAGCGCGACATCTCCGCGACGGCTGTGCATGTGTCCGCAGCGCCGTAGTAAACGTGCAGCATGTCGTCCCGCTCGACGATGCCCGTCGGGAAGACAACGTTTGGCACGAAGCCGTTTCGCTCGAAATCAGTCTCCGGGCCAAAGATCGCCTGGCGCGAACGATGAACGACACGGCTTGGATCCGTAAGGTCGAGCAACAGGGCGCCCGCTGAATAGGCACCGACCTTCCCGGCAGTCACAGAGCGCTCACTTCCATGGCAAGAGGCACTTCCATGGCAAGAGGCACTTCCATGGTAAAAGGCGAGCCATCCGCGCTCGGTCCGAATCGGCGGCGTCCCACCGCCAACGCGGTCACCTTCCCACGCAGAACTGCCACCGAGCAGTGGCGAATGTGAACCCCAATGAACAAGGTCCGGCGAGCGAGCGATCCACATCTCCGGCGTACCAAATGGCGTAGCCGTGTTCGGCCGATGCAGAGCTACGTACTGGCCGTCGATCCGTTCTGGAAACAGCACGACGTCCTTATTCTCCGGGCAGAAGATGACGCCATGCCGCACGAATGATTCGAAATCCTTTGTGGAGGCCAGGGCCGTGGCGGCACCGTGACGTGAAACGGCAACATAGCTGATGTAGAATGTGTCGCCGATCTGCGTGATTCTCGGATCCTCAACACCATATTCTTCCCATTCAGATTCCGGAAGAAATCGCTCCTCGCACCACCGGTCAACCGTACGGCCATCTTTGCTCCGCGCCACCCGAAGGTGGGACGTGAATGTTAGTCGCACCAAGCCGTCCTTTTTGTTTCGGATGACCCGAGGATCGATCCAATCGATTTCGTTTTCAGTAATCCAATCGACGACGATTCCATGTTCCGGCTCCCAACGCGGCAGCCCACAATACCCGTCTCGCTGTTCTCGGAGACGCTCGGCGATTCGCACCAGGAGAACGACCTCGTCCTCCAGCTGGGCAGCGCCCGGATTAAACGTGCCAACGACGGTGAGATCGTCGCGTGACGGCTTTACGTCCTCGGGTCGAATCATCAGAGTGCGTGATACGGATGGAAACATTTTAAGAATCCCCCCATGGCACGGTCCCGCGATTTTGTGCGAGCATTTCTCGTGCTATCCACTACAACTGAGCCAATGCGTCGGCCCGAGCGGCCATTTGCAGAGACTCGTGGCCGTTCCGCTCCGTCACGCGCCGGACATGCCCGCGATTACCGATCCATTGCAATTGGTCGGTCACGAATTTTTGCAGCAGATCGCCATAGCGGTGCATCTTCTGCTCGCCGTTTCCATAGGACATTTCGAACATCTGATAGACGTCCAGCTCTTTGTGTCGGCCGCGGCAGGCACGATCGTCGGTCCCGTAGACGGCCGTCACATCCAGTCGAGCCTGGGGAAAGAGATCACACAACGTGCGCGTATCGGTCTCACCCGCAATCGCACGGACCCGCACACGGGTAGGAATCCAATCGTACAATGTCACGTCGCCGCGCTCGAAAAGAAGCCGGATCTCCTGCCGGTCAAGACGGGCAGGCTGATGGAAGCCGTGGTAAAAGTTCACCAACGTCGTCTCGCCGTACCGAACCGTGCAATTCACCTGCTCCTCAATTTCCGTCCCGGGGCGCACGCTCCGTTGTGCCGCCACTACTTCACCCGGACCGAGCCAGCCGGAAAACAGATCGAAAAAATGGACACCGTGTTCGACGAATATCCCACCGCTTTTGCTGCGGTCCCAAAACCAGTGATCCGCCGAGAGTCCTTCGTCGGAAGCATAATTTTCAAAGGTGCCGTGAAGCGGTTCGCCCAACGCCTTCGATTCGATCAACTTGCGGACGGCATCGAACAATGGATTGTATCGCTGCATCAGATTAGCAACCAGTAGGCAATCCCGCCTCGTCGCCAGAGTAATCATTTCGTCGGCCTGATCGACAGAAATTGCCAACGGTTTTTCGCAAATCACATGTTTACCCGCCTCCAGCGCTGCCATAGCTTGACTGTGGTGCAAGAATGGCGGCGTCGCGATATAGACAAGATCGATATCGCGGCGGCCGACGAGAACATCAACTTCTTCTACGTTCGCCACGCCGAAACGCTTCGCAGCGGCAATGGCCGCCGGCCTGTGTGTCCCAGCCATGCCGACGAGTTCTACGCCATCCACCTGGGTAAAATGCTGTAGAGCAAATAGGCCGAAGCCTCCACAGCCGACAACGCCCAGACGAATCTTTTGATCGCTCATGCTCAATCAGCTTCCACAGCAAACGGCGGCGCGGGTAACGCGTGGTCACGCGCCCGGCTTATTCGATAGAATTTACTTTATGGACCGGCAGCGTCGCAAGTCGAACTGTCCAACGCCAGCACCAACGTACTGGGTTCCGTCGCCAGGATCGTGAGAATGAGCGGCGGGTGTGGTCGTCTCTTGTTTGAAAACGGCAGCATTTTCGATCGCGC
>Ga0310123_10002830_pt1 | contig 13653 bp, 6 predicted proteins | sample CB6_AW_1057_MG_FD_203505 | JGI IMG/M metagenome (GOLD analysis project Ga0310123, IMG submission 203505) | Marine microbial communities from Western Arctic Ocean, Canada - CB6_AW_1057 | ecosystem: Environmental > Aquatic > Marine > Oceanic | place: Canada: Western Arctic Ocean | collected... | reverse complement strand
CAGCGTACCACGTGAGCTTTCCCACGCAGGGGACCAGCGGCACTATCCGAAACAATGGCATTTGACGGCGGATTTCGAGAAAACCGAGAGCGTCCGTCGGTTGCTGACGGTGATCCGGGTCCGTCGTAGCGACGATCAGTCGCGGCAGCCGCCGATCGAGCGGCTGGAGGAACCCGGCATGCTGGGAGTGAAGATCGGCGATACGACGGTCGTCTTCCGCGTGGACATGGGCGACGTGGCGGTGACCTGTCGTGGACTTCGGCCGGACGGAGCGCGCACGTTTCTGGAGTATTCCCGGTAGACAGGTTCTCTGCGAAATGTCCTCGTTTAACGGCAAGCCGCAGGCGACTTTGTGTTGCAATTACTCACGCCTTCGGCTTGCCATTAAACGCAATACCGTTCAAGAATTTTCGAAACCAAATTGCAAATTGACGAAAGAACGAGGGACACGCGGGAACTAAATTGAATCAGTTCCGCCTCATATCTGTCGTCCAGCCGCATCCTCGACCGGAGACCTCTCTGATGAACCGCTTCTCGCACCGGCGCGGTTCGCCTCGCCGACTGGTCGCCGTGGCAGTGGTCACGGCCGCTGTCTGGTCATTGGGAATCGCCATGAGCTTATCTCGGGCCGGCGCCGCCGAATCTGCTGTTCATCATTGTTGACGAGCAGCGGTACGACACGCTGGCGGCCGCTGGAAACGATCGCATCCAGATGCCGCATCTCAATCGCCTGGCTGCGGAGAGCCTTGTCTTTCAAAGGGCCTACTGTTGCCAGCCCGTATGTGGCCCGGCACGCTCGAGCATCCTGACCGGCACTTGGCCGCATTGGAACGGCCAGAAGGAGAACCGCAATCGGATGCGCGACGATGTGCCCTGCCTGCCGGCGATGATTTCCCAGGGCGATTACGCCACAGCATACCTCGGCCGCATCGGTCATCTGAAAAACGGTCAGGGAGCTGTGCCCGGTCCGGGAGACGTGGACGTCTATGAGCCCTTCAGCTGGCCACCATCCGAGTACGTCCGTCGGCACGGTGCCACCCCGGTTTCCGCCGGTGGCAAGTTGAACCGGATGCTGCTGCCGGAAGAGTTGAGTGGCCCCAAGTACCTGGCGGAACGCGCCGAACGATTCCTGGACACGGTCCAGCGGCGTCCGTTCGCGCTCTTCTGTTCGTTCTACGAGCCGCACGACCCTTACTTCGGGCCGCTCAATCATCTGCACGACCCCGCGGACGTCATCTTACCGGATAATTTCGATGCCGTGCCGCAGCCCAATCAGCCGCTCAAGGCGCAACTCGAACAACGCTGGTTCTACCAGTACGGTGCCACCGGCCCGCCCCAGCCGTTGCGAACCGAACACGACTGGCGCGTCGTGATCGCCCGTTACTGGGGACTCTGCACACTGGTAGACCGGTATGTCGGCCGCATCCTGCAGGCGCTGCGCGAGCGCGGGCTGTACGACAACACCCTCATCGTGTTCACCTCGGATCACGGATCGTTGATGGGCAGCCACCGGATGCTGATCAAGAACATGGCGTTCGAGGAATCGGCGCGTGTGCCGCTGCTGGTTCGGTTGCCTGGGCAAACCAAAGGCCGAAAGATCACGACACCGGTCAGCCAGATCGATCTGGTTCCCACGTTGCTCGACCTGATGGGCCAGGTGGGTCCGGCCCATCTGCAGGGGAAGAGTCTGCGGCCGTTGATCGAGGACACCAGCGAAACCGCGACAGCCGGCGACGTGTTTTTCGAGTGGCACGGCATCAACGCCCTGGTGCACAGTGACGTGATGCGCGATCCACTGCCCGAGTACATCGCCGAGATCACCACCCGCGAGCGTGCCCTGGCGGCGCTGGCGGATCCCGTCCGCTCGATCGTCACCCCCGACGGCTGGAAGATGAACTACAGCCCGCTGGGGGAACACGAGCTATACGATTTGAATCAGGACCCCGGCGAGACGAAGAACCTGGCTGGCGAGCAGCAGCATCGGGGACGGATGAACGAGCTGGGACTGCGCATCAAGCGCTGGCAAAAACAGACGGAGGATACCGTGCAGCTGGCCGACCTGCCCGGCAGCGGGCGTTGATGACGAGGGAAAAGTTTCAAGTGTCAAGTGTCAAGAGCTACCACGTCGAGTTGGCGATTCAGCAGTGATCATCGCGCAGGACGGGACGGAATCGTGTGCGCCGTGGCGGCCAGCAGGCCGATGACCGTGTCCCTGGCCGTGCAGCGCAGCTCGAACGCGGTCAACTCACGTGCGGGATCAACCTGAATGTCCGTGATATCGGCATGCACACCACTGGCATGGCCGTGGCCGAACCAGCCTTCGTCCTTGCCGCCGATCCAGACGGGCGCCATGTCGCAGTAGTGCTGCAGCATGGAGTCGATTTCGTGCGGCGACGTCAACGGAACGGTTTGCGTGGAGCCGTCGGCGTAGTGCAGCACCACCTCGGCCAGCTTCATGTGGCTCTGGCTGTTATGGGTGTGGTTTGCCAGCAGCAGGTAAAGCCGGTCGGCGCGCACTGCCGTGGCAATGCGGGCCGACGACCGCAGCGGCCGGTAACGGGATAGATAGAGTCCGTCGTTACCCTCCATCGTGACTCCAAAAGGCACGCCGACATGGGTCATCAGCACGCCGTCCTCGGCGCGCTTGCGCATCGCTTCGACGTTCATGTAGCCCGTGTCGTAAGTGGTCCAGAAGTTCAGCATTCCGTAGCGGCGCACAGGCGGCCGGCCGGGCGCCAGTTCGTACTGGCGAGTGAAAACCTCGGGAAGATTGTCGGTGCGCTCGAAGTCAATCAACTTACATTCTTTGGCAAACTCCTGACGCCTGGTCTCGAGCGCATCGAAGAGGCGCCACAGCCGCGTGCGCGACGTAGCGGTATGACCGGCGGCGCGGAGGACAACACGGTTGTGCCCGGGATAAAGTTGCGTCGGCCGCTCCAGCGGCAGCGCCAATTCCTGAGAGGTGCCCGCCTCGATATCGATCGCCGTGCGGAGCGTCTGTCCCGCGTAAAGGATTTCCGCCTGGGACGAAAGCGGTTTTGACATGTTGTTGCGAACGGTCACGTGGAGGGCCACCGTTTCGTTGTCGGTCAAGGCGGCCAGGCGCGCCTGCGTGATCTCGAGCCGAGGCACGCACTGGATGTCTACAGGCGCCCAATAAGTGCCGACGCCGGTCTCGACCTGAACAAACAGCGTGTGGTGTCCCCGGATGTCCTTGACGATCGCCTGAAGCTTATGTGGGTAAAACCGGATCGTGCTGAAGAGGGACTGCGGATTGTGAAGTTCCAGGATCCGGCCCCCTTCGCACTCGATGACCAATTCGTTGCCGGACAGTGGCCCGCCGTAGCGCCAACCAGTCAGACCTTCGGTCTCCCTACCGGTACCGAAACGCCGCGGATAGATCAGCTTGGGCAACTGGCCGGTACCCACCACGCGCACCGTCGTGCGCGTGGCGTCGGGGACCGATACACGCACGTAGGGCCGCAACAGCCCATCCACAGTCTCGGGCTCCACCGCCTCGCCGTTTACCGTCACACTCTCCAACGCCGCGAATGGGGCCGGCAGGAATAGATCGTGGCGGAGCGGACTGTCGCTTTCCAGCACGTATTGGGTCGCGTTCCCCTCTCGCTTGAATTGCAGCGAGAATCCGCCGTCGGTGCGCAGCCGTGCATGCGGCCAGGCCGCCGGAAAGCGCGGGCGCCACTCGACGCGCCCGAGATCAAGGCGCGGCTCGAGGCCATATAGACCCTCCACCACCGTGCGCGGCAGCAATGAGGTTGTGTCGGAGAAGTCAATGTAAATGCCTTGCCGGCCATCGTCACCGGCATAGCAACTGATGCTCCCCGGCGTCGCCGCCTTGGCCGTCGAATCCACGCACACCTTCAGCAGCCGCCAGGCCCGCTCGAAGCGCCCCGCGTGGTAGTAGGCCAGCGCCGTGTTGAGCGATTCGCTGAACGAGATCGAGTTGTTCGTGGGAATGATCGGATACCAGTCATTGAAACGGATCTGATCACCGAACTGCCAGAGTCTTTCGTCCACGTAACGGGTCATCTGATAGGCCTGGAACGCGTCGGCCACGCCCATCTCGATCGGGTGATAGATCGTGGGTGCCTCGAGCGCATCGTGAAGAACGCCGTCTCGGTCCACGAATTCGGCAAAGTAGCCGCGCTGCGGCGTCCACAGCCGCGCGTTCATCTGACCCAGGGTGAGTTCGGCCCGCTGGCGGTAAAAATCGGCATCATCGCCAGTCAGTTCGGCGATCTGCGCCGCAAAACGGTTGCGGGCGACGGCGTAGGCGCTGGCCTGCGTGCACGCGTTCATGTTGTATTTGTGACCGTCCGAGATGAACGTGTTGAGATTGTTCGTGTACAGCCCTCCCAGGTTTCTGCCCGCCATATATTGCGTGTAGCGGCGGGCATACTGAAGGGCGAGTTTGATACTCGGCCACAACTCCTTCACGAGCGCGTCGTCCCCGGTCCAGCGATAGTAATGACGCAGGTGATCGATCAGTACGTCGTGCGCATTGACCCCGCTCGTGTCGGGGAAAGTGCCGCTCGTTGAAACATAATCTGCGATCCGCCCCGGCTGCAGCCAACTCTGAGGATGCGGTTTTTTGGTCTGGTGGGCGAAGTGCATGCGCGCTGCGCCGGCAATGCGTTCGAGGTCTCCGGCGACAATCGGCCCGTACCAGCCGCGCCAGATCACGTACCATTGTCCATGATTCGTTCCCCACCTGTGTGCTCCGTGCATGATCGAGGGTGGCCGGTAGCAGCCGTCCATGGCCGCCCCGTTACCGCGCATGGCCGCGTCGAGAATGGGATCGGGCGTTTCAATCGTCAGGCGCGTGGCGAGGTGCTCGTAATGCTCCAGCGCCCGCTGCCAGGCAGCTTCCGGGGCAGCGAGAATCTCTTTCATCATCTCGCCGGGCTTTCGATCTAACGTCTTGCGATAGGCGTCCCAGATGCGCGGCAGGCAGTACTTCTCCGCCATCCCACGCGCCGGATCACGCGCCTGCGTCACTACGACGATGTGCGACGGCTCGGGCCCCACGGTGAACTCGGCCTCCGCCGCCGCGCCTGCGCCGGCTTCGACCGCTCGCCACGCGCCCTCGGCCGTCAGACCCAGCAGCACCTCGGCGCCGGTCAGCTTGATCCCGCCGATCTCCGTTTCGACATTCGCATCAGCAACCGTCGCGGTATTGCCATCGCATGTGACCGTATTCCCCTTGCAGTCTGCTTCGTCGCGCCCGCCGGGAAGGGGGCCCGAACCCGCCTTGGAGTCCGGGTAGTCGCCGCGCAAACCGCCATACCAGCATCTCAGGCGCACCGGGTGCGTGGACTCGGTGCGGACAATGTATCCCGCGCCAGTGTCCAGCGCCACCACCCGCAGCGACAGCGTCGCCTCGCCCAGAATCGGATCGCGCACTTCCCAGCCGACATGCGCCCCGTCGTAGGTGAAATTGATCTGCTCGGCCTGATCGAGCCACATCCGCTGTTCACCGCTAAGGACCTGCAATCCCAGCGCGCCCAGCTTGGCCGTGTAGCAGGTCAGCACAATCACGGGTCGATCGCCGGCGAAGACCGATTCCGGGCCGTTCGTGCCGTAGAGGACGCGGTTCAGGATGTGCTTGCCGTTGCGGATGCGGTACGCACCGTCGCGCACATCGTACTGCTGGGTGTTGTACAGCGGATGCAGGTACAACGGCTGTTTCTTGTACGTATCGGACAGCGGCGCCGTATCGGAACCAGGTTGCGACGGCTCGGCCCAGGCCACTTCGCCCAATATCATTACGATCAGCGCAAGCATGCGTGCCATTCCAGGAACGTGCTTCATGGCCGGGACTCCACTAAGGTGTGACGGGATACAACAGGTTGGTCAGCAGCGTCGCGATGTAACGATTGGTCTTGTGGCGGTTCATCTCGCTGGAGACAGTGATGTCTTCACGCAACCCGACGATCGGAAAGTGGCCGACGTCGGCCTGCAGTACGTACTCTGTGTCCTCCGGCGTGGCGTCCCACATCACCTGATCGATAATGACCTGGCCGTTGCCCATGGGGACCCGCAGCAGCGCACAAGTCCCCGGCAGCGGCGAGACAGTCAGCTCCTCAGATCCGGGCGCATCGCTGTGCACCGAATACTGCAGCAGCGGATCGGGTAACTGGATCCGCTGATAGATCAGCGAGTTGAAGTCCACTGTCAGATTGAGGTCAAAACACCCCAGACCCGCAGTAACCGGATGGCCACCGTCCGGGAAGGCGATCTTCGTTGAGTCGAGCCACCAGGGTTCTTGGTTGGCGACGGGACGAGTCTCAATCGGCGCACCGATCAATTTGCTGAGTTTCGACGCGCCTTCGGGAGTCAGATCGTGAACGTAAAGCGTTCCGCCGGCATGGACGAAACTGAGAAGTTCATCGCGCCTTGCGGCGAACTGATCCCAATCGGCCCAGCGCGCCTGGACTGTTGCGACTGCTACCTTCTCCACGGCGAGTGGCGTGTCCGGCCCGGCCAGCGCGATCCCACGCGATTCCAACCCCGGGCAAGGCGCAAGGGCCACGATACTTCGTTCGTTTCGCGGCGCGCACGCAGCCAGGTACTCCAGACAACGGTAGAGCAGTGTTTCCGCTGCCGGATCGTCCGCGGCCTTCTCCGCCATCAACAGCGCCGACATCAGTGCCGTACCCCGACCGAAGGGGATTTCGAGCAGCAGCGCCATGTTCATGCCTCGCTGGTTCCCGGCATCGACGAGACAGCGGAATCGACCTTGAGTGGGCTTCACCCAGTTGCCGAGTGACACCATGTTCTGCTTGGGCCACTGACGCATGCTGTGGGGATGGCGGGGCAAGGGCATGTCGAAGTGGCGCTGACCCCGCCACCATCGCAAGTCGTCATCGGCAAGCCCGCGCAATATCGGGTGCTCAGGCGCCCGGCGCCAGGCATACGTGCTGCCGAAGCCGGTGTACACACCCCGGAAATGAGGCTGCTCTTCTTCCGGCTTTGAAGGCAGGCCATACCAGTTACCTTCGTACGCGTCCACAAGATTCACGCCGCACCAGCTTTCGGGCCACTGTGCGGGTCGCTGGATTAATACACGTCCACCTGCCCCCACGAACCGTTCCAGCTCCCGCCACCGCTCAGCGCTCCAACTCGCGTCCGCCCCCAGCACAACCGGCGATCCGTCTGGTTGCTCAATTGAGTCGACTGCGGTCAACTCAACGCCAGCCGCGTTCAGAGCCGCGATTGTCTTTCCTTCCGGGTCATCAATGCGGACACTGCGTAACTTCTCCCAATCCGGTTTCGCGAAAACGGTCAGTGGCTGCTCGTTCTCGTACAGGACCGAGTCTTTCTCCACGATCCGCCAGGCGAGCGTCAGCCGAACCGGCTCGCCTGACGCGGCAACAGGGTCAATGATGAGTTCTCGCTCTTCGTAATGGCCCGGCTCCAATGACAATGGCAGGCGACCGGCCTGGAGATCGGAACGTGTGTCAGAGAGTTTCCACAGCAACGCTCCGTCGAGTTGGCTGAACGAGTCGTTGCTGACGAATAGGCGTCGCGTGATGCTCATACCGGCTCGGTGGTTGTGGGCATAGCTCAACGGCACGGCTACCACCGGCCGCAGATTACGGGTGGCCACTTCGAGATTCCGCTGCTGGGCCTGGGGGTCGGATTCCTGATTGCGCACGCGATCGACGGTGCCAAAACAATTGAATGCACTGACTCGTTGCTTGCGGAACTCCGCCGCCCCGATCTCATACGACTCGGCCTGGGCAAGACCGTAGAGCCGATATGCGCCGTTCGGGTACCGCAAACCGTACGCACCGGGATCAGCCCGGAAGAATTCGTCTCCGATCACGGAGCACATGCTTCCCTGGACCCATTCGTTCCACTCGCTGAACATCAGGGCCTTGTCGCGCCGCCCCCAGGCAAGTTGCGGCGAGATAATGTGGACATTAGGCGTCAGATCATGCCAGCCCGAAGTGGGGCCGCCATGGAAGTCGTAGAAATCGCTGACACCGCCGGGGTCCATGTCCCCACCGCCGGGCGTGCGCAATCGAGTCGGGTCGGCCGCCATGGCCGCCTCGAACACCTTGACCATGTTGGGAATCCACGGCGCGCTGGAGTTCGGAACGCCCCCACCCATGCCGTAGGTGTTCTCGTTGCCCAGTTGCTGCACCACAAGACTCGGATGATTACGAATCGACCGCAGATACTCGACGACACATGCCTCCGCGCAGTCCCAGAGCGATGGCTGACCCCCCTCCGTGCCGATATCGAACTGTTGAATGAGTAGCATCCCTTCCTCATCGCAGATGTCCCAGTACTCCGGCATGGCCGGGGTCTGGCATTTGAACGTGATGGCGTTGGCGTGCAGACGGTATTTCTTGTCACGGATGAATTTTCTTGTGTCATCCGCCGTGGCGGCCGACCACGTACCCGCGTAGTGGGTATCACTGCGCAACAGGAGGCCGACGCCGTTGAGGTAGAGACGGCTGCCTTCTCGCCAAATCTCGCGGAAACCGAAACGATCGCTGGCCGCATCCTCCGTCCCCGCGGCACTCACGGTCACGCGGCAGCGGTAGAGATGCGGATGGTCGGGGTCCCACAGGACCGGGTCAGGCCAGGCGTCACTCAACTCCACGAGCGTACGGTCGCCGGGCTTTAGAGTCGCTTCGACGGGTTTGAGGCGTCTGACCACGCGCTCGCCATCCAGGATGTCGGCGCTGACAATTGCGGCATTCGTGTCCGGGAGGTGACTGATGATTTCCGCGTGGACTGTAACATGCTTTTTCCGCACCGATGGGATGATGAAAATGTCATCCACATAGACAGGAGGCAGGAGAACCAGTCCAACTGACTGGTTGATCCCGCCAAACCAATAACCGTATCCGCTCGGCCAGGACACGGAACCGTCTTCGAGTTCTCGGAGCATTCCAGCACGAAAGCCTCGCTTTCGTGCCGGCACGATCTGGACCCATTCCGGGCGATCTTCTGACCACGTTTTCGGCATATTGCCGTATTCGCCGCGGCGGGCCCGGGTGGACTGCATGAGACCAACTGTCAGTTCATTGGGCGCACCCTGCTTGAGAGCATCGGTGACATCGAACTGAAACGGGACCTGGCTGCCGATATGGTTGCCGATCTCTTCGCCGTTCAGGTACACACGGCACTGAAATCCGACGCGGGTGAAATGGAGCACGGCACGACGTCCGTTGAGCCGCGGGCCTGGAAAGGAACGCCGATACCATGCTGACTTCGGCCACGCCGGCGTGTTCAGCCAGCCCTTCCAGTGCACATGCGGAACAGCAACCGGTGCCCACTCGCCGTCCTCCGGCACCTGCATCAAGTTATCACTGTCGGATTGGAGCAATTGCCACGGCCCATCCAGTGCGACGTGCTGACGCGTGCTACTTGTCAGCGATACGTCAGCTTGTAGCGAGTCTGCCCACGACGTAAGGGCAATCACGCTAATCAGGATCGGCCAACGGCATGGCCCACGCCCCAGAGGCTCTGGAGGCACAGGCGAAAACGGGCTGGCGTCAATCATTTCCTGCACTCCTTACGATGGTTGGTTACTCCGCTCGGCACTGACCGACCGACACAATGATTACACGGGATTTCCCATTTGGATGTATCTGAATCCGCTCCCCCGCTCGGAATGTCGCCTATTGTAACCGCATGCGCCCCCCCCCGTGTCTAGCGCATCGGAATTTTTCTCATTCTTCTTCCCTGCGGCCCCACTGCAATTCAGACGTAAGAGATTCATTGCTCGAAATCGCGGCTCACGAGTACGAATTCGGGAGCCTCGCCCTCCCATTGCGCCCTCCAAGTCCTTACGTCTGAATCGCACCACTACTTTTACCGTAGCTAGTTCAGGTACATCCCGTCGGGATCGATCTCGTTGAGGATGCGCAGTTCTTCGTCGGTCGGCGGAGCGGTGACGTCGAGCTTGTCGGGCAAAATGGGCTCAAAGCCGGTGTTCTCGAGCACGTCGGCCACCTCGACGCCCGGGTGCAGAGCCTCCAGCCTCATGCGTTTCGTCTGTTCATCGAAGTCCATGATACACAGATCGGTGATGACCTTGTGCATGGAGCCGGTGATGAGCCCCGCATCCCGCCGGGTCGTGCCGCCGTCCAGGTAGCCCGGGCTGGTCACGAAATCGACCTTGCCGACGAACCGCTTTTTTTCGTGCGGCATGGCAACGATCATCCGGGCCAGGCTGGCGATATCGTTGCCGCCGCCGCTTCCTGGCAGCCTGATCTTGGGGCTCGCCGGGTCGCCGATGAAGGAGCTGTTGAGGTTGCCGTACTGGTCGACCTGGGCGCCGCCCATGAAGCCGTAATCCACGTAGCCGCGCTGCAGGAGTGCCATCACGTCGGTCGACGAGGGCACCATGTTGGCCATGCGCGAGGTGCGCGCCTCGTTGGTCGACGGCGGCAGCTTGCCGGATTCGATATAGGGTCCCACGACGCCGCCCTCGAACAGAATGGTCAGGTGCGGCGCGTGCATGCGCTGGGCCAGGGTCGCCGCCAGCAGCGGGATACCAACGCCGGCGAACAGGATGGAGCCGTCCTCGAGGAGCCGCGAGCTCATGACCGAGAGCAGCTCGGCGGTCGAGCGTTTCGACTTGGTTGCCGTCTTCGTCACAGAATTAGTCACTGTACAGCCTCCTTCCCGCTTTCGTCGCCTCGATAATGCCGGAGAAACCCAGGCGGTTCAGGAAATCGTTCCAGTCCTCCGGGCCGTAGACGTATTCCTGGAGGTACTCGTTGGCCCCCTCGATGCCTTTCTCGCGGGTCAGCCTGGCGTAGTAATCCATATGTGAGTAATAGGGCTCGTAAAGGCCCGAGCACTCGTGCGGCATGCAGCCGTAGGGCAGCTCGACCACCGCCTCGACAGCGAAAAAGGGGATCTTGGTCTGGTCCGGGGCGCGCCTGATCCGGTCGTTGCTGATGATCTGCTCACAGGTTAGGATCACCTTGTCGGCGGCCAGCGCCAGGTCGGCTTCCATGAACGGCAGGCCATCGTACTGGGCATTGCCGTAAGCGTCGGCGCGGTGCACGTGGATCAGCGCCACGTCGGGATTGAGCGCCGGCAGCAAGGTCAGCTTCTCGCCGGTGTAGGGACAGTCCATCTCCTTGAGGTCGTCGGCCACCAGGCGGGCCATGTCCGAGCCCATCATCACCCGGGTCGGCATGAACGGCAGGCCGAGCGCCCCGGCCCGGTACATCATGCCGATGCTCATGTGGCTCCATTCGTCGTATTTGACGGCGCCCGATTCCATGAAGTGGCGCATCACCTTGGAGACGCCCCAGACGATCCCCTGGCTGAACCAGCTGGTGATGTAATGCTCGGTACAGCCGCCGGCGAGCAGCAGGTCGCCCTCCGACGAGGTGATGTTGCGCGACACCGTGAGGTTCTTTTTCTTTTGCCGCACCACCTCCCACACCGCCGCGAAGGGCGTCCGCGAGAAGGTGTTGCCGCCGATTGCCATGTGGTCGCCGTCGTTGACCAGGCCGATAGCGTCGGAAAGGCTCATCACCTTTTCGCGCCAGCCCCGGTCGCGTGACCGCAGGCGTTCGCGGAGATCGAGATAGGAAGTGCCGCCTAGTACTTTCGAAGAAGCAGTCATCTGGTCTCTACCGTTGGGGTTTGGTCTCATTCCGCGGGGCGCCGGCGCCCCGATCCCCCGTATCATAACACTGATTTAATCTCTAAGTTAAGTAGCTCGACTTTACGAGTTAGACCCCCGCGTGCTCGCGGGTGAATCAGGCTGGCAGCTACACATGCTTTGAACATGAAAAAGATCGACCACCTGGCCTGTGTCACCTGCGCCAAGACGTATGACGCCGATGACGTCCACTACGTCTGCCCGGACTGCGGCCTCGATCACGGCACGCTCGACGTGGTCTATGACTATGACGCCATCCGACCCCTCCTCACCAAACAGCACCTGGCCCAGAGCACCGAGCCCTCGCAATGGCGCTATTGGGAAATTCTGCCAATTTCCAGGCGCGAACTCTGCCCGCCCTTGCGCATCGGCTGGACGCCCCTTTACCGGGCCGACCGGCTCGAGCGCGAGCTCGGCCTCAAGCACCTGTGGTTGAAGGACGACACCGGCAATCCTTCCGGCTCGCTCAAGGACCGGGCCAGCGTCATCGCCGCCGTGCGCGCCAAGGAACTGGGCCTGGACGCGGTGGCCGCAGCGTCGACCGGTAACGCGGCGACGTCGCTGGCCTGCGTCTCCGCCTATCTCGGGATCCAGTCCTACATCTTCGTCCCCCAGCGCGCGCCTGAGGCCAAGGTCGCCCAGTTGCTGGTGTATGGGGCGACGGTGATCATGGTCAGGGGCAGCTACGACCAGTGCTTCGGCCTCGCCTGGGCGGCCAGCCAGCGGTGGGGCTGGTACAGCCGCAACACGGCGGTCAATCCCTTCCTGGGCGAGGGCAAGAAGACCGCCGCCCTGGAGATCTGCGAGCAGCTGGCGTGGGAGGTGCCCGACAAGGTCTTTTGCGCGGTCGGCGACGGCTGCATCTTCGGCGGGCTGCACAAGGGGTTTGTCGACTTCCACCGCCTCGGACTGATCGACCGCGTGCCCCAGCTGATCGGCGTCCAGGCGGCGGGCGCGGCACCGTTGGTCGAGGCTTTCGAAAGGGGCTGGCCGGAAATCAAGCCGCAAAAGGCCGAGACGCTGGCCGACAGCATCTGCGTCGGATATCCGCGTGACCAGATCAAGGCCCTCCGCGCGGCGCGCGACACCGGGGGTGGCTTCATCGCTGTCTCCGACGAGGAAATCCTCGCCGCCCAACGAAGGGTGGCGCGCACCACCGGCGTGTTCGGCGAGCCGGCGGGGGTGACCGCCATCGCCGGAGTCATTAAAATGAAGGAAGCGGAGAAATTGGACGGGGACGAGCAGGTCGTCGCCCTGGTCACCGGCCACGGCCTCAAGGACATCGATGCGGCCCTCAAGGCGGCCCAAGGCGCGCCCATCATGGTCGAGCCAGATATCGAAGACGTCGCGGCCAAGCTCGCCGTCTGAAAACTATTTAGGGAGCCGATCAAGCGCATGATAGAGAGACGGCCCTGGGGCTCGAACAATCGCGTCTGTCAATCCATGTTCGACGCCATCGGCAACACGCCGATGGTGCGGCTCAACCGTATCCCCGCCGATGTCGGCGCCGACATCTATTGCAAGCTCGAATGGTACGGGCCCACCGGCAGCCTCAAGGACCGCGCTTACTACAACATGATCACCAAGGCCGAGGCGCGTGGCGAGCTACAGGCCGGCATGACCATCCTGGAGTGTTCCACCGGCAACGCCGGGACGGCCTGCGCCTGGGTGGCGGCGCTCAAGGGCTACCGCTGCATCATCACCATGCCCGTCGGTATGAGCGACGAGCGCAAGAAGCTCATGTTGGCCTACGGCGCCGAGCTGGTGTTCACGCCGGGCGGCGAAAGCGACGTCGATCTGGCCCTGGAGAAGGCTTTCGAGATCAGGGACCAGGATCCGGACCAGTACTGGGTTCCCAACCAGTTCGACAACAATGACAACGTGCAGGCCCACTTCCTCACCACGGGCCCGGAAATCTGGGAACAGACCGAGGGCCGGGTCGAAGCCATCGTCGCCACTTCGGGCAGCGGCGGCGGCATCACCGGCAT
>Ga0310123_10002829_pt1 | contig 13655 bp, 14 predicted proteins | sample CB6_AW_1057_MG_FD_203505 | JGI IMG/M metagenome (GOLD analysis project Ga0310123, IMG submission 203505) | Marine microbial communities from Western Arctic Ocean, Canada - CB6_AW_1057 | ecosystem: Environmental > Aquatic > Marine > Oceanic | place: Canada: Western Arctic Ocean | collected... | reverse complement strand
TGGTTCGAAGTTTGGTCGTCGAATCCATGCCGACAGCCGTTCGCCCCACCCTCGAAACCAGTGCAGGTCCACCGCTTCAGGCGTTTTGCCATAGTGGTTCAGTTCTTCCTGTGCCATGAGCCCATCCACAAAAAAACGACGACCCAGCCTGCCCTGGCGGCTGTCACACCACCTTCGGCCGAGTACGTCGTTTTCGTGTGTTCAGGTTGTCGTGTGACAGTGCCGCCTCGATGCGACTTCGGGTAAGAAGTATTTTAGCTTCTGAACAGCCAAGCGTGAACAGTATTCGTCACAGCCCGCAACCGCTCATCGCTGATCCGTTCGCGGTAGGTCGCGGCCATACTCGAATCCACGTGCCCCATAATGGCGTTGACGGCCACTTGCTCGCAGGACTCGCCGGCCACGGTCTCGAAAACGTGTCGCAGTGCGTAGAAACCAAGCCCTTTGCGGCCGTTGATGCCGATCGTTTTCAGCAGCGATGAAAATTGTCGCGTGACCATGTTGGTGGTCACATACCGTTCGGCGACCCGCATCCCCGGACTGGTCCTCACTAGCGGCAGGCCGCGAGCGGTCAGAAAGCACAATTCCGCATCCGCCCGATCTTTCGGCTCTGGCCGGATGGCAATCGCCGCCCGCAGAGCAGCGGCCGTTTCCCGCCACAGCGGGACGCGACGGCGGATCGCTGTCTTGGCCCTGGGGAAGTCAACCCAGCCATTCTCAAGATCCACAGCCTACTGGGGAAGCAAGGAAACGTCGGTGTTCCCGAATCCACAGTTTAGGCCGATCAGCACCATTGCCCGCATGATTGGATCGGCAGTACCGAGAATCCTGTGCAGTTCGTCAGACTCAAACAGCCGAGGACCAGCTTCGTTTCGCGACTCGCGAAGCATCTTCGCGGATGGCTTATTGAAGCTCTGCCCATAGTGAACTGCCCGGTCAATCAGCCGATTGTCGCTCGCGAACTTGAAGACCACGCGGCAACGATTGATCTCGTTCTTTAAGGTCACCACGCCGCACCTCTTGGACATCCCCTTCCGCATCCGTTCGAAATCATCCGGGCGAAGGTCATCAACCCGTCGGTCTCGACCGAGATGTTCGACCAGCCGCTCGCAGGTGATGAAATAATCCCGAAACGACCGAGCCGAGAGTTCGCCGCTGTCCAGCTTGTTTTTCTTGCTGGTCAAGAAAGCGTTGCAGAGAACCCGCAGCGTGCAGCCGTCTTCGGTGTCTATTGCCGGCGGCGTCCGACCATCTTTCAGGTAGGGCCACTCACGGTTCAGCTTCTCGAGCGCCTGCTTGCCGTCCGGGTCGTCGGCCACCTTGCCGAAGTAGTGTAGATTTTGGCGAATCTTTTTCGCCCAGCGACCGGTGGCGTGTGGGAAGAGCGGGAAGCCGTCGTAGGGTTTCTGCGGCTTGTTGCGTCGTTGCGGGGATTTGGTAGACTTGGTCACGGCATCACCTCTCATTCAAGTGTCAGGTGGTGTCAGGCACCCGCGAGAGTCGTGTCTCGTGGGTGTCATCTTTGGCCATTCAAGTTGTCGGGTGTACTGTTGGGTGTCAACTGTCAGGGATAGCGGGTTGAATTTCTGATAAAACACCGAAAAACAAGACATTATTCCAATTTTAAAATCCCAAAAGTGCACGGATTGTTTATCCATGACAGTCGGCTGAATCCTCAATGACGTCCGGAAATAGCCAGAGTATGGGCAGCTTGTGGAGCACGACTGGAAAGGTCGTTGGGCTGCTGCTGTTTGTGTTGATTCTTCTGCTGCCCGGTCCGATGCAGCGGGGACCGGATGACTTACCTGCAGCAGCGCAACGGTTGGCGGCGGTCACCGCGCTGATGGCCGCCTTGTGGCTGACACAAGCGATTCCGATCGCGGCCACGAGTTTGATTCCGCTGGTGGCCTTTTCACTGTTGGGGATTCAATCGGCCGACATCGTCAGCAAGTCGTACATCGATAAAAGCATCTTTTTGTTCCTGGGCGGGTTTATCATCGCGCTGGGGATCGAAAAGTGGGGCCTGCACCGGCGGATGGCGCTGCATGTCGTTCGGCTTCTGGGGACCAGCCTGAAGCGAGTCGTGTTCGGTCGCTCCCGTCGCCTTGCCAAGTCCTACGAACGAACGCCCGAGAGCGATCATGCCTTCGTGCAGATCGACCTCATCCACTTAATGGGCAAGCGACTCGAATAAATCCACTTTTTGGACTCCCGCTAAGACGACTCATACGAAAGCGAAGAGCGGATGTCTATGATTTCCTGAGTGTTTCCTGAACCGGTCGGTGGTGATTGATGAATTACTTTGCCCACGGCATGCGGTTTATCGACCGCCCCTATTTCCTGGCGGGGACGGCCTGTCCCGACTGGCTGTCGGTTGCCGATCGCCGCGTCCGTCTCAGGGACAAGAACGTGCGTCCCTTTGCCGAGGGGAACGGGACGGTTCAGGCAGAGATTGTCGCCGGCATCCTGCAGCATCTCGACGACGACCGCTGGTTTCATCAGACACGAGCCTTTTTCGAAATCACCGCGGAAATGTCCCGTCTGATCCGTGATGTGCTCGGTCCCGAAGACGGATTTCGGCCCGGATTGCTGGGGCACATCAGCACCGAGCTCATTCTGGACGGCGTCCTGATCGAGCGGGACCCGCAAGCACTCGACGACTATTACGAGGCCCTGGGCAAACTCGACGCCGAAAAAGTCGAACGGACGGTCAATCTTATGGTTCGCCACACAACGTCGAAATTAGCGGGGCTGATTCCCCGCTTCCACCGGGAACGGTTTCTGCACGACTACCTCGACCCGGAACAATTGCTGTTTCGCTTGAATCAAGTCATGTTCCGCATCAAACTGAAACAGCTTCCCGAGGATCTCGCGGAGGTGATGGCCGCCGGTCGGACGATCATTGGCCGTCGCACGCACGATTTGCTGCCCGTGGCTCGTTTCTCGGCCTGATTTTCAGCAGATTGCTTTCAGCCGACCGACCAGAAAGGATCACCACGATGAAGTACGGCATGAACCTGCTGCTGTGGACCACCGACGTCACCGAAGCACACATCCCGATTCTGGAGCAACTCAAGGAGTTCGGCTACGACGGCGTCGAGCTGCCGGTCTTCGACATGGACGCCGAAAAGTTTACGTCCCTCGGTAAACGGCTGGATGCGATCGGCCTGGAACGAACCGCCGTCACCGTTTCCACCGGCGATGCCAACCCGATCTCCGACTCAGCCGAGATTCGCGCGGCCGGCCTGAATCGTCTCAAGCAGGCGATCGACATATGCGCGGCGGTGGGCGCCACGCTCCTATGCGGCCCGTTTCATTCGGCCCTGGGCGAGTTCAGCGGCAAAGGTCCCACCGGCGAGGAATGGAAACAGGGGCAGCATGTGCTCGCCGAAGCGGCCGATTATGCCGCCGGGGCGGATGTCACATTGGTGGTCGAATATCTGAACCGCTTCGAGTGTTATTTTCTGAACTGTGCCGAGGATGCAGCGCGCTTCGTCCGTGAGCTGAATCATCCGCACTTAAAAACGATGTACGACACATTTCACGCCCATATTGAAGAGAAGGACGTCGCCGAGGCAATCCGCGCCTGTGCCGACCAGACGGTGCACGTGCACATCTCAGAGAACGACCGCTCGACGCCGGGGGAAGGGCAGGTCGATTGGGACACCACGTTCGCCACACTCAAAGAGACCGGCTACGAGGGCTGGATGACGGTGGAAGCGTTCGGGCTGGCCCTGCCCGACTTGGCCGCTGCCACGAAAATCTGGCGGCCGATGTTCCCCTCGGAAGAATATCTGGCCGAGCAGGCGCTGGCCTTCATGAAGTCCCGCTGGGATGGATGAATCGCTTGCAGTTCCGCTCGGCACTGAGACCTGCTCGGTGGGCTGACTGGCTGTGTCTTCTCGCGAAGCCAGCGCTGCCGGTCAACCGGCTGGAAGTGCGGGCTGGCGTGCTCCGCCGTCTGCTCGACCAGGGGTGGTTTCGGCCGTTGGCTCGGCGGTGGTTGCACCTTTGAAATGGGCACTGGCGTGAAACCGACGACAATAAACGCCAGAGTTAACCAGCCGAGCATAACCCGGGGAAGTCCCAGTGGAACGGTGTCGTCGGCGGTCGGGGGGTGACGCGGACCGAACAGGATTAACAGAATCACGATCAGCACGTAGCCGTAGTTGTCCGTCTGCCACATCCAGGCGACCGACGCCAGCAGCAAGCCAATGGCGACGCGGTGCGCCCGCCTGCCAATTATACAGTACAGAATATGCCCGCCGTCCAACTGGCCGATCGGAATCAGGTTCAACGCCGTGACTAAAATGCCGACCCAACCAGCCAACAAAAGAGGCGTCAGCCGGACGTCCTCGTTTTCAGCCAGCGGACCATGGAAATGGGTTTTCATCCACTCGACGATCAAGGGATCGCCAAAGACTAACGTATCTTGGCCGGGCTGGAAGGTGACCTTTTCAGTCTCTTGCATCCCAAAGTATGCGATGGGCAGGGCCAGAACCAAGCCCGCCAGCGGCCCGGAAATGGCGATGTCGAACATTTGCTTGCGATCGGCGACACCCCGTCCTTGCACAATCACCGCTCCAAGCGTTCCCAGCGGACTGATCGGCATCGGGATAAAATAGGGCAGCGAGGCGGGCACTCCGTATCGCCGCGTCTGAAGGTAGTGGCCCATCTCATGCGCCAGCAGAATCAGCATCACCGGGACTGCGTAGCGGAAACCGCTCAGTATGTAGGTCGTGAGTTCAGCAGCGAGAAGATTCGGCGACACCTGCGTTCCTGCCAACCAAGTGCTGGCACAGGTTGCAATGAACAGAAAAATCGGCAGCCACTTGCGGGGACGACGACGCACGGCCGGCGTCCCCGCATAGTCTAGCGACAGCCTGTGGACGCCGTTCGAATCGATCAAATCCACCTGCCGCGGGACAAATGCCGTGATCTCAAGTGGTTCGTCCTGTTTGCCTTCCGGCTCCATTTCTGCTCCGTTCTTCCAGCCCGAGAAACCTCGGACGGCTCATTTCATTGTAGGGGATCGTCGAAGTCGGGAATATCCCAGGCCGGCGGACCTTTTGCAGCGACTTCTCTCTTCGCGGCTACCGTAATGGGCCTTTCGGCCTCGATTCACGTCTCGTCCCTCACTCGTACATCCACTTCAAGAACCAAGGGTCCTTGGTCTTTTTCTGCCAGGCTTTCAGCTTCCTCTGTAGCTCTTCGAGCTTCTTCTGGTGCTGGGAATCGAAAGCCAGGTTCTTGATTTCATGTGGATCGGCAACCAAGTCGTACAGCTCGTGGCGCTGACGGTGCAGATAGGCGTAGACGGTTCGTTTGCCGAAAAACTCGTCGTTGTCGCGGAGCACGCTCTGCCAGGTCGGCGAGGCATACAAGTCCGAGGCAAACGGGTACGGCAACTGATGCGCGATGTTGAAAATATACTTGTACCGCCCGCTGATGATCACCCGCATCGGATAGTACATGGTGATCTCGTGGAATGTGTGCGAGGCGTAATGTTCGTTGAACTCCGCAGCATGTTCCCACTCGACGGCCGACAAGAACGAGCGGCCATGAAACATCCAGGGCTGCTGGCGGCCTGCTGTGATGCGGCTGCCTTTGTTGTCGGTGGGACGAATCGGCGGCGAGTCATTCGGCTTGACGCCGCAGTAATCGAGAATGGTCGGCGTGATGTCGGCCCAGGTGACCAGCGCGTCGGAGGTGATGCCCGTTCTTCGTTGATCGGGCCGCCGCACGATCAACGGCAGATTCATGCCGGGTTGATACAGACACGTTTTTGCGCCGGGGAACGGTGGACCGTTGTCGCTGAGGAACAGAATCAGCGTGTCGTCCGCATGCCCCGTTTCCTGAAGGGCATCGAGTAGCAGACTCATTCCCTGATCGAGCCGAGAGATCGCCTGATAGTACTCGGCCAGTTCCTGGCGAACTTCAGGCTTGTCGGGTAACCAGGGCGGAACGATCACTTCACTGGGTGTATAGCGGATTTCTGTTACGCCGGGATAGAAGCCGGGCTTGTCGTTGTGATTGGCGAAACCTCCCGGACCGCCGCCACGGTGCGGATCGCTGCTGCAGAAGTAAAGAAAGAAGGGCCGCTCGTCGTTTTCGCTGATCCACTGGCGGGCGTTCTGGGCCATTCGCACCGAGTTGCGGTTCCCCTGAATCCCTTGGTTGCGGTAGGTCTCGAAGTGATAGACGTATTCTGGTGCGAGATGATACTTTCCGATCGAGCAGGTCCGATATCCGGCTTCGCTCAGAATGACCGGCAGCGATTGGACCGTCTCGAAAGTGCTGAAGTGGTTGTAGCCGTGCGCGTGACCGTAATGCCCTGTTGTATGATTGTACAGACCTGTCATCAGCACCGAACGGCTGGCGCTGCAACTGGCGGTCGTGCAGTGAGCCCGGCTGAAACGGGTCCCTGTGGCTGCCAAGCGGTCGATGCCCGGGGTCTTGATCACCTGGTTGCCGTAGCAACCGGCCTGAAATCCCTGGTCGTCGACGACAAACAACAGCACATTTTTCTGTTTCTCGGCGGCCTGAAGCGGTTCAGCGAAAGCCGTCAAGAGCACAATCAGTCCCAGCGGCAGTCGAATCATTATCGGTCTCCTCCGGTCGAAGAACTTCAGACGGCAAGCAAGATGTATTGTTCGCAGGGGGAATCGAAGCAGAATGGATCTACTTTCTGAGTATATCCGGCCAGCCTGCCCAATGCATGCCGAGCCACAATCGGATCGCTTCATAAATTCGGTGTTCGTGGGAAACTGAAGAAACCGTGCAAAGAATCGCTGCTGCGGAGAATCTTCCACCGACGCAGACCGGATCATTGCAATTGTTGCCAAAGGTGTTTTTTTCAACAATGTTTATGCCAGCTGACGACCGATTTAGCGAGATACGTCTAGAGGCCTCGGACGCTGATTTTTTGGCTGCCTCGGACTTGAAGTGATGTTGCCTGACCGGATCACGCCAATTTTTGGATGACTGCTCCGCGCGCGGAAGCAGGTTTCGCCGATGACAACCCGGTTTGCAGGTTCCCGACATCTCGATGAGCGGCGCCGCCGGCGTTTGGCAACCAGTGCCGGCGAACAGAACGAAAGTGACGGGGTGGTGCCGAGTTCAACGGTCTCGGCACGCACTCGAGTTTCGGCCAAAACGACAGCGTCACCGTTCGTCTCGCATTTCCCGATCCACAAGCTGATTTCGCCCAAATTGTGGAAACTGTGGGGCATTGGGATGCTGGGGTTATTCGCGGGAATCGGCATTATCGCTGCCGGAAGCCAAGTGGCCACCGGAAATGGATCGCTGGGCCCCGGTTTTGCGAGACTGTTCGACCTGTCAACCGGCCGTGTCGCCGCGCAGTTCAACAGCCTACTTTTGCTGCTTTCATCCCAGTTAGCCCTGCTGATCTGGTGGGCCCGCTCCCGCAGCCTGGAGGATTTCGCCGGCCGATACCGACACTGGACCTGGTGTGCCGGCGTGGGTTTGATCGCCGCGCTGGTCTCCGCGACCGGACTGCATGTTGCCTGGGGCGAAACGGCTGCATGGTTGTGGAAGAGCGATATCGAGAACAGAGCCCTTTTGTGCTGGCTGTTACCGGCGGCGATTTGTGCGGCCGCCGTCTTCTGGACTCTCAACCGCGAGATGTGCGGTTGCCGTTCGAGTTCGGCGTTGCTTTGGCTGGCCGTGGGAGGCTGGCTGGTTGCCGGTCTGGCTGCCCTGGAGATTCGGCTGCCGATCCCGAGGATCCGGGAAGAACTCGTGCAAGCCGGTTCACCGATGTTCGCCAGTCTTTGCCTGTGGATGAGCATGCTGCTGCATGTCCGTTACGTGGTCTACGAAACGCCCGAGCCGCCGGAAATTCGACCGATGCGTTTGAAGTTTCGGTTGCCACGGTTCCGTTGGCCGACGTCGCGTCTGCGTTTGGTTCGGGAAGAGACGCCGACGACCGACAACGAGCACAAGCAGGCCGGCCGAAATCAAACCAACGCGAAAACAGTATCGGTATCGAAGCGGACCATGCCGAATCATACAGCCGAGTTAACCGAAGACACGAAAACGGCACAGCAGCCAAAAACATTAGACGACAAGACGCAGCAGCCGGAAACAAACGACGCCGTAGAACAATCAGCGGTGCCGAAAATGCGAACGGATGGGCCGGTCGATCAAGAATCTCTGAAAGGGCTCAGCAAATGTGAGCGCCGCCGGTTACGCAAGCAGCGCCGTGAGGAACAGCGCTCCGCCCAACACTGAGCAGAACTCATCTCCGCAAAACACGTTGAATTCGCTCTCGCCACGGAATCGAATGTCGTAGCCGAGACTTCCCGACTCGACTTCTCCGACGTCGAAATCTGCACAGCCGGTTGACTGCCGTGGCTACGCCATCCAGAATTCTGCCGGAGCTTCCGTTTTGCATTCCTTGCGGCGAAGTTGGTCTCTACACTGTTTGTGAAATCTGCCGAACGTTCTGCGCCTGACGTTGAGGACCTGAGCCATGTCGACCAACGACTTCTGGCCCGATGAGGCCGATGAAGAATCCTTCGATGAATCGCTGTACGGTGAAACGCCAGTTCCACAAAAGCAGGGGTGCAGCACCGGCGCGAAAGTGCTGTTGGTGATGCTGTTCATGGCCGGCGGTTTCTTTGCGCTGTGTTGCGGCGGGGTCATTTGGGCCTTCTCTCAAATAGACTTCGACGAAACGGTGGAAGGCGTCCGCGCTATGACCGAAGACATCGTCGACATCGATATCTCTGAGAGTTTCGAACCACAGCATGCCATGGAGATGGATCTTCTCATCATGTCGATGAAGCTGGCAATTTACACGGCTGAAACCGACGATAGCGTGCTGATCTTGGCGGAGATGGACTTTCCTACCGCGGATCAGCAGCAGACTCAGGCCAAGATGGAAATAATATTGCGTCAGCAGGACCACGGCGGCCGGTATGTCGACATCATCAGCAGTGAGATACGCGAGTTCGAAATTCGCGGCCAAACGGTGAAGTTCGTCTTTGCGGAGTGTGAAGACATCGATACGGGCGAGGCGGTCCGTCAAATCACCGGCAAATTTCCCGGTCGCCAGGGAATGGGATTCCTGATGCTGCAGGTCGAGGAAGAATCGTACGACGAAGACGCTACCGTCCGCATGATCGAATCGATCAAGTAGTCACACGGCGGCGCTGAGAACGTAAAAACCCGGCTTCAAGCAAGAAGCCGGGTTTGACAAGCCGATCAAACTGTCATGTCACCCCGGGCCGATGCCAAGGCAGCCGGAGGCTTAGGTCGGTCAATTGGCAGGTGTGTGTTTTGGACGACCCACCGCCGCTGGTTACGGCGCCTCGTAGCAGCTACGGGCCGCGTTGGTGCAGTTTTCTCCGTCGCAGAGTTGGTCGTCGGGACCATAAGTAGTTTGCGTTTTTCCGCACCAGAAGTTACCGTCGCCGACCGCCTGCTCGCCGGGCGGAAGCCCGGCATTGATGTACAAGCCTTTGGATAAAAGGCTCCTACAGCGCTGTCCAGTCTGGATGATTTTCAGTTCTTCGACCATAGTTTTTATAGACCTCCTTCCGATAATCCGGCCGCTCGGAGCAGGGCCCGTTTGACGGCGGTTTTTGCGAGTTGGACTTTATAGCCGTTACCCGAAAGCGGCGTCGCCGAAGCAACGGCAGCCTCGCCGGCACGTGCGGCCGTTTCTTCGTTGATCGGCCCGCCGATGACGGCCGCGGCCGCTTCTTGGCTCAGCCAGGGCACGGGTGCCACGTGGCCCATCACGATGCGGGCATCGCGGACACGTCCGCCTTCGACGTCGAGACAGGTCGCGGCAGAGGCCAAGGGCCAGTCCAAACCTTCCATCTGCAGTACTTCGTAGGTGGCGCTACGGGTGGAGCCGGCCTCCGGCAGCCAGAGATGTGAGATCAACTGTCCCGGCTTCAGGACCGTGACGCCCTGCGTCTCGGTCTTCGGCGTGATGAAGAAGTACTCCAGCGGGAGGACTTCCTCGTCATCGAAAGCAGGGCCGATTACGCGGACTTTTGCGCCCCAGGCGATCGTGGCCGGTGCAAAGCGAGAGGCGCTGACGAACTTGGCTGGTCCGCGATTGCCCAGAATAGCGTGGTAGCGGTTGTCGCCGGTCTCGACCAGCGACTCACCGTTTTCCACAGCGAGCAGTCCGTAGCCGTTGCGGAAGTACCAGCAATTGGGCAGGTGGCACAGATCACCGCCCACCGTCCCCATCGATTGGACCTGGATCGATCGCACGCCGTCGATGACGTTCTGAAGCGAGCGGTAGCCGGCCAGCAGAGGGCTGTCGGCCATCTCTTCGAGCGTCGTCAAAGCACCGATCATCACGCCGTCACCGACTTGAGCGACGCCTCTCATCGAGGCCACACGGCCGACGTCCACGACCCGCTCGGGAGCGAGCAAGTCGAGTTTCATCAAGCTGATCAGATCGGTCCCGCCCGCCAGAACAGCGGTGTGGGCCTGATGATCGTTCAGCAGATCTAGGGCCTCGGCTTCGGTCTGCGGATGGGCGTATTCGAAGGGTCTCATTCTGCACCTCCTTTCAGCGCCTCAAGCACGCGCTGCGGTGTCATGGGGAGTACGGGGACTCGGACGCCGATCGCGTTTGCCACGGCGTTGGAAATGGCGGCCCCGCCGGAAATGACCGGCGGTTCGCCCAAGCCGACCACACCGCGGTCGTACTCGCTGTCGGGCTGGTACATCTCGACGACGATTTCGCCGATGTCGCCAATTCTGGGTAGCTTGTAGTTTTCCAGATCGGCGTTGATGAACCGCCCGGTTTTATTGTCCATGATCCGCTCTTCGCTCAGGGCGTAGGCGATGGACATGATCACCCCGCCGGAGACTTGACTCTCGGCGGTTTTCAGGCTGATGATCGCTCCGCAGTCTTGTACTGCGACGAACTTGTTCATGCGGACGATGCCGGTTTCGGTATCGACCGAGACGTCGGCCATCTGCACGCCGGCCACGCCGCTGCTGGTCAGCCCGTCGTTTTTCGCCCCCTCTCCCTGGACTTCTAGCGGCAGCGGACCGATCAACGAGCACGCCTGCTTCCAAGTGCAAATCTGCTCGTTGTTGTGCCAGATAGAGCCGCCCAACGATTCCAGGTCGTTGGGATTTAAGCGATATTTAGCACCGACCAGGTCGAAGATCTTCCAGAGCGCTTCGAGCGCCGCCCGGCGGTTGGGACCGCTGACGCCGCCCACCGTTGTCGAGCCGCCCGATGGTCCCGAACGTGGATACTTGCTCGAGCCGATCCGCACCTTGACGCCGTCGATCGGCAGGCCGAAGGTTTCGGCCAGGGTGATGGCGATGGCGGTCCGTGTTCCGGTTCCCAGATCCTGGCTGCCGGCCAACGACTCGACCGTTCCATCCGGATGCACCTTGACGGTGCAGGTGGCGGCGTGAGCGCGGCCGCCCCAAGTATGCAGGGCCATTCCCAGGCCGCTCTTGACGCCTCCTGTGGAGGGGCCTTTGCCGTGCAAATGCCACTTCTGCTGCCAATTGATCAGATTGGCGCCGATCTTCATTTCTTCGGTGTAGACGTTCCCACGGGGCGTCTTGTCGAGGTTTTTCATGAAGACGTCGTAGCTGTTCATGCCGAGCTTGGCGGCTATGTCGTCGATGGCGGTATCGGTAATGGCGCACAACTGGGGATGGTTCGGAGCACGCCAGGCACGCTGCGGACCGGTGTTGGTCGACAAGCCGGTCGCCTTTCGATTGCGGTTGTCGAAGTCGAAGACGTAGGGCATTTGGTTCAGACTAATCGTCGAACCACCCGTCCCGTTGGTTCCCCAGTGATGGCTGTCCCAGGCGGTGATGTTGCCGTCGGCATCGGCGGCAATCGTGACTTCGCCGAAACCGGATGGCCGGTTGCCAGCAATCTTCATCTCGGTGGCCCGGTCGAGCATCAGCCGCACCGGGCGGCCCGCCTCTTTGGCCATGGTGGCCGCGGCCAAGCCCCACACGTCCGCTGCGAACTTCGAACCGAAGCCGCCGCCGACGTAGTCGCAAAGGATCGTCACATTGGCCGCGTCCAGACCGAGCGGGCCGGCGAACTGTCCGCCGGTGCCGGAGACGTTCTGCGTCGAAAGATGAACGTCCAGGACATCGTTACCCTTCCATTCGCAGTGCGAGCCGTGCGGCTCCATGCACATGTGAGTAATGGTGTGAATGCCGTAGTAACCCTTGTGGACCGCCTTGGCATTTTTCAGCGCGGCGGCCACGTCACCCTTGGCGTTTTCGCCGAGTGATTTAGCCCGTTTGGCGGCCTGACCACCATCCAGGTCTTCCTCATCGACGAAATGCTCCAGCACCTCGTATTCGATCTCGATGGCACGAACGCCGTCTTCGGCCAATTCGGGACGTTCGGCGGCAACAGCCGCGACCAACTCGCCGTCCCAGCGACACTCGCCACCCACGTCCTTGAAGATGTGAACGGCATGCACACCCTTGACCTTTTTGGCCGGCTCGACGTTCAGCCGCACGATTTTGGCGTGACCGTGCTTGCAGGTTAAAAGCCGGGCGTACAGGGTGCCTGCGGGATTGATGTCGGCCGCGTATTTCGCCGATCCCGACGCCTTCTCGACGCCGTCGATGCGGGGAACCCTTTCGCCCATCAGCGTGTTGGTCTCGCGTGGCTTCCAGGCGATTGTTCGTTTGTGTTCTGCCATAATCAGGCACCTCCGTTCTTGGCAATCTCAAGGGCACAGTGCGTGATGCCGTCGTAGGTGCCGCAACGGCAGATGTTGCCGCCCAGTCCCTTACGAATCTCTTCGAGCGTGGCTTTGGAGTTTCTGTTGAGGAATGCACGGGTTGCCATCACAAAGCCGGGCGTGCAAAAGCCGCACTGCATGGCGTCATGCTTGACGAAGCCGGCGATCACTTCGTCGATGTTGTCGCCGTTGCGCAACGATTCGACGGTTTGAATCTTCTGACCCTGACACTGGATGGCCAGACGACTGCTGGCCAGTACCGGCTTGCCGTCGATGATGACGGTGTCGGCACCGCTGGCGGTGTTGTCGTCCACGTCTTTGCAGCCGGTTAGGTTCAGATCGTTGCGGAGCACGTCGAGCAAAATCACGCGCGGCTCGAGTTTCAGTTTGTGGTTCTTACCGTTGACGTTCAGCGTAATCTCGGTGGCTTTGACCGAGACGACGTTGGACTTCGTCGCTTCTTCTGCCGTGATTTCCTGAGCGGTCGTGGCGATGGCCGTCGCGGCGACGGTGGCGCCCGAACCTTTCAGGAAGTCGCGGCGGCTGAAGCCCGGCCCACTTCGGGTTTGATCTTCGCGGTCTCGCATGAACTTCGCTCTCCCCTTCATAAGTGATTGCGAAACGTTGACCTTTACGCACATGCTGTTTCAATTGACCGATTCTACCGTCAAGAATTCACATCGCAACGCGCTGGTGGACTTTTTCGGATTTATTTGGTTGCACCGGTTGTGCCGCCGTGCAGGGCTCGTTCGTGCCGATTCGGGCGGTTGGGCCACCGGCCATGGAACCTCAGTAGTTCCAAGTTATACAGCGCATCGTTGTTCGATCGTAAGTGGTTTCCAGTCTGGTGTTTCTGCTTGCGGGTCTTCTTGGCATCCGAGCAGGTGTTCGGCGGCATGTTGCAGGCTCAGCGTCAGCGTCGTC
>Ga0310123_10002828_pt1 | contig 13657 bp, 11 predicted proteins | sample CB6_AW_1057_MG_FD_203505 | JGI IMG/M metagenome (GOLD analysis project Ga0310123, IMG submission 203505) | Marine microbial communities from Western Arctic Ocean, Canada - CB6_AW_1057 | ecosystem: Environmental > Aquatic > Marine > Oceanic | place: Canada: Western Arctic Ocean | collected... | reverse complement strand
ACACAATGAAAGAAAATAGGGATGCATCCGCCGGTCCATCTTTCTTCGGGATAAATATACATGCGAATAATATATCTGAGTATCATAGAAAGCAGATATATTGATCCAAAGATGCGCAAGTTCCTGGCAGTAACGGGACTTGACTGGCTAAATCGTCCGGTGCCTTTAGTAAGATCAGTTGCAACTTGTGCCATGAGTAGAATTATTGCGATTTGGAAGACAAGAAGTATCGGGTAAGAGATTATGCCTGAAAACCATTCTTTTGATGCCGGAAGAAATGTGACCCCAAAGAATTCCACCAAAATCTGTCCTGTTATTCTGCAGGCAAAAAGCACTAAACATATCCACAAGATCCATATCAATATCGGTCGACAATCATCTTTAGCATTTGTTTGTCGCATAATAATTCTATTCCAATGTTCGGACATTCATTCCCCATCCGTAGCTATTGGTAGTAATTGATGAAGATTCAAGTACTCCACTTTTGCCAAACATAATAGGGTCTTCAGTTATATCTTTCTCTAATAGATAAGTTCCGAATGCTCCCTCCTGTGCGGTAACTAAATCTCGATAATGGTTTGCAATTGATAATGCAGCTCTGGATAGAATGCTGGTTTCCCCAACCTGAGCTCCTATAATTAGAGGGAGACCTAAGTTCTCTGCCTGATTTGCAATTTCGATAGACCTTAGAATTCCTCCCATTTTTGAAATGCGTAAGTTAATAAACCAGTTCTTGGGACTAGATTCAATCTGATTAAAATGTTCAAAACGCAAAAAACTTTCATCTAATATGATAGGGGTATTAGTCGAATTAGAAAACTTCTTCATTCCTTCAAAATCACCATGAGCCAAAGGTTCTTCTACGCCAAGAAAGTCTAGTCCTAGTCTTTTTATGTAATCAGCTGCAGAACGCCAATTCTTCCACAGGTTGTTAGCATCAAGTCGAATTCTGGAATTCGTAATGGTTGTATTTACGTGGCTTATATTGTCGTTATCTAATTGGAATTCCCCCGATAGTTTTATTTTGAAGTCAGTAAAACCAATTTTCGAATAGCGTTGAACTTGTGAACTAAACTGTTCCTGGCTCAAGATTCCAAGAACAGCGGTATAGCCGAAATTGCCATCTAACTCTTTCAGTCCGAGAATGCTTTCAGTGCTCTTTTTATTTATGCGGCCAATTAAATCCAACAGAGCTAATTCAAATGAGCAAAATGCAGCGGGATTTTCATCAACAAGCGCTCTATTGAGGGCAACCCAGTTAACAAGATCCTCCAGGTTGTTTAACTTAAGCCAGTTCGTTTTGTTTTCATTTAAGAATAGCAGAGATGATTTGATGGTTTCGTTCGTCACATATTTTCTGGGGCATCCCTCCCCATGGCCTGCAATATCTTTTGATTTGACAATTGAAAGTATTGTTTCTGTTTCAGAACGTTTGAAAGATGAATGCTTAAAGGATTCACGAAACGGAATTTTAATAGAATTAAAATGACAACTTGATATTAGCATGATTCGCGAATGCAAAACTTGTTGAAGTCAAAATCGCAGTCCTTGTCGCTAAGTAATCTAATCAGTTTAAACTGCCCTTCTCTTTGGCCTTTATCGAGATTATATTTTTTAAATTCCTCAGCTGTTCTTTTTTCTACGCAAACAACTTCTAACGGCTTCAATCTGCCGCTCTTACGTTTTTCCATATACTCAATATTCAAGGAAGATATTTCTTCCTCTATCTCATGAGCATAAGCTGCTTTAAACGGTGGTTGAATGTATAGGCGATACTTTAATTCTTCAGAGTAGGCTACCATAATGTAAAAATTAATTTTAAGATTGTAATTTTTAATTACCTTTAAAATCGCTTTGTTCACTTGATCTTCATATAATTTTTCTCCAGTTAAGTTTATGACCCCGTCACCTTTTTGGATAAATTTTATAGTTGGTGTATTGTGGTACTTTCCTGTGACTTGAATAATATCATTAATGAAATAACGGTAGAGTCCGTTCTGAGTTGTCACAAATATATAGTAATCCTTACCGAGTTCAATTTCATGAAGCATTAAAAAGTCAGGGCTTTCACTACCCCATTGATCGCGTTCAACAAATTCGAAGAAGTTTTCATTAAGCGTTGGGACTTGTATTTCATTTCTTATGTCTAGATTAACCGTCCCTCGAAATTCACTGGACATATACCCAACTTCGCCAATAAATGATTTGCTGCTCAACTGCACTTTTAATGCAGGTAATAAGGTGCTGCAGTTTCCAGAGGTCCAGGTTGAAATCAGTTTTAAATTTGGCCAAATGTCGGATATGATTAAGCTTCCCTTTTTCTTTTTTAGTTCCCTTAGTTGAGATGCCCTCAATTGGTTTGGCTTGAACTTGCAATTAATCCTTTTTCTTTTTTCAGGATCAAGTTTTCTCATGCAAGAGAGGTTCCCTGACTCTATATCACGAAGTAGATTTTCAAAGTTAGTGTCTATGATATCCTTAAGTCGTAAAATTGTTGAAGGATTCGGCGTAGCGATTAAGGTTATATTCTCTGATTTTAATGCGAATGCGCAGATCAAATAATATTTTATCTCGTAGTCAGAAACCGTGAAAATTTCAAAAGGCAAAAGGTAACTGCGTCGTAATAGTGTGGGCATACTTTTGTATATTAAACCTGATATTGCACCATAAGGAGTTCCGGTGCTTAGGTTTCCCTCGATATCTGGGCTAATAATGGCCAAAATTTTCCCACTATAAACTTCTATATCAAAACTATATTGAGTGTATGAAAACAGACTTTGACTGTGTTTATAGCTTTCGATCGTTGCATTAAGTATCGGGATATTTTTTGGTTCGCCAGTAGTCCCGCTTGTTTGAGCGTACATAACTGGTTGCTGTGAGTTCAGACATGGTTCTCCCGTTTGTTCTTGTTGGTTAATGTAAGAACGCAAGTCTTCATATTCATTAATTGGGATTGCATTTTGAAAATCCTTATAGGAATGAATTGATGTAAACTTATGTTTGCTTCCAAAATGCGTGTCCTTGTTTTGATGTAGAATATTTTTTAATAGATTCCACTGATTTATTTTTGGATTTTTAGTTAATTCAATAAATGGGACATAATATTTATTTCTGATCCACATCATCCTTACGCGGAGATAAACATTGAGAAAACATTGTTTTAATAAATCAGTCATTTTTCTCCTGATCTAGCCCATTAATGAAGGGGCTTTTTAATTGTTCAATTAACCCTAAGGGATAATTTCTATTTATTAAGCCTAATTGCTCTACTTTTTTTGCTTTTGGCAGATGCCAAGTGCCAAACAATAAGTCCCAAACTATCAAGTTATTTCCAAAGTTTTTATTAGATTCTTTTATTTTCAACGAGTGATGCCAACGGTGCAATTCAGGTCCACTGATAACATAGTTTAGTGGTCCTAGATAAATCTTAATGTTGCAATGTTGGAAAAAGCCATTAATCGAGTAAAAAACAAAATAGAGTGCTAAAACATTTTCTGTGATACCTAGTATTATAAATGGCAAAGCATCAAAAATAAATTGAATTGATTTCTCCAAGGGATGAAAGCGGCCGACATTCATGGAATACAATTTATGAGGTGAATGATGTACCGCATGTAAGCGCCATAAGGGCATCCATTCATGACTTAATCTATGCAGCCAATAACGAAAGAAATCTGCTATCAAAACCATTAGAATTGCTTGAGTTCCTATTGACCATTCCCCGGGCCAAGGGTTTTTTATGGTGAAACCATTTGATTGGAAAATATTGAGTAAGGCTATAATCACTATAAAAGTCAGAAATTTGACTAGTAATATTTGAACTAAAACCATGTAAAATACGTCAACAATCCAGTCCTTTTTTTTCGGCATCCACTCTACTCTGCATGGAACGAATCTCTCGAGTGTTATTATGCTAAGAAGGCCAAATAAAACGGCTATCCACGTTGCCAATATGAGATGTAAATCAAGATAAATTAGTAGAATATGAAGCAAGAAGCAGAAGCTTATGACGAATGGGTAGGAGATATACGGAACCCATTCTTTTATCAATTCTTTCATTATTAATGAAGTTTCCTGTGCTAAGCATTCTTAGCGGATTATAAATCTAATTTACATGCGGTTCTGCAGCAGTGATTTCAGCGTTTGTAATTTTGTTTAATTCATCTTCAATGAAGCCAATACCAAAACCTAAACTTTAAACATCATTTATTTAATTAAATTTTCATTTATATCTTTTGCTAACTGTATTTTGGGTTTTCTCCAATCCATTGGTAATTGGCCATAAGAATCGTACCGCTTAAAGAACTCATCATAGAACAATTCATAAAATATATCAACTGCAATTATATTTGTGTATATTTTAATAAAGCTTGCTAATTGTACATTGAACCATTGTCGCTGCCATATTTAAGGTCTAATGTTTTGATCTGGTTTTATGCTTGCTTGATGGGGTGTATTTACCCGCGCACCTAACCACAACAACGAGCCGCATTATACAGAGCAGTCCATCCATTCACATCCTCGCCAACATTCAGTAGCTCTTGAACGCCTGCAAGGTCAACATCTCTGGCAGCATAATGAATCGGGACGGCGAAACCGGTTGTGGCCACCAGCGAAGTGGCTGCGAGTGTTAGGAGTGTGCGTTTCACGGTAAGCCAACGGTCAACCCGTTGAGCGCAGTTTTCAAGCCGTTTTAACTGTTGCCACCGAACCGCAACCCTGCTGCGTTCAAGTGGTGGAGTGGGTTAGTTCCCTTCAGCTTTCAATTCTACAGCTGTCTTGCCGCCGTGTTTGCGCAAGAGGACAGCGGTTTCTTTATTTTTGGCCCAATCTAGCGATGTTGCGAGGGCGGTGATGGGGAAGGCAAAGACCCAAGCGCAGAAGGTATCGTGTAGGGTTGCGATCAGGTCGTATCACCTCTTTGGTGGTTAGCATGGGTTCAATGGTCATTTGTCCAAACAGGCATTAACCGCAGCCCTGGTGTCGATTTTGCGGTTTGCCCGGTGACTGAATCATCAGCCTCAACCAGTTCTCTGTAGCGGTATGAACCGTAGCTGTGTGGTGAACCGTCCTTGATCCAATCAATTTTCAACCGCTTGGCAATTCGCATAAATGCCTGACCGAATGTACCCTGAATCGCCCATAACTGTTTGTTAAACTTGTCCTCATTCTCCCTTTTGCACCGACCCCGTTTCTCTACCTCATGTTTGCACGGATTGTATAGGGGCTGGATTTTCTCGTGCATATCGTCGGGCAGAATTAAGCCGCGGTCTTTGCTCGTGCCCGGTAGGGCAGGAGGATCGCCTTTAGGTTGGGTTTGATTTTCACCAGCCCTGGCCACATGGCGTTGTGTAATTTAGGTGCACTCATGGTTTTGTTTAATTAGAAAAGTAAATCTGTAAGTCGGGCCGAGTATGCTGTGTTATTAGGTCACACAGGCCAAGTCACTGATTGGTAACTTGGCAGTACTATTTGGCAGGCAAGTGTTGTGATTGTGCTTGCACGTCGAGAGGTGTATGGGTAAGGATTTCGCCACTTTTTATCAGGGGTTTCCACGATGCCTACGTGGCGGAATTGGTAGACGCGGTAGATTTAGATTCTAGTCCCAGCAATGGGGTGCAAGTTCAACTCTTGCCGTGGGCACCATCTACAGTAGGTATTACAGGCATAATTGATGCCCGCCGGTTTGTTGAGAATATGACCGAACCAATACCATCAGAATTTAATGAGTCACTTAGGCTGTTTGATAACTTACACCTAAGTGCTTTATTTATCTCACTCTGTTGTATTGTTCTTATTCCTTTGCTTGGAAGATTGCTTCCGAAAAGCAAAAAGCACTTGGGGGTTTGGGTTTTAGTATTATTTGCATTAGCCCAGGAGCTTTTTGATTATTATAATCGCACAAGTTTTCGAGAACTTAGCCTAGCTAGGGATCTCCCTCTTAATATATGTAATTTTAGCTTAATTATTGCGATAGTGTCATTGATAACTCGCAATAGATATTGCTTTGAATTTTCCTATTTTATTGGTGCAACTGCAGCGCTTCAGGCGCTGTTAACGCCGGGCTTTCCATATATTTATAATCACACTGATTATATCATGTTCTTTTTCCAGCATGCCTTAATAATTATTTTGGCGTTATGGAATGTCTTTGTTGATGGAATGATTACATCCAAAAATGCAATCCTGAGAACAATGATATTTTTAAACTTAATGGTTTTGCCTGTCGGAATAATCAACTGGTTGACTGCTTCTAATTACATGTATATATGCCAAAAGCCTCATGTCGATAGTCCCTTTATTTTTGGGGAATGGCCCTGGTATATTTTGTCCTTGGAGGTGGTCGGTCTTCTAATGATGTTAATAGCAGCTATCCCTATGGCTATGGCAAATAAAACTAGATCCCTTGAAAATTAAGTTGGCCTATTTGCGTTACATCTTTCGGTTGTTTTTGAGTCATCAACGTCTAAGTTTAACCTAACTATATTTGAAAATACTTCGAGATACGGCTTCATTGAACTGATTAACCCCACCGTTGGATGCCCCTTTAGGGCCATGCTGTCCATATACATAAGCGATCGAATTATCGGAAATGATTCTTTTTGAGTTTCATAAGCGTTCCAGTTTCGCAAAGCAAAACAGATGTTTGTCGCCACGTAGGTAGATGGCGTCGCCGACGATGGCTGGCGAGGCATGGAACCTCTCGTCCACTTCGTTGATCGCCAGCACTTTGACTTCCTTGCCGCGCTGAAGAACGACCGTTCTTCCTGCCTCGCTGAGCAGGTAGATGCGGTCCGCCGCGCCGACGGGCGAGGAGGTGAAGTTGAGGATCCCGGGCAGGCGTTCTTTCAGGTAGTGCTGCTCTCCATCAACGGCGCCGAGACAAGAAAAGAAACTCTGGTCTTCCAGCAGATAAAGTTCGTCGCCCCAGAGCATTGGGCATGGCACGTAGGGCGCGCCGCGAGTGAGTGACCAGACCAAGTGCTCGCCGCCGGTCAAGTCGCCACGCTGTCCGAGTTCGATCGCGTCGAGCGTATCTTTCCGAAAACCGCTGGCGGCGAAAACCAGGCCATGGCCGACTGCCGGCATGGGAATGGCGCCCACGCTTTGCTCGCCACATTCCCAGAGCAACTCGCCGGTGGCCAAGTCGTACGATCTTACTTTCTCTCCGTTGAGAACCACCTGGCAACGACCCGCGTGGGTGAAGATACTCGGCGTGCTCCAGTTGGACTCCTCATCTCGATCCTGCTTCCAGATTTTCTCACCGGTCCTTTTGTCGACCGCCACCACGTACGATTGCCCCTCCGTATCGACGGGAATCACCAGCGTATTTTCAAAAAGCGCCGGCGAACTTCCTTCGCCCACCCCGTACTTGATGGGCTGGGCCTCGAATTCTTTTTTCCACACAAATCGACCCTCGTGGTCGTAGCAATGGAGCCCGAACGAACCGAAATAGGCGTAGATGTGCCGGCCGTCCGTCACCGGTGATTCCGATGCAAATCCAGCCTTGCGATGATGCCCCTGGTGCGGCATGGCCTCTTGAATGGTCCTGCTCCAGAGCAACTTGCCGGTGTTTCGGTTGAGGCACACGATCGCGAACCTCTGCGATTTCCACGAACCGATCGCGTCGCGATGCTGTTTCATTTTCTCGATCCCGGCGGGAATGACATCCGGAATGGGCATCTTCTTGTCGAGGGGGATCGCGGTCAGCAGAAAAATCCGGTCGCCCCAGACAACCGGAGACCCCCAGCCGGCGCCCTCGACAGGCGTCTTCCAGCGGAAGTTTTCCGTCTCGCTCCAAGTGGTCGGCGGATCTGCATGCGGCGCCACGCCGTTCCAAGTCGGCCCGCGCCATTGCGGCCAGTATTTCATGGCCTCGTCCGCCATGAGCCGTGTGGAAACCAGCGCCACCAACAGCACGGCTGCGATTGTTGTGATTAGTATGTGTTTCATAATTCTAAGCTTACGGCGCGAGTTTAGTTCGCTTGGCTAAGTGCACAAGAAACAATCCTGTGCTTGTTTAAGTAAAAAAATAATCGCCAATCTCCCGGCAGTGTTCTATAATTTCCCGGCATGCGAATATTCGCCACCTTACTGTTCGCCTTTCTGTCCAACCTGACATTGGTGGCCAAGACGGGGGATGTGCCCAAGGCTAAGTTGGCGGCTTTTCGGACACGGGTGGAGCCGGTTCTTAAGCGGGTGTGTTTTGGGTGTCACGGGCCGGAGAAACAGAAGGGCAAGCTTCGGATTGATGCGCTGGATCCCGATTTGCTGAAGGGGAAAGATGTCAGCTGGTGGCTGGAGGTGTTCGACGTAATCAGTAATGGTGAGATGCCACCGGAGGACGCGAAGGTGCAGTTGACGGATGCCGAGAAGACGCGGATTGTCGATTGGTTGTCCGGCGAGATTCTGGTTGCTTCTCAGGTGCAGAGGAGCGAGCAGGGGCACACGTCGTTCCGGCGCATGACGCGCTACGAGTATAAGCACGCGCTGCAGGATCTGCTGGACTTGCCGCATGATTTCTCTCGCGATCTGCCGCCGGAGACGGTCTCGGAGGACGGCTTCAAGAATAGCTCCGAGATGCTGCAGATGACGGTGGTGCAATTTGAGCAATATCGTGAGTTGGCGCGCAAGGCGCTGGAGCGGGTGACCGTGCGTGGGGAACGGCCCAAACCAGTTTACTACGGGATCACAATGAAAGCTGCCTCGGCTCAAGTTGATGCCACGTATGCAGCTTTTGTGGAAAAGAAAAAGAAGCAGATTGAAAATGGTGTTACCACGCTTGAAAAAGCCTTAAAAAATCAAGCTGCCAAGTACTCGGTAAAACCAGGCAGTGCGCATTTCAAGAATTTGATTACGGGCCACGGTGTCAAGACGCATTGGGGGTATGGCGGCGCCAAGTACGCTTGGACCCCGAGCCGTACCCGGCCAAAGGTTCCGCCGGTTTTGCTGGATGTGGTGGTGATCCCGGCGAATTTGAAGTACATTGTCGACGTGGGCGATGGCCTGCCGGACGTGGGCACCATGCGCGTGCGCATTCGGGCGGCACGAGTGACACCAGAGGGCAAACATCCGCCGACGCTGCGATTGTTTTTCGGCAACCAAGCTAGTAACGATTCGCGCGTTGCCGTGCGCGCGGGTGAACGTGATATCACCATTACGGCTTCACCAGATAAGCCGGAGTTTTATCACTGGGACGTAAGGCTCAGTGAAATTGCACGCAACGCCTACCGCCACATCCAGAAACTCGGCCAGCTGCCGAACCCCGCGGAGTTTCTCTATTTTCAGAACTGCTCGAGCACGCCGGTGACTGTGCAGATCGATTATGTGGAGATCACCGCGCCCGTCCATGAGCAATGGCCGCCAGAATCGCATACACGCATTTTCTTTCAGAGCGATCATCAGGCGGACGAGAAAAAATATGCGCGCGAAGTGTTGGCAAAGTTCATGCGACGTGCATGGCGCCGGCCCGTGACCGCGGCGGAGATCGACCAAAAGCTGCTCCTCTTCGCCAAGCTTCGGCTGCAGTGCGATGACTTTCAGGAGGCGATGGTTGAGGTGTTGGCCACGGTGTTGTCCTCGCCGAAGTTTCTTTATCTCGTTCAAGCTGGCGAAGTGGATGACAAAAAAGAAAGCCAACGCATTTCGGGTTTTGAGCTGGCCAGTCGGCTTTCATTTTTCCTGTGGAGCAGTATACCCGATGAGCAACTACTGAACCTTGCCGCCAAGGGCAAGTTGCGCGATCCGCTCGTGCTGCAGGCACAGACACGCCGACTACTGGCAGATCCCAAGGCCGATCGGTTTGCCCGCTACTTCACGCGGCAATGGTTGGGTATGGAACTACTGGATTTCCTGAAGATCGATTCCAAGGTGTACGGGCGTTTTGACCCACTGCTGATGGAGGCGATGCGTGAGGAGCCGGTCGCCTTCTTCGGTGAGGTGCTGAAGCGTAACCGCACGGTGATGGATTTTCTCCAGTCCGATTACACGATGGTAAACGACCGACTCGCGCGGCATTACGGGCTGCCGGAGGTGATCGGCAACAGCCTGCGCCTGGTTAAGCTGGAGGCGAGCAACCGGCGTGGCGGCGTGCTCACGCAGGCGGGACTATTGGCAATGAACTCGGACGGCAGGGATTCGCACCCACTTAAGCGTGGCATTTGGCTGCTGGAAAATCTGTTAAACGATCCGCCGGCGCCACCACCACCGACCGTGCCGGAGATTGATTTGGCCGACCCGGAAATCCTCAAGCTTACACTCAAGGAGCGCATGGAAGATCACCGCAACGATCCCGCCTGCATCTCGTGCCACTCGAAGATCGATCCGTGGGGGATTGCGTTTGAGAACTTCGATGCCGTTGGCCTGTGGCGCGACAAAATCGGCAAGGATCCGGTTGATGCCGCCAGCGTGTTGTTCAACAAAGACGAACTGCGCGGCATGAAGGGGTTGAAAGACTACCTGCTGGCCAACCGTCAGGATCAGTTCGCGCGCTCGATGGTGCACAAGATGGCGGCCTACGCTCTGGGCCGACCGTTGACCTTTGGCGACCGCTCGCAAGTCGACCGTATTACCGCCGATCTCCGCAAACGCGGCGACGGTCTGGCGGACTTGGTCTTTCTGATTGTGAAAAGTGATTTGTTTCAGTTAAAATAACCCCGAAGGAGCAAGGGCCATGAACATAAATTTTTCCTCACTTGATCGTCGGAAATTTCTTCGCGGCGCCGGCGTGGCCCTGGCCCTGCCGTGGTTCGAATCCTTCACTGGCGTGGCCCGCGCGGTGCAGCGGCCCGTGAAGCGCAAACGGCTTGCCTGCTTTTACCTGCCCGACGGCGTGCCCATGCCGCTGGAGAAGGATCCAGCCTTCAAGGACTGGAGCTGGTTTCCGCACGGCAAGGACAAGGACTTTACCTTCACCAAATGCATGGAGACGCTCAAGCCGTTGCGCAATGAGCTGACGGTGTTTTCCGGTTTGTCCCACCCGGCAGTACGGCGAGTGCACGGTCACTCCAATGCGGATCAATTTCTCACCGGTGCGGATACTGGCGCGGATGGTGATTATCAAAATAGCATCTCGCTCGATCAGGTGTTCGCCGCACATGCCGGCGAGCATACCCGGCATGCGTCTCTCGTGATGTCCACCGACGGCGGCACCGGATCGCCGCGCGGTGCGCAGACGATGTCCTACAACAGCAATGGCCGGCCCATCCCCGCCGAGCACAAGCCCAAGCGCATTTTCGACATGCTCTTCGTGAAGAGCAATCTGAACGCCGCACGTCGCCTTGCCTTGAGCAAAAGCGCCCTTGATGACCTCATGGAGGACGCCCGCTCACTGAAGCGTTCGCTCTCTAAGCCCGACCAGGAAACGCTTGCAGAGTATTTACAGTCCGTGCGGGACACGGAAATGAAGATCGAGAAGGCCAAGCGTTGGCTTAATATTCCTTTACCGCGCGTGGACGTAGATCACCTTAAGCTCGACGTCACTCCCGAGGATCCGCGCAATTACCTACAGACGATGTACGAACTGATTTACCTCGCGTTCAAGACCGACACCACACGCGTGGCGACCTACCAGCTTGGCCGTGAAAACGGCGTGGGTATCAGTGACTACCTTGCTCGCGCAGTGGGATACAAGGCGACCCACCATCTTTCGCATGAAACCAAGAAGCCCGGCGGCTTCAAGAACTTTGGCATCTACTGCCGTTTCATCAACGAGGAACTCGGCCGCTTTGCCAGCCGGCTCAAGGCTACGCCCGAGCCCGGAGGCGAGGGCAACATGCTCGACAACACCGCACTCCTGTTCGGCTCCGCCTCCAGCGCCTTCCACCTCTCACGCAACTACCCGTTGCTCTTGATCGGCGGCCGCAACATGGACTTCAAGCACGGTCAATACATCAAGTATGGCCAGGGCAACAAAAACCATCAGGCAACTTCCGGCATCAGCACCGATGCCGGTTGGCGCGCCGAAATGGATTACACCGAGCTGCCGCTCTCCAACCTATACCTCACCATGCTTCACAAACTCGGAGTGGAGACTGAAAGCTTCGGCGGCAGCACCAGTACGTTAGGCGAAGTGTGAGTTTCTTTTCGCATTGCCACCGTTTTAACTGTTGCTGTAGAGGCGGGTTGGTTTAACTGCCTTGAGCTTTCAATTCTTCATCTGTCATGCCTTATTGCTCGGTATATGAACTAGTCGCAGCCTTGTTTTCCAATTCAACCTGTTCGCGGCGAAGGTCTGGCTCAATGAAAAACGGTCCGAACGGGAAAATCGCCGCGATGAACACCTTGGCAGCCCAGCCCAGTGAGTGCTTGAGTTGGATCATTGTCTGGCCAAGCGCGAGCATGTAAAGAATGAATAAAAAGCCGTGTATTGTCCCAACTACGGTAACAGCTCGGGGCATATCATTGAGATATTTTAGAGGCATCGCTACGAAGAAAAGCAGCAGGCTTGAAACACCCTCAATGAGCCCGATATACCTAAGTCGCCGGATCGTGTTCACTGGGGGTATGTGAAATAGTAGTTCAACGGATCGAAAGGTCGATTTATCCAAGCATCCACCAAAATATGCACACTTGCCCCACACCCCACCACAAGCACGGCTGCGATTGTTGTGATTAGGAGGTGTTTCATTACAGAAATTGTGGTGCAGGAATAATGGCACTAGAAACTGAGATGTGCCAGCAAAAGGGAAGGGAAGGGGAGTTAGAGGCGGTGGGAAGTGCTAAAATCTACAACGTGGAGAATAGCAAGTTCCACCGCTACGTGGATGCGTGGGTACTACTAGAAAAGTGAAACCAAATCCCCCCCTTTTATAGCCCACCCTTCTTAAATCTCCCTATTCCTTAACAAAAAGTGGAGGAGGCGGGGGGAGTCGAACCCTCCCGGGCACGTTACCCTCGGTACGCTTTGGTTCGCAACACTTTGCAATATGGCAAGTTGATTCAAGTGACTCTCAAATCATAAATTGCAAGAATACGCACCATTGCGAACTTCAAGTGGTCTGAAATGGTCTGAATTGAGGGGGGAGGGGGGTTGACCGTCTAGAGGACAGGAAGAGTGGTGAAGGGTTTTGGTGTCTGGAAATTTTTTCGCAAAAAAGTACGGCTCATTCTCCCTCAATCGAAACTACCTGTCCTCCTTCAACAGCGGCCTTCACATTGATTGATCGGCAGCTTGTTCATTGTACAAGCTGATGACAAAAAGGGAGGAATCAACCTTAAGCCACCCGGAAATCCTGTAAAGGATCTGCAGCCTAGCAAACGCTTGGATCGGCACTGGCTCGATGAGGTGGTGTACGTCGACAACTCCGAACAGTTGAACGCTCTCGAACCCAAAGACGATCAACTTCATTTCCGCCAATGACAGAAAAAAGTTAATTGTATTTCGTGTCACGCCCCCAAAAAGAAGAAGTCTGACTGGAATCTATTCCCACTACATAAACAGGGCAAACTGTCGGAAAAGAAATGGTTGAAGAAGACAGATTGTTTTTCATGCCACAAACCTGAAAAAGGAAAGGGCATGCTGCTGTGGCCAAAGCTGCATAAATTCAATCTCCCGAAAAATAATCCCTCCCTTCCTCCACCCGGTTATCTCAGGTAATCATCAATCACGGTTGAGACCCAAGTCTCCCGGGAGATCTCACATATCTCGACACAGATT
>Ga0310123_10002827_pt1 | contig 13658 bp, 9 predicted proteins | sample CB6_AW_1057_MG_FD_203505 | JGI IMG/M metagenome (GOLD analysis project Ga0310123, IMG submission 203505) | Marine microbial communities from Western Arctic Ocean, Canada - CB6_AW_1057 | ecosystem: Environmental > Aquatic > Marine > Oceanic | place: Canada: Western Arctic Ocean | collected... | reverse complement strand
GCGATCTGCTGCTCGCTGTAGCGCTTCCGCTTCATGACTCGATCCTCCGTTTCTAGAATGCAAGTTATCCGAAACACTCACATTCCGCGTGGATCAGGAAACGGGGAGAACGTCAAGCGGCCGGAGGTCGATGGATGGCATGTCGTTTCCAAGCGTCTCGAAGAGCAAGGACTCGAGTCTCAGATGCCCCGACTCCGCGAAGCACTGCACCACCTGCTTGGTCAACGCGGGAGATGAGTCGGGGGCACAGGGGGCTCGGGGTCAACGCTTGACAATTGGCATACTTTGGGCTCTCGTCGAGCCGCAACGCGAGTTGTCGAGTGTCAAGATGTGAGCCCGCTGCGATTTCTTGGGTGATGTGCTCGGGCGGCTCAACGAGGCTTTGTGGCCGGAGGATCCAACGATGCGTACGACCATTCAAGTTATCTGTTGCCTGGTTCTCTCGTTGACTGTGTGCGACCCGCTCAGCGCAGAGAACTGGATGCGGTTTCGGGGTCCCAACGGCCAGAGTGTCTCCAGCGAGAGGAATCTTCCGGTCACGTGGTCCTCAAACGACAACGTTGCCTGGAAGACGAGCATTCCGGGCAACGGCTGGTCGTCTCCGATTGTCTACAAAGAGCATGTGTTCCTCACGACAACCACTGAGAAGGGCGTCTCCTGCCGCGTCATCTGCGTGAATCGAGCAGATGGGAGTATCGCATGGAATACCGAAGTTCACCGCCAAAAGCCCGGGGCAAAGCGGAGCAAGAATTCCTATGCCACCCCGACGCCGGTTACCGACGGCAAGCTGGTATACGCGGTCTTTTACGACGGAACGGTTGTTGCCGTTGACTTCGCCGGCAAACGGGTCTGGAAGAGCACGGAGATCAAGTTCTTCAGTCTGCATGGTCTCGGTGCGTCGCCGGTGCTGGCTTATGGCCAGCTGATCATGCCGTTCGACGGAAGCAGTCGGAAGGAGACTCGTATCGGCTTCAAGGTTCCGTGGAAGAATGCGGTCGTTCTGTCATTGGACGCTGCCACAGGTGCGGTGCGGTGGAAGGCGAAGCGAGGCGAATCACGTGTTGGGCACGTGACTCCGATTTTTGTCGACGGTGGTGCTCAACTTGTGAGCGCCGGTGGCGACCGTGTGCAGGGATTTGACGCGCGGACGGGAAAACGAATCTGGTCGATCTACAGCCAGGGCGAAGGCGTGACTCCTTCACCGGTGGTTGCTGATGGATTGATCATTACATCATCTGGATTCGAAGCCCCTACGATCCGAGCGATTCGGCTCGGCGGAAAGGGAGATGTCACGAAGACGCATATCGCCTGGGAACAAAAAAGGGGCGTGCCTGCACTGGCATCGCCACTCTATGTGGCTCCTCATCTCTACACGATCACGCGAGACAATATTCTGCATTGCCTCGAGGCGTCGACCGGAAAAGTCGTTTGGGTGCATCGGCTAAAGGGTGTGCATACGGCGTCACCCGTGTTGGCCGATGGCAAGATCTACATCCTGTCTGAAGACGGTGTCACGCTAGTTCTGCGGCCAGGACCTCGGTACGCAGAAATCGCTCGCAACAGCATCGACGTCAAATGCCTCGCATCGATGGCCGTCTCCCAAGGGCACTTCTACATTCGCTCTGCTAAGCGTCTCTACAGTATTGGAACTTCGTCCGACCGATAGCACCAAGCTGCGCTACTCCACCGATGTTGACCTCCGTGCGGTGCAGTGGGCTGCGGTGGGCGTCTTTGGAGGCGGGACAATCGACAAGATCAATCCCAAGGCAGTTCTCGCTTGGTCTCTCGTCGGCTTCGTCCTGGTCTCGGCCAGTCGCTCAATCGCCGCAGAGAAAGCTCTCGTGGCTTACTACGCGTTTGACGAAGGCTCTGGAACGGTGGCGGGCGACCTGAGCGGGAAGAGGAATGACGCAACGATTCATGGGGCAGCGTATGTCAAGGTGCACGACGGTTACGCCCTCAGTTTTGACGGCAAGGATGACTATGTGGACGCAGGCGGTCATGCAAGTCTTGTCGGCATCACGGGAGATTTGACGATCGAGGCCTGGGCCATGAAGGCCAGCCCGCTCGAAGACACCACGCTGGTGTCCACGTCCTTTGGCAGGAACGATCTCACCCGGCGAAACACAGACCGTATCTCGAGAGGTCGGATCGTGACATGAACGCAGCAGGGGACCACAAACTGAGACAGCCGGGTTTGGCCAGCCGTGCGGCCGGGTTCGTTCTGGGACTTGCCTGCCTGGCGACGACCGCCTTTGCCCAGCAATCGCTGGTGAAGAACTCGAGTTTCGAAATCGACGTCGATGGAGATGGCGTACCGGATGGCTGGACGCATGGGCCGGGCCACTACGGCCGCTGGCAGGAGAAGGCGAAGAAGCAACTGGGCACCGGGGCTCTCGCCGCTGATCGCGGTGCCACAGGCCAACGCAGTATCCGCATCTCGGTGCCCAAAGATAACGAGGGCAAGTACTGGAACCAGGGTTGGGAGGGGATGTCGTATCGGCAGAAGGTGACGACCAAACCGATGACAACCTACACGGTCTCCATGAAGGTCCTGAACCAGGACGCCGAGGGACTGGGTGATTACGGCTTCCTGTATGTCATGGCGGGCGAATTCCGCGGAAGCGAAGCCTTCGCCGAGATCCGCTTCGGGCACAAGCCCGGCGAAAAATGGATCGAGCGGTCGGTCACATTTCAGACCGGTCGCTACTCAACGTACACCGTGCTGTCGGTCGAAACGCGTTGGAATATCGGCACGATCTTCATCGACGACGTTCAGTTGCTTGAAGGGGGCGAACTGAGTCAGAGCCCGTGGGACCAGCCGGTCCCTGACGACAGGCTGCTGAGGGTTCGGCACAAGTTCGAGCGACCCGACGGTGCGGGAGTCCTCGCCCGCTTCGAGGCCCATCACGCGGCCTCCGAGAAGCGTTATCGCGGAGACGGGAGCTGGGAGAGTCGGGCGACACTGGCGGGGAAGCCCGGCGGTGAGAAGCAGCCTCCGGATCTGCGTGCGACCTACCAGAGAGTGGAGGGCTACCTGGGAGCCCACGCCGCCACCTCGCGGCCCATCTACCTGAAACGGGCCCGCGAAGGGGCCGACTTCCTGCTGAAGGTCCAGCAGGAAAGCGGGATCATCGGCGACAACTACTACAGTTCCGGGCAGGGAGGCGTGGCACTGATTCATGCGTGGCAGGCGACCCGGGACCGAAAGTTTCTGGACGCTGTGGGTCGTGTGGTCGAACACTTCAACCGGGTCGAGCCCTCGTGGAATTACAACTACAACATGATGCTGACCGAGGCCGCTATGGCATGGGCAGAGGCAACAGGCCAGTTCGCCAAGGTCCAGGCCAAGCTGCAGACCGAAATGCTGCAGAGTACGCTCCGCGAGCAGCGACCGTGGGGCGGCTGGGCCGGGCACAATTCACGAATCGGATATCACTGCGCCAACATGTCGGCCTTTTGCCAACTGTACCAGTCGCTACCCGGCGACAAGAAACACGACAAGATGCGGAGAGTGCTCAGAGAACGCGTCGTCGTCGCCCTGAATCGCATGATCCGGGTACAGGTGCCCGAGGGCGGCTTTCCGTTCGTGCACGGGCAGCCAGGAACTGCCCGGCAGAATTCCGGAATCACCGGAGCGTTGATCCGCGTGCACGAGACATTCGAGTTTGAGGAGGCCAGGCAGCTGCTTTTCGGTCAGATGACCTATCTGAGTACCGACGCTTGCGGAAAGTACTTCTGGCTGCCCAGCAACCGCAATCACCTCGAGATGTCTCTGCTGCATTCTGAGGGTATGTACCTCAAATGGGCCAGGAAACACCCCGCCGGTACTGCGCCGTGAGGCTGAACGGTCGCCTGTCAGACTGCTGAATCACGCCAGGTGCTGGGTTCAGGGACTGGCTCCGAAGGTGCCTGTCCCGAATTCAGATGCCGCGGTGGTTGGAAAAAAGGGGTCAGGCCCCGCCTATGTCGGACTTTCAGTCCTCCATATGCGGCGTCTGACCCCGACCGAAGTGGCTGGCGGCGTCTGACCTGCCCGCGAAGCGTCAGCCGCGTCTGGTCGAATCGCAACTATTGCCTGAAGTTCCGAGTGGCAACGGACGATATGCGAAATGTGAGGGTAGGGATGGATCCACGTTGAAACCACTCATCTGGTTGCTGTTGCTGCTGCCTGCCGGCCTGGTGTCTGGCTGCGCGCACACCTCCACGCAACGGGCAGTTCCAGAGGCCCTCTACCTGGAAGCCGTCACCGTCGCTCAGAGCGAGATCGTCGGTGGCTGGCGGCCCACCAGGCTTCGCGCGGACGCCGATACGCGGCTGCGTTCCACGGCTGCGACAGAAGACGCCGGCCTCTCGACACTCGAGTCGTTCGAGTCATTGGCGATCTCTGCCAACCCGACAATCGCCCTGCACCAGGCTCGCGTCGACGCGGCACAAGGGCGACGGTTGCAGGTCGGACTGAGACCCAATCCGTTTGCGGGGCTCACGGGCCAGGAGATCGGCAACGACAACTCGGCTGGCCAGTTTGGAGCGTTCCTCGGCCAGAAATACGTGCGGGCCGATAAGCTGCAACTGAACCGGAATGCAGCCGAGTGGGAGGTGAAGCGGGCTGAGCAGGAATTAGCGGCCCAGCGATTGCGTGTGCTGACCGATGTCCGACGCGCGTTCTACTCGACACTCGTCGCCCAACAGCGAGTCAAGGTGGCCCGTGAACTTCACGACATCGCACACCAGGCAGTTCTCAAGGCCAGGGAACTCATCAAGAACCAGCAACCCCGCACGGTTCTCACTCAGGCCCAGATCGAAGCGGCACTCGCCACGTTGATGCTCGAGAACTCAAGGACGCGGCGGGAGGCAGGCTGGCGGAGACTGGCGAGCCTGCTCGGGCAACCGAGGCTTCCGCGGCAGGAGGTCATCGGCGACCTGGATGCCGACGTTCCGCAACTGGCCTGGAAAGAGGCGCTCGAACGATTACGGCTCGAGAGTCCCGAGTTGGCCGCCGCCGCCGCTGACGTCGAGCGCACCCGCTGGGCGCTGCAGCGGGCCAACGCCGAAGGGACTCCCAATCTCACACTCCAGGCCGGCGCCAACTATGACTACGGGTCCAGCGATCCGTTCGCGACGGTGCAGGTGTCGATGCCGATCCTGGCTTACGACTGGAACCAGGGCGGGATTGCAGAAGCGGAGGCCGACGCGATCGTGGCTCGCAAGAGCGTGGAGCGGGTTGAACTGAGCTTGAGCCACCGCCTGGCAGGCGTCTTCCGGCGCTACGAACAGGCTCGCCAGCAGACGTCTCGATACGGCGACACGATCCTCGGCAAGGCCAGAGAGAATCTCGACCTGAACCGCCAGAGCTACGAGAGCGGCGAATCCAGTTACCTGGCCGTCCTGACCGCCCAGCGGTCCTACTCGCAGGCCCGACTGGCTTCACTCAATGCGCTGGAACAACTCTGGGTCGCTACCGTCGAAATCCAGGGACTGCTGCTCAGTGGAAGCCTCGAGTGAGGTCTGGTTCTGATGTTCCGGTTCGACCCGGCGACCCAGTCGCAATTCGCCCACCCTGCCCAGTTTGCTCTTGGCACGACAGGTTGGACCGTGAGATAGTCGGGGCAGAGGCTCACCAGGTGGAGATTGGCGGCGCGTGCCGTTTCGAGCATGAAACGACTGTGTCAGAACGGGTTGGCGGTACTGATGTCCTCAGCGGTGCTCGCAGCAACGCTGATGCCGCCGCCGGTGTGCCACTCGCACGCGGCAGCAGATACGCCGCATTCTCATACTCCCGATCAATCCAACAGTCCAGAGCATGAGCAGGTGGCCGGCGAGAGCCACTCGCATCGCGATCTCGGTCATGGTACCGCGAACCATCATCACGGGTCCGCTGCGGATGGCGCCGTTCGACCCTCGGCAGCGGCGGACGGCGCAGAAGGATCTCATCGCGAGGCGGCTCATCTGCACCTCACCCTGATCGGTTTTGCCTTCTCGCTGTTCCTTCCCGTTGGCAGTGACTCGCACTCCCTGGATCCGACCCGCCCTAAGACGTTGCTCGCCGTTGTCCTGCTCGATGACGACGTGATGCGGGCATCGCGGGTTGAGTTGATCGGTGCTGACGGCGTCCCGGCCGCAGTTCCCGGCGAGACGCCAGTGGCGGTTTCCGCTGCATCGAGTCTTCGGGTTTCGGGAATCGATCCGCTTCTTCTGTGTGACAGTGCGCGCTGCGAACGCTCTGGTGTGCTGCTGATCTAGAGCGGCGACTGTCTCTCGCGCCGGTTTCTGCTGTCGTTGCCCGCGATCCGTGTCGTGCAATGGCCGGGCAGTCAACAGCGGCGTGGTCGGCTCCTGTTGAGCCCCGGGGCCCGGAAGCTGAGGTCGGGTCCAGTACTACCTGGTTCCTTCTCGTCGTGTCAAAGAGGTGACGTCATGCGATTCCCCAAACCAGTGCGATGGCTGTCGGCGGTGGGCGTCCTGGCGGTGCTCGGCATTGCCGCCTTCCTGTCGCGGGACGCATGGCTGCCGCTTGTCCTGCAGTCGCCGGTCGCCTTGGCACCGCCCGAGGAAGCTTCCCGGGAGGGCGACAGCGTGGACGTACTGAAGATCAGTCCCCAGGCACGTAAGAACCTGGGGCTGGTGTCCAAGCCGGCACGGATCGGAGCCTACTCCAGAAAGATCCAGATTCCCGGTGTGATTGTCGATCTGCCAGGACGATCCGATCGTGGGGTCACCTCCCCGGCCGGCTCTGTCGTCACACAGATCCACGCGGTCCCCGGCGATACGGTCGAGCCGGGCGAGCGACTGTTCACGCTGCGACTGCTCAGCGACTACCTGCAGACCGCCCAGAAGGAGCTCTTCCTGGCGACGCGTGAGACGCAGATCGTCACAGAACAGCTCGACCGCCTGCGGCCGTTGGCCAAGACCGGGGGCATCGCGAAGTCGAGGATCATCGACCTCGAGAACCAGTATCGCAGGCACGCGGCACTCATCGAAGCCCATCGCCAGGTGCTGCTCACCCGAGGCTTCGTGCCAGGGCAGATCGCCGGCGTCGCACAGGGGAAGTTCGTCAGCACGATCGATGTCCTCGCTCCGCCGGCGAACCGGGCTGCTGCCGCGGGGTCGACCTACGAGGTCCAGGCCCTCGAAGTGGAACTCGGCCACCAGGTTCGATCGGGTCAATTGCTGTTGACCCTGGCCGACCACGCTTCGCTCTACATCGAAGGCCACGCTTTCAAAAGGGAAGCGACCTCGCTGGAGACCGTGGCTCGGGAGGGGTCTCAGGTCACAGTCGAATTCACCGAAGACGATCCCGGTCACTGGCCGCAACTGCAGCAGTCCTTTCGGATTCGGCACCTAGCGAACTCGATCGACACCGCCAGCCGCACATTCGGCTTCTTTATCCCTCTGACAAACCAGTCGAAGACCTACCGGCAGGACGAACGATCGCACCGTGTCTGGCGGTTCCGGCCCGGCCAGCGGGTGCGGCTGCATGTGCCGGTTGAGCAGTTGGAAAACGTACTGGTGTTGCCTGCTGCCGCGGTGGTTCGGGAAGGCCCCGAGGCCTACGTGTTCCGGCACAACGGCGATCTGTTCAACCGGATTTCGGTGCAGGTCGTGCACGAGGACCGGCTCAACGTCGTGCTCGCCAACGATGGCAGCGTGACTCCCGGCCTGTATCTCGCACAAAACTCAGCCGCGTCGCTGAACAGGATCCTCAAAGCTCAATCGTCCAGCGGCATGCCGGCCAATGTCCACGTGCATGCTGATGGCACCGTCCACGAGGCTCACTGAGGCCCGGAGAGACTCAAATGCTCAACGCCGTCATCCGACTCGCACTTCGTTATCGCGGTCTGGTCGTCGTGATCAGCCTGGCGCTGATGGTCTACGGGTCGTACCTGGCCACCCAGATGCCGATCGACGTCTTCCCCGATCTCGATCGGCCACGTGTGATCATCATCACCGAGTGTCCGGGTCTGGCGACCGAGGAGGTCGAGGCCCTGGTGACTCAGCCGCTTGAGATCGCGTTGCTGGGTGCCAGCGGGGTGCAGGCGGTCCGCAGCCAGTCGACGGCCGGTTTGACCGTGATCTACATCGAGTTTGACTGGGACACCGAGATTCGATCGGCACGGCAAACGGTGCAGGAGCGGCTGGCAACCCTGGGCGGTGTGTTGCCCGAGGGCATCCTGCCGCGGATGACACCTCCGGCTTCAATCATGGGCCAGATCGTGGTGGCCGGCATGTATCGCCAGCAGGGGCCGCGAGGTGGTGAGCTGTTTCCGGTGGGCGAGACGCTGCTGATGGCCGAGGTGGTGCAACACGACGACGCTGCTCCCGACCTCTTCGTCTGGAAGCCCGTCGACCGCCATCGCGTCGAGACCTGGAAAGCGATGCCGCTGGGGTCGGTGATCTGGCACACCCGCGCCGGGATCGATGATGCCGCTGGAGATGGCAGTATCCCACCCGGGGCGACCCTTGCTAGCCAGGGTCAAACACACGAGGTCGAATTCCCCTCAGTCGCAACCCGACAACTGGAATTGCGGACGACTGCCGACTGGGTGATTCGGCCGCGGCTGCTGAAGGTCACCGGGGTGGCCGAGGCGTTCATTCTCGGAGGCGACAAGAAGCAGTACCAGGTGCGGCTCGACCCGGCCGCCCTGCTCGAATACGGCGTCACGCTGCAGGATGTCGAGCGGGCCCTGCAGGACAGCAACATCAACACCAGCGGTGGCTTTGCGGTCTCGGGCGAAACCGAGCGCTCGATCCGGATCCTGGGCCGACTGGGTCCCGGATCGCAGCGTGTTGCCGAGGACCTGCGGCGGATTCCGGTTCGGGTCACCCGCGAACGCTCGGTGCTGCTCGAACAGATCGCCACCGTGGTTCCGGCTGCGGAATTCAAGCGGGGCGATGCCAGCGTCAACGGCCATCCGGGAGTCGTCTTCACGATGGTCAAGCAACCCCAGGTGGATACTCGCGACCTGACGGATCGAATCGAAGAGGCCCTGCGCCAGGTGGAAGCCACGTTGCCCGCCGACATCGTGATCAATCCCGAGTTGTTTCAGCTGAGGAATTTCATCGACCGGGGAATCTACAACGTCGGTGAGGCGTTGGCCATCGGCGCCGCCCTGGTTGTGGTGGTGCTGTTTCTGTTCCTGCTCAACTTCCGCACCACGTTCATCACCCTGACGGCCATTCCACTCTCGCTGGTGATCACGATCGTGGTGTTTCGCCTGATCGGGCAACTCACCGGCACAGAACTCTCGATCAACGTGATGACCCTGGGCGGACTGGCCGTGGCAATGGGGGAGCTGGTCGACGACGCGATTGTCGATGTTGAAAACATCTTCCGACGTCTGAAGCAGAACAACTCGCTGGAGACGCCCCGGTCATCGTTGCAGGTGGTCTACGAGGCGAGCCGTGAAATCCGCAGCGCGATCGTCTTCGGCACCGTGGTCGTGATCCTCGTGTTTCTGCCGCTGTTTGCACTCTCGGGCGTCGAGGGCCGACTGTTTGTCCCGCTGGGCGTGGCCTACATCGTCTCAATCCTCTCCTCGCTGATCGTCTCGCTGACCGTCACGCCGGTGCTCTCGTACTACCTGCTGCCCAGGTCCCGGGCGACTCACGCCGGGCGCGACGGCCTGCTACTGCGAGTCCTCAAGTGGGCCGCCTCGTACCTGGTCCGCCTCAGCATGGCCTGCCCGGCGTGGCTGCTGCTGCTGACCTGGATCATCGTCGGTTTCTCGGCCTGGGAAATGTCTCAACTGGGCCGAAACTTCCTGCCCGAATTCGACGAAGGCAGCGTGCAGATCAACGTGACTCTGCCACCGGGCTCGTCGCTGGACGCCTCGAACCGCACCGCAGTGCTGATCGACGCCAAGCTGCGGGAGATGCGGAAGTCTCCGGAGAACCCCGACGGTGAGATCCTGCACTTTGTGTTGCGAACCGGGCGAGCCGAGATGGACGAACATGCCGAACCGGTCAACAGGGGCGAGTACATCCTGAGCATGAACCCCGAGAGTGGGCGGCGGCGTGAGGAGGTCCTCAAACAACTGCTCGACCAGCTGGGCGAGGAGGTGCCCGGCGTGGACATCGAGGTCGAACAACCCCTGGCACACCTGATGCGGCACATGGTTTCGGGCGTCTACGCCCAGATCGCCATCAAGGTCTTCGGCGATGATCTCGACCAACTGCAGCGTCTGTCCGCACGTGTGAAGTCGAGTATCACAAATGTGCCCGGCATCACGCCGCCGGTGATCGAGCCGATCCGACAGACCGAGGAGCTGCACATCAGGTTGCGAGCCGACGACCTGGCCTACCATGGCGTCAGCCGTGGCTATGTCGCTCGATTCGCTCAGACGGCGCTGCAGGGTGAGGTGGTCTCACAGGTACTCGAGGGGCAACGACGCTTCGATCTGCTGGTCCGGCTCGACGAAGCCTACCGCACCGACTACGCCAACCTGGGTCGCCTGCGGATCGATCTGCCCGACGGACGGGGCCAGGTGGAGCTGCGTGAGCTGGCCGATATCGGACCGGGAATCGGCCCCAACGCCGTCAACCGGGAAAACGCCCGCCGACGGATGGTGATTCGTTGCAATACCCAGGGTCGCGACCTGGCCAGTGCGGTGGCTGAGATCAGGTCCCGGGTCGAGAGCCAGGTGTCGCTGCCCGAAGGATACTTCATCGAGTACGGGGGCCAGTTCGAGAGCCAGCAGCGAGCGACACGGACGATTGTGCTGCTGGCAGCCCTGTCGGTCGTCGGCATGTGTGTCGTGCTGCTGATCCTGTTTCCCTCGGTTCGCATCGTACTGCAGATCCTCAACGCACTGCCGACGGCATTCATCGGCGGAGTGCTCGCGCTGGTGATCACCAACCAGTCGCTGACGATCCCCAGCCTCGTCGGGTTCATCTCGCTGGGAGGCATCGCCGTGCGCAACGGCATCCTGCTGGTGACTCATTACTTCCACCTGATGAAGGAGGAAGGCGAGGACTTCTCGCCGGAGATGATCCTGCGCGGGAGTCTCGAGAGACTGGCTCCGGTGCTGATGACGGCATTGACCGCCGGCATCGCCCTGATCCCGCTGGTGCTCGGTGGCCAGGAGCCGGGACGTGAGATTCTCTACCCTGTGGCCACGGTCATTCTCGGCGGCCTGTTTACCTCAACGTTCTGCGAATTCCTGATCCACCCCGGTCTGTTCTGGAAGTTCACCGGCAGGGACGCAGCACGGATCGTCGACCAGGGGGAATCGCGAGATGAACTACTCGGCTAGGAGAACCCAGGCCCATTGGAAGTCGACATTCGTCACGGGTTCCTGCCGACCAGCGGATCCAGAAACCTGTAGAACTCCTTTGTAGCGGGATCTTCAGGCTTTCCGAGATCGTTGTTCAAGCGGCTGTGGTTGGTATCGCGTTTGCCATACGCCCGGGTCGGAACGTCCGCCGCCTTCAGCACGCTCTCAAGACGCTGCGCCTGAGCTCGCGTATCCGGGTTGCCGGCGAAATACAGGATGAGGAACGGCGGAATGTTCTTACCCCTTGCGACATGTGTCACGGCCGAAAAAACGACGTGCTTCTCAGGGTCGTTTCCGAATTTCTGTCGATGGCCAAAGGTGAACATCTTGCCGCCGTAGACCGCCTGCCGGTGCTCGGCGGTCTGGATGATCTTGGGAATGTCGTACGTGTCGCCGTCGATCGGGATGCATCCCTTGAGGACTTCGAAGGGCACGCCTTCCTTCTTCAGGTACTTGTCGTCGATGCAAATCAACGCCGCCAACTGAGCACCGGCAGAATGTCCACCAACAATGATCTGTCGGGGGTCCCCTCCATACCTCGCAATATTGCGGTGCACCCATCCGAGCGAGCTGGCGACGTCGCCAACCAGTTCGTCCATTGTCACTTCCGGCAGTAGACGGTAGTTCGTCGACACAAAGATCATTCCTCGCTCAGCCAACACCTTCGGTTTGAGTGAAACATCCCCCTTGTCCCCCTTCTGCCATCCACCACCGTGAATCCAGAACACAACGGGCAGGCTGTTTCGAGCCTGTTTCTCCGGTGTGTAGATGTCGAGGACGTGCCGCGGGTGACCGTTTTTCAGGTAGGGAACATCAGCGGTCAGCTTCTGGGCAACGGCGATATCGCCAAGAAACAGAAGCGTGAAAACGAGAGCGGCAACTGGATTCCGAATCATTGTGCGGATTCTCTCTGAACGAAGTGCGAAGTGATGGCCAACCAGGTTCTCGACTCTGTGACCTGCCGCCCCAGTCTCCCCACCCCAGCCCCGGCGTTCAACCCGCCAGATCCCAACCACGCCCCCCGGCGTCGGGCGTAGGAGATGAACTCAGCGGCTAAGAGAACTACAATCAACTGGTGAACTCGAACTGAGTGCGACTGGTCGTTCGACGGCCACAGACTTTCCCTTTCCTGCCCGCGTCCCGTTTACAGCAATCTGCTGGAGGAACAAACGATGAGAGTTTCCTGTGCCTGGATTGTGGCCACTGTTTGTTTCGCGACGGCGACGTGTCTATCCGGATGCACCGGCTCGGACCAGCCCACCGCCTCGAGTCCCCCGACGAAACCCGCTGCGGCTCCGAAAGCGGCCGAACACGACCATGACCACCACTCTCACGACGCCGGACCGCATGACGGCACGATTGCTGACTGGGGTGGAGGCAAGTACCACGTCGAATTCACCGTCGATCACGACAAGAAGGAGACCATCGTGTACGTCCTCGACGGAGCGGCCAGCACGCCGGTTGCGGTCAAGGCGGGCACGGTGCTGTTGAGTATCATGGACCCCAAGTTCCAGGTTGAACTGAAGGCCAAGCCGCTCGAGGGCGAAGCCGAGGGCAGTTCGTCCCGGTTCGTCGGGACCCACGACAGCCTGGGCATCGTCAAGGAATTCCAGGGTACGATCAGTGCCGAGGTCGACGGCACTCCCTACGTCGCTGATTTCAAGGAAGAGCCACACAGCCACAATTAGGTCGGGCCGTTCGTGGAGTCCCCAGCGACGGCAATCGCCGGTGTTTTCGATCGATTCCCCCGGGAATCACGAAAAACCTGCTCTCAGACGGCCCGTTTCGCCGTCTTCGGGGTTGAGTTCATGTCAGAATCTCAGGTTGCGTTCTGTCGCGTCATCCACGATCCTCTCGTCAGAACCCTGTTGACGTCGCCCGAAGAAGCCAGATCGGCGAGGACATAATGGTCACGACACTACCGGAACAGGCTGAATCACACGTCGCGGGCGGCTCCGCCCCTCGCGCCAAGGTCCTCGATGGCACTCGGAGGGACTCCGGGATCGGTCGCACGCTGCTGGTGGCGTGCCTGGCCTGCTCGGGATTGGGCCTGGTCGGATGGGCCGGTTGGGCGTTGGCCTTTGACGGACCCAGCACCAACGCGAAGCTGATCTTCTATACGGTCAAGAGGTCGGACCTGCCGATCCAGGTGACCGAGAATGGCAGCCTACAGAGCCAGAAGACGACCGAGTTGCGTTGCGAGGTCGAAAACGTCGGCCGCGAACGCTCCGGTACACAAATCCTCTCGATCGTGCCCAACGGCGAGTACGTCAAGAAGGGCGATCTGCTGGTCGAACTCGACGCCGCCCTGATCCAGGACCGTCTCGACGAGCAGGAGCTTCAGGCCGAGCGGTCACTCAACGAAAAGATCCAGGCGACGGTCAC
>Ga0310123_10002825_pt1 | contig 13661 bp, 9 predicted proteins | sample CB6_AW_1057_MG_FD_203505 | JGI IMG/M metagenome (GOLD analysis project Ga0310123, IMG submission 203505) | Marine microbial communities from Western Arctic Ocean, Canada - CB6_AW_1057 | ecosystem: Environmental > Aquatic > Marine > Oceanic | place: Canada: Western Arctic Ocean | collected... | reverse complement strand
CCGAGAGCGGCGCCGGGCAGTTGATCCACAAGTCGTACTTGCTGCTTGGCCTGCAAACCTACTTCACCACCGGCGAAAAGGAGACGCGCGCCTGGACGATTCACATCGGCGACACCGCGCCCAAGGCGGCCGGCGTGATTCACGGCGATTTTGAGCGTGGCTTCATCAAGGCAGAGACCGTATCGTACGCCGACTTGACCGCGTGTGGCTCGATTGCTGCTGCCCGCGAGAAGGGTGTTTACCGAATGGAAGGCAAGGAATACGTCGTGCAAGAAGGCGACGTGATGCTGTTTAAATTCAACGTCTGAGCGGCCAAACGCTTGGCCAAGCCGATGAGCAACGAACGACTGGTTTATCTCGACAACAACGCCACGACGCGGGTCGCGCCCGAGGTCGTCGAGGCGATGTTGCCGTGCCTCACCGAGCATTGGGGCAACCCGTCGAGCGCGTATGATCTCGCCAACGCGCCGGCCCGCATGATCGCCGAGGCCCGCGAACAAGTGGCCAAGCTCATCGGCGCCGACCCGCGCAACATCGTCTTCACCAGTTGCGGCACCGAGAGCAACAACGCCGCCATCCAAAGCGCGCTTCATTGCAACCCAACCAAGCGGCACGTCATCACCTCGGTGGTGGAGCATACGGCCAACATCAAGTTTTGTGGACAACTCGAAAAGCGCGGTTACGAGGCAACGTTCCTGCCGGTTGACCTCGACGGTGGCATCGATCTCTGCGATTTGCAGGATGCGATCAGGCCCGACACAGCGATCGTCTCGCTCATGTGGGCGAACAACGAAACCGGCGTGTTGTTCCCGGTCGAGGAACTCGCGGCGATCTGCCGCAGCCGAGGCGTGTTGTTCCACACCGACGCCATTCAGGTCGCTGGCAAACTCCCGATCGACGTGCAGTCGCTCGGCGTCGATTTCCTCTCCCTCTCCGCCCACAAGCTGCGCGCGCCCAAGGGCATCGGCCTGCTGTACGTGAAGCCGGGCGCGCCGTTCGAGCCGTACATCATCGGCGGCGGCCAGGAGCGCGGCCAGCGCGGCGGCACCGAGAACGTCGCCTACATCGTCGCCTTCGGCAAAGCCGCCGAACTCGCGCTCGGGCAAATCGATGACGAAAATACGCGGGTGCGCGCCCTGCGCGACAGGCTCGAGCGGGGCATCCTGCAGACAATTCGCGGCTCTGTGCGAAACGGCGGCGGCGAGCCGAGGCTGCCCAACACGACCAACATCGGGTTTGACGGTGTCGAGGCCGAGGCGATCCTGCTGCTGCTCGACCGCGAGGGCATCTGCGCCTCGAGCGGCTCGGCCTGCACCACCGGCTCCATCGAGCCGTCCCACGTTTTGCAGGCCATGGGTGTGCCGTTGTCGCGCTCGAAAGGCTCACTGCGATTCAGCCTTGGGCTGGACAACACGGAGGCGGACGTGGACTGGGTCCTCGAGATACTGCCGGCGATCGTTTCCCGTTTGCGCGACGCCTCCCCCGAGCCGCTTGGCCAAGCGCAAGAGCGCCTGGCCAACGCCGGTTAACCCAGCGCGGCGATGAACGACTTCATCGCCTCCTCCTGCTCCAGCATCGATTCCACCAGCTTGAACTGCACCCGGGCGCGGTCGAGGTTCTGCCCATCGCGATGCACGCGAAAGTAGGTGTCGCCGTTCAAGTGATCGGTCAGGAAGCGGATGCCCAGGATGAGCGTGATGACCTTGCCGGAAATCGCGAGGTGACCCCGCTCGGCTTGAGACAGGAATCCACTCGCCTCGGCGAAGTAGCCCTTTGCCAATTCCTCAAAATATTCCAACCGCATGGTCACCTTGGTCAAGTCACGCTCATCCTCGTTGGCCGGGCTGGTGAGCGTGCGTACCATGTCGCCGAAGTCGTAGTGAACCAGCCCCGGCATCACTGTATCGAGATCGACGATGCAAACCACCTCGCCGCTGTCGCTGTCAAATAGCACGTTGTCGATTTTCGTGTCGTTGTGTGTGATGCGTAGCGGCAGCTCGCCCCGCGCCTGGGCATCGAGCAACAGGCTGACGACGCCACGGTGTTGGCGGCAGAAATCGATCTCGGCCCGCGCCCCGGCAACCCGACCGGCGCTGTCCTCGGCGGCGGCTTTTTCCAGCGCCTCTATCCGCAGCAGGCCGTTGTGAAACTCCGGGATGGTTTCCTGCACCTTCTCCGGCGAGAGGTCGGCGAGCCGTTTTTGGAACATACCAAACGCGCGCCCTACCTGGCCAGCCTGAGCCGGTAGCACGGCGACATGCGTCGAGGTGACCCGTTCGATGAATACGTAGGCCCGCCAGTAGTTCCCGTCGCGATCGCGGTAATACGGCGCGCCACCCCGTGTCGGCACCAGCGTCATGGTCCGACGCGTCAGGTCATGCCTGTCTTCCGCGCCGATTTTTTTCCGGAGATGCTCGGTGGTCAGCTTGACGTTGTGCATGACCAGCTCGGGGTACGGGAAGACGTGATGGTTGATGCGCTGCAGGATGTAGCGGATGGGTGTACCGCCCTGCCGACAGGTTATAATGTAGGTGTCGTTGATGTGGCCCTTGGTCCACACATGACCCGCCTCGAACTCGGCCACGATTTGAAACTGGCTGACCAGTTTTTCCAGATTGAACCCGTTGACCTCTGTCATGCTCTCCGTTGATTGGTTTTTTTCACCAACAGTTCAAACGCAAACTCGCCCGCTTGGCCAGGCGCTTGGCTCAGGAGCAGCCCAAACTCTCGCCGCAGTTGAGGCACTTGAAGCAGGCACCGTTGCGGACGGTGAGGTGGCCACAGGCCGTGCAGGCCGGCGCGTCCTCCATGAAGTGCGCCACCGACTGGCTGATCGCCGAGGCGTCGTGGCTGTGCGAATGCGCCGCCGCATGATCGACCGATTCGCCGTCTCCGCCGCTGGCCACCGGCAACTCAACAACCGGCTTGTTGACGTGCTGGGCCTCGGCCTGTTGGAGGCCGGGGATGTTTAGTTCCTGCTGGCTGGTGTCGCCCCCGGTTCTCTCGAGGTAACCGGGGATGAACTGGATGCCCATCCAGCGAAATACGTAGTCGATGATCGACGAGGCGCGGCGGATCTGCGGGTTTTTGGTGAAGCCGGACGGCTCGAACCGCTGATGGCTGAACTTGCGCACCAGCGCCGCGAGCGGCACGCCGTATTGCAGGGAGACACTCGTCAGCGCGGCGACGCTGTCCATCAGGCCGCCGATGGTCGAGCCCTCCTTGGCCATGGTGATAAACATCTCGCCGGGTGTGCCGTCCTCGAACAGGCCGATCGTCAGGTAGCCCTCGTGGCCGGCGATGTCAAATTTGTGAGTCACCGCCTGGCGGGTCTCGGGCAGGCGCCGGCGGAGAGGTTGGTCGATCTGTTTTTGCAGACCGACCAACTGATCCTCCAGTTCCTTGATCCGCTCATCCGCCGTGATGGTGAGTTCCCTTTCGGTTCCCTCGCCGGTCTTGGCGGTGTTGAGCGGTTGGGACCGCTTCGAGCCATCGCGATAAATCGCGACACACTTGAGTCCCAGTTTCCACGCCTGTGTGTAGGCGTCGGTTATATCCGCGACCGAGCACTCCCGGGGGAGATTGACGGTCTTGGATATGGCGCCGCTGATAAACGGTTGGGCAGCGGCCATCATCTTCAGATGTGCCATGTAGTGAATGCTACGCTCGCCGCGGAACGGCTTGAACGCGCAATCGAACACATCCAGATGTTCGGGCTTGAGCCCGCTTCTACGGGTTTCCCCGTCCTCCTTGACGTCCTCGATGGAGTCAAATTCTTCAATGTGGGCGACGATGTTTTTCACCTCGTCCGCTGAGTAGCCCAGCCGCGACAATGCGTCGGGCACGGTGCGGTTCACGATCTTCAGCGTCCCGCCGCCGGCGAGCAGCTTGTACTTCACCAACGCGATGTCCGGCTCGATGCCGGTCGTGTCGCAGTCCATCAGGAACGCGATCGTGCCGGTCGGCGCCAGCACGGTGACCTGTGCATTGCGGTAGCCGTTTTGGTCGCCCTTGGACAAGGCCGCCTCCCAACAGTCGCGGGCGGCGTCTTTCAGGTATCCAAAATCCTCGCTTGGCTGGATGTCCTCCACGGCGGCGTGGTGCAATTTCATGACGCCGCGCATCGACTCGACGTTGTCCTTGGCCAACGGCTTGGCCACGTGATTGCAACTGGCATCGCGATAACCGGCGAACGCGCCTTTCACGCCGGCCAACTCCGCCGATTGCTCGTACGAATGGCCGGTCATGATCGACGTGATCGCGCCGGCCAGGGCGCGGCCCTCGTTCGAGTCGTACGGCAGCCCGTAGCTCATGACCAGCGAGCCCAAGTTGGCGAAGCCGAGGCCAAGCGTGCGGAAAATGTGCGAGTTCTCGGCGATCGGCTGGGTCGGGTAACTGGCGTTGTCGACGAGAATTTCCTGCGCGGTGATGAAAATGCGCACCGCCGCCTTGAAGCGGTCGATGTCGAACACGCCGTCCTCGAGCTTGAAACGCATCAGGTTCAGCGAGGCCAGATTGCAGGCGGTGTTGTTGATGAACACGTACTCGGAGCAGGGGTTGGTCGAGTGAATCGGCTCGGTGCCGCTGCAGGTGTGCCACTTTTGGATCGCGCCATCGTACTGGAGGCCGGGGTCGCCGCACACCCACGTGCCCTCGGAGATTTTATTCAACAGCCCTGTGGCATCTTTCTTTTCAAGTTTCTCGCCGGTGGTCACAGCGCGCGTCCACCAATCGCCGCCATCCTGTGAGGTCTGCATGAACTCGTCGCTGACGCGCACTGAGAGGTTCTCGTTTTGGTACATGACGCTGCCGTAGGCGTCGCCGTTGTACGAGCCGTCGTAGCCCTGCTCGATCAATGCCCACGCTTTTTTCTCCTCAAGCTGCTTGGCGTCGATGAATTCCTCAATATCGCCGTGCCAGTCGCGGATGGTGTTCATCTTGGCGGCACGTCGAGTCTTGCCGCCGGAACGAACCACATTGGCCACCTGGTCATAAACCCGGAGGAACGACATCGGGCCACTCGGGATTCCACCGCCACTGATTGCCTCGCGCTTGGACCGGATCGGCGTCAGGTCGGTGCCGGTGCCGGAGCCAAACTTGAAGAGCATCCCCTCACTGTGCGCCAACTTGAGGATCGACTCCAAGTCGTCATCAACCGACTGGATGAAACAGGCGCTGCCCTGCGGGTACTCGTATTGCGACGTGGCGCGCTTTGCATGACCAACCGTATCATCGTAATACCAGTTGCCCTTCGCCGAGTCATTGCCCACGCCATACTCGTGATGCAGCCCGACGTTGAACCATACCGGCGAGTTGAAGGCACCATACTGGTTCAGGCAGAGCCACGACAACTCCTCGTAAAAAACCTCGCCATCCTTCCTGCTGAAGTAACCGTCGTTGACGCCCCAGTCGGCGATGGTGCGGGCCACGCGATGGATCAGTTGGCGAACGGACGTCTCCCGCTCCGGCGTGCCCTGCTGGCCAAAGAAATATTTCGAGACGACGACCTTGGTCGCAAGCTGCGACCAGTTCTTGGGCACCTCGACGTCTTCCTGCTTGAAAATGATCTTGCCGCCCTCGTCGGTAATCTCCGCCGTGCGGGTATCCCACTCGATTTCATCGTAGGGATTTCGCTTGGCATCGCTGAACACCCGCTCGACCTTGATGCCCGAACGCTGTTTGCCCTTGGCCAAGCCGCCCCTTTTCGGAGTCGTCACTTTTGGGGAAGTGGAGCGGCGAGGGGTGCGGGCAGTGGGCGCGGTCAACGGGTCGTTTGCGTCGATCATGGGTTGTCAGGCGTCTACGGGTGTTTGGGGCAAAATAACCGTGCTTGGGGGCGATCTCACTCAATCAACCGCCCTCAAAAGCTCGGTCGAGCTGGGCAACGGGGCGAGTGTTACCACAATTTGTTGGGGCATCAAGTTTTTTTACCACAATTTGTAGTGTTTTTTTTCTCATCAACCCCAAGCGACCAAGTTCCTTGCAGCGCAAGTATTTGAAGCCCAAACTCTTCGGTGTCATGGCAAATTATTTGATCGAGCAACTGGATGAAGTCGAGCCAACCCCCTGCCCCTGCGGCTTGGCCAAGCGCGCCTTTGTCGGCGAACCGAACGCGGTGGCCAGCCTGCACGAGGTCAATATCAAGCGCGACTCAGCCGTCCATTACCACAAGCAGATGACAGAAATTTACCTCGTCCTCGAGGGCGAAGGGCACATGGAACTGGACGGCGACCGGGTACCGCTCAGGCCCATGACCGCCGTTTACATAAAGCCCGGCTGCCGTCACCGCGCGGTGGGCCGGCTGAAGATTATCAACATCCCCATCCCGGCGTTCGACCCCGGGGACGAGTGGTTCGACGACTGATCGCTCCGCTTTCGGCTTGCTTCGGATGGTCGATTACCGATTGAATCCACAGCCCTGCGGCGCCGTCAGGTTTTCCCGTTTTATTGTATGCACACATTCATCTTTTTTTTACTCGGAGTCACCTCGGTGATCAGCCTCGCATTCATCATCGAGCGGGGCTTAGCCCTGCGTCGCAACTCCATCATCCCCCAGCCGCTGACCGACAGCCTGGAGCATTGTCAGACGCGCAACGATGTGAACACCCTGCTGCGGTTCTGCCAGCAACACGAACACACACCGCTGTCGCGCCTGACCACGGCCGCCATCGAGCACCTCGAGTGGGCCAAGCCGGACAACGTCGAGGCACTGCAGACCCGCGCCCGGCACGAGGTCAACCAGATGGAGCGAGGCTTGGTGGTGCTGGAGATCATCACCGGCATTGCACCGTTAATGGGTTTGATTGGCACGGTGTATGGCTTGATTGACATCTTCGGCACCATGACCTCGGACTTTGTCAAGACGTCCGATTTTGCACCGGGCATTTCCACGGCCCTTTACGCCACCTTTGCAGGCCTCAGCATCGCCATCCCATCCCTCGTGGCGTGGAGCATCTACAACAAGCGGGTCGAGACTTTTGCCATCGAGATGGAGACGCTGCTCGACAAGTTCCTTCGCCGGCAGTACCCGGTCAGTACCAGTAAGTAACCGCCCCGCTGCCATGCGATTTCTCCTGCGCAAAAACCGAAAACCGCCCACCGTCATCATCGTGGCGCTGATCGACGTGCTGATGGTGGTACTCATTTTCATGGTGGTATCAACGACGTTCAAGAACCAGGCCGCCGTGAAGCTTGTCCTGCCGGAGTCGTCGCAGGCCAAGGCCGCGCCGGCCGTGAACGACAGCCTCATCGTCACCGTGGCCAAGGAGCCGCCTCACTTCTTTTTTGGAACCAGCGCCGTGGCGGCCGCCGACCTCGAGGCCGAGCTGAAACAGCGCACCGACGACAACCCGGAATTGGAACTCTCGATCCGGGCCGACACCGACGCGCCGTGGGGGCAGATCGTCAAGTTGATGGATGCGGCCAAGGCGGCGGGTGTCATGTCCGTGAAGGCGTTCACCGAGCAGCCAACCGGCGAATGAGCGGCGACATTCCAGCAGATATCCCGCCCCCGGACAGCCTGCACCTCTCGTCAGCCACCGGCTGGCTGCAACTCGGCAACCCCGGCGAGGCCCTGGCCGACTTGGCCAAGGTGTCGGCAGAGCATCGGGGACACTACGAAGTGCTGCACCTCGAGTGGCACATCCACGCCCGCAACAAGGACTGGGAGCGCTGCGCGGAAGTCGGCGGCACCATGGTGGATCTTCACCCCGACGATCCCTCCGGCTGGATCAACCAGGCCAACGCGCTGTTTTACCTCAAGCGCGGCCGCGAGGCGTTTGATCGGCTCGAGCCGATCCGCTCGCGGTTCCCCAAAAATGAGGCCATCCCCTACAACCTGTCCTGTTACGCCTGCCAGTTCGGCGACTTGATGCTGGCGCTGGACTGGTTTCAGGCAGCGGAAGAAGTCGGCGACCCGGGAAAAATCCGCGAAGTGGCGCTGATGGATCCGGACTTGGAGCCGATCTGGGATCAAATCAAGTAAGTGAGCCGTCGGCAGTAAGCGGTGATCCGTAAACGCTCCGCTCAGCCGGCCGCTCACTAAAACTCCTTGCGCTTGGCCAAGCGATGTTGTCAAACAACCGGCGTGCCGGATTGGCTGACATCGATCCTCCTCGGGGTCATCGAGGGGATCACCGAGTTTCTCCCCGTCTCATCGACGGGCCACCTGCTCGTGCCGCAGCAGCTTGGCTGGCTGGAGAAGCAGACGGATCTTTTCAACATCGCCATCCAGAGTGGCGCGGTGATCGCGGTGCTGTTCAACTTCACCGACCGCGTCAAACAACTCACCCTCCGCTGGCGCGAACCGGAAGCGCGCGACTACTTGGCCAAGCTGTTCGTCGCGTTCGTCATCACCGGTGTCGGCGGGCTGCTCATCGACAAGCTTGGCTTCGAGTTGCCGGAAAATGTGCTGCCGGTGGCGGTGGCGCTGCTGGTTGGCGGGGTGCTGTTTGTCGTGGTGGAAAAAATGATCGGCGACCGGGCAAACTTAGAGGAGGTCACTTGGGCCATCGCGATCGCGGTTGGCTTCGGCCAGTTGCTCGCGGCGGTCTTCCCCGGCACGTCGCGCTCCGGGGCGACGATTCTCATCGCGCTGCTCATGGGACTGCGGCGCATGCCGGCGATCGAGTTCACCTTCCTGCTGGGCGTGCCGACGCTTTTGGCGGCCGGCGCGTACAAGGTGTTCAAGGCGATCCGCGCCGAGTCGGTGACGGAGGACTGGGGGCAGTTGGCGCTGGCCACGGCGGTCTCGGCGGTAACCGCGTTTGTGTCGGTTCGATGGCTGCTGCGCTACATTGAGACGCACACGTTCGTGGCGTTTGGCTGGTACCGCATCGCGCTTGGCTTGGCGCTGCTGTTCGCCATCAATTCATGACGCCCTCCCTGCGGTATTACGATTGACGCGCCGTTCCATTGCCGCACAATCGGTGCCGCGCCATCGCTTGGCCAAGTTTCCCATTCTACCGTAACTATTTGGGGCTCATTGGTGTAGTAGAGGGCGCAGATTTCTTGCATGAATCGAACAGATCAATCGTTAATACGTCGTACCACCCTCTTCGCATGCGCCTTGGCGCTCGCGGGGTGCAGCGCGGAGTTCTCAACAAAAACGGCGGAAGAAAAAAGAGGCAAGTCGAACAAAGAAAAGGCGGTTTTGGTGGAACTGGCTGAGGTGAAGCGCGGGATGATCGAGTCAATCCTCGAGCGCTCCGCCCCGCTTGAGTCCGAGGTCAGGGTTGAGGTCAAGGCCCGCACAAGCAACCCGGCGATCGAGTTGCTCGTCGAGGAAGGGGACAAGGTCAGCAAGGGCCAGGTGTTGCTTCGGCTCGAGAACGACAAGCAGAAAAACGATCACGACCAGGCCCTGAGTCAACTCGAAAAAACGCGGATCGAGTACGAGCGACAGGAGAACCTTTACAAGGACAACCTCATCAGCGAGCAGATTTTTCGCAACGCAAAGTTCGACCTGAACCAACGCCAGTTATCCGCCGAGACAGCCCAGCGCCAACTGGAGTACACCGAGGTGCGCGCCCCCATCAAGGGCACCCTCACCCTGCGCTCCGTGAAAGTCGGCGACAACGTGAGCACCGGCTCGACCATTTTTGAGATCATCGACTTCGAGTCGACCGTTGCAGTCGTCCATGTGCCGGAGCAGTACCTGCCCCAGCTCAGGCCGGACATGGCGGCGCGGCTGATCTCCAATACACTTGGCGACAAGATTTTCCCCGCCCACGTGAAACGCATCTCGCCCATCGTCGAGGCGCGGGCCGGGACGATCAAGGTCACCGTCGGCGTGAAGGAACTCGGCGCGCTGCGCCCCGGCATGTGGGTGGACGTGGAGCTGGTGCTCGAGACCAAGCAGGACGCCGTGTTGATCCCGAAAAAATCGATCGTGTACGACAACGACCAGACGTTCGCCTACAAGCTGCACACCAGCACCAACGGCGTGAGGAGCGTGAAACGCCAGTTGGTCCTGCCGCAAAATGCCGACAAGGTGCACATCGAGCCGATCGAGGGATTTGCCGTCGGCGATAAAGTCGTCATCGCCGGGCAGTCCGGCCTGAAGGAGGATTCCAAAATACGCGAAGTCGGCGACCCCGACCCGGACGCAAAGAAATCCGCCGACACCGCGGCGGCCGACACCAACGCCCCGGCCGCCAGCAGGAGCGGGACGTAATCCCGCGCCTTCCGCAACGGCATGGAGTCCCCGCATCGCAACCCGAGCTTCACCACCGACCGGCCGGTCGCGGTGCTGATGGTGTTCCTGGCCGCCGTTGTCTTCGGCTACTTCTCGCTTGGCCAACTGCCGGTCACGCTCATGCCGGAGATGAGCTACCCCACCCTCACCGTGCGCACCGAGTACCCCGGCGCCGCGCCGGAGGAGGTCGAGAACGACATCAGCCGCCCGATCGAGGAGGCGCTTGGCGTCGTCGGCGGGCTCAACGAGATCAGCAGCATCAGCCGGGCCGGCGTGAGCGACGTGGTGCTGGAGTTCGTCTGGGGCACGCCGATGGTCGATGCCATCCAGAACACGCTCGAGAAACTCGACCTCGTTTACCTGCCGCGCGAGGCGGAGAAGCCGCTGCTCCTGCACTACGACCCGTCGCTTGACCCGGTGATGGAGCTGAGCCTGTCCGGCTCCAGCAGCAGCATCAAGTACCGGGGCGACGAGGGCCTGCGGCGCCTGCGGCGCATCGCCGAGCTGCAGGTCAAGCGGCTCATCGAGCCGGTCAAGGGCGTCGCGGCGGCGCGAGTTCGCGGCGGGCTCGAGGAGGAGATTCACGTGTTGATCGACGAGGCCAAGCTGCAGCGGGTGAACCTCTCGATTGGCCAGGTGCTCAGCCGGTTGCGCGCGGAGAACATCAACGCCGCCGGCGGCCGCATCCGCGAGGGCGGCGCGGAATACATGATCCGCACCATCAACGAGTACCAAACGCTCGAGGAGATCGCCGACACGATTGTGTTCCGCCGCGAGGGCCGCGAGATCCGTGTGAAAGACCTTGGCCAAGTTGTCCACGGGCAGCGCGACCGGGAGATGCTCACCCACACCGACGGCGCGGAGAGTGTGCAGATCGATATTTACAAGGAAGCCGACGCCAACATGGTCGCCGTGGCCAAGCGCGTCATCGCACTCGTCGGCGAGGTGCCCACCTCCAGCAACAAAAAGGATGATAAAACGAAAAGCCCGCGCGAGTTGCAGCGCGAAAAGATGAAAAAACTTTTTCGAGGCCCAACGCTTGCCGGCAAGTTGTTCAACGAGGAAGAGGCCAAGCTGCGCGTGGTCGCCGACCGCTCTGTCTTCATCGACAACAGTATCAAAGAGGTGGTCAACACCGCAATCATGGGGGGTATTCTTGCCGTGATCGTGTTGCTGCTGTTTTTGCGCGACATCCGCACGACGGCGATCATTGCGCTGAGCATCCCGATCTCGATCTTTGTAACGTTCGCGCCGCTGAATCTCCTCAACGTGTCACTCAACATCATGTCGCTAGGAGGCCTGGCGATGGGAATCGGCATGTTGGTGGACTCGTCGATCGTGGTGCTCGAGTCCATCTACCGCTGTCGCGAGGAGGGCGACTCAACCCGCAGCGCCGCCATCCGCGGAACAACGGAGGTGCGTGGTGCGGTGATCGCGTCGACGCTGACGTCGATCTGCGTGTTTTTCCCAATGGTATTTGTCGAGGGCCTCGCCGGGCAGGTGTTCAGCGACCTTGGCCTGACGGTGGTCACCTCGCTCGTTGCCGCGCTGATCGTGGCGGTGTTGTTCATCCCGATGCTCGCCAGCCGCACTGGGTTCAAGCTGCAGACGGGTGCCGGCATGGGGTCGCACGCACTTGGCTCGCTTGAGGGGCGCATCAGCCTCTCTACGCTCTGGCTTCGCATCCTGCTTCCGATGGCCGTGCTGCTCATCCTAATGATGGGCACGGTTCTCGGCTATACCTACCTGATGATAGAGGATTTCGATGATCTCCCCATTGAAGAAGAAAACATCTATAATACGTTGAAAACCACCGTGTTTACCGTATGGGCAACCGTTTGCGCTTGGCCATTCCTAATCGCCTTGACCAAGCGGATGCATGATCGAGGCAAATCAGCCTGGTGGTTACTGGCCATTTTCCCGCTTTTCGAGAGCCTGTTCCTTCCCGACGACCCGGGCGACAACCGCCTTGAGCCAATCGCTCCCGAGAGCCCGCGCTTGGCCAAGCTGTGGGGTTCGTTCCGCGCCTTCGACGAGAGCCGCAAACGCAGCGGACAGACGTTCCTGTTCACGGCACCCTACTTCGCGCTGCGCCTGGCTATCTCATTCCTGCTGGAGGTGATTGGGCTGTCGCTGGTTTGGACCATTCGGGTCTTGGCCGGCGCCGCCCTGTTCGGCTACCGGGTTTTGCTCAAGATCGGCTCGCTGTTTGGAAGGCTGTTTTCGAGGTTCGGCGACGGGAAAATCGCCGACAGTGCGGACGGCGATTCGGGGGTTTATCCGAGGCTCATCCGCTGGGCCTTGGCCAGCCCCGCCGCGATGCTCGCTTTGATCGTCGGCTGCTTCGGGCTGACGTGGTGGGTTGGAAAGCAACTCGAGACCGAACTGCTACCGGAGGTGCACCAGAGCGAGTTCACCTTCGAGGCTTCCCTTCCGGTCGGCACACCGCTCGATCAAACCGTGTCCATCCTAGATGACATCGAAAAAACCATCCTCAAAAACAAGGAGATTCAGTCGAAGATGGATGCCATCAAAGAGACGGCAGCAGATTTACCCGACGCCAATTCGAAGGAGGGTAAACAGGCGCATGAGCAGTTGGAGAAATTGCTGGCCGAATTCTCCACAGTGACCCAGCAAATGGAGCTCGAAATGCCGAGTCACGAAGAGGCGGTTCAGTCACTGACATCAGGCGATACCGACCATTTTTTTAAGCAAAAATTTACCGATCAGGATTGGGAGAGAATCGTAGATTTGGAAAAGATCGACACCCTGCTGGTGATGTACGGCTTCGACACCACCAACATGAAGCGCTCGGACGAAGGCGAACACTCAGCACGGTTCAAGGTACTGCTCAAGCCCAGCAGCAATCCGAAGGACGTTGAAGAAGTGGTCATCTCCAGGCTGCGTGCAATGTTCGAGGAGGTTCCGGACGTCACCACGCGTGTGACACGGCCGGTGCTGTTCAGCTCGAAGAAGCCGGTGGTCATCCAGATTAACGGCGACGATTTGCCGGAGCTGAAGCGGTACTCCGACGAGGCGACCGCGCTGCTCTCTAGGGAGCCGGCGCTGGCCGACGTCGAGCCGACACTTCGCAGTGGCGCGCCGGAAGTGCAGATCACCTACGACCGGCAGCAGATCATCCGCCATGGGTTGAACCTCAGCACGGTGGCCAACCAGGTGCGCGACATGGTCAAGGGCGCCGAGGCCACGCGGTTCAACCGGCGCGACCGGCGCGTGCCGATCGTCGTGCGCTTGGCCGAGAAGGATCGCGGACAGGTCGCCGACGTCGGCAAGCTCACGATCAACCCCGGCGGCGACACGCCGATCCCGCTCAACTCGATCGCCAAGCTGACCGTCGGCGAGGGGCCAAGCGAGATCCGGCGCATCGACGGCGAGCGCGTCGCGCTGGTGCAGGCAAACATCGGCGCCGGGTCGCTCGGCACGGCGGTCGATGCCGCAGAACGCG
>Ga0310123_10002824_pt1 | contig 13662 bp, 14 predicted proteins | sample CB6_AW_1057_MG_FD_203505 | JGI IMG/M metagenome (GOLD analysis project Ga0310123, IMG submission 203505) | Marine microbial communities from Western Arctic Ocean, Canada - CB6_AW_1057 | ecosystem: Environmental > Aquatic > Marine > Oceanic | place: Canada: Western Arctic Ocean | collected... | reverse complement strand
TGAGGATCACGAGCGACAGGACGGCGAGCCACCGTCGCGCCGGCCGAAAGCGGGCGCTAAACATCGCGGGGCATCGTTCTCATGAGACGCAGTTCGCGTTCTTCTTTTGGCGGTCGAAGGTCGTACAGTCGGCGTTCGCGGCCTCCGCCGCGCCGGACGCCCGTCCTTGCCCGGTGCTCCGCGCCGCCCTCTGATTCATACTAGTCGCGTCAACGCGCGGAAACAGGGAGATCTCAGGCATGGCGCAACGGCCCATCATCACCCGCATCGAGACCTTTGAGTTCACCATCGAGCTGCGGGGAATCGCGGTCGGCAAGAAGCTGCCGGGGGTACTTGTTGAGGAGGACAACGTCATCCGCCCGAAGCGCTGCGCCATCCGCATCGACACCGATCTGGGAGTCAGCGGCGAATGCGTCGGGCTGCTGGTCATGGCGGCGCGACAGATCGAACTGCTGGCGGCCCACCTGCTAGGGTCCCGGGCGCTGGCCCGGAAACCGCTGTACGACGCCATGCGGCTCTCGCTCGCGCAGCACGACGGGCCTGGGCGTCGGCCTGGTGGATATCGCTCTGTGGAACCTGGTCGGCAAGTTTTACGACGCGCCGATCTACGAGCTGCTCGGTGGCGAGCGCCGGCCGTTGCCCCCCTACGCCAGCTCCTATCCCGGCGACCGCGAGGGTGGCGGATTGCACAGCCCGGAGGCCTTCGCCGAGTTCGCCGTGCAGTGCCGGGAGCTGGGCTACCGGGGATTCAAAATCCACAGCTGCACCGAAGACGTGGACATTGACGAAGAATTAGCCACCGTGCGGGTGGTGCGGGAGGCGGTGGGGCCGGGGATGGACCTGATGATCAACCCGGCCGGCGTCTACAGCACCTTCGGCGATACGATCCGCGTGGGCCGGGCGCTGGATGAGGCGAGCTATTTCTGGTACGAAGACCCGTACCGCGACCTCGGGGGAGCGACATCCGCCCACCGGAAACTGCGCGGGCTGATTCGGACTCCGTTGCCGCAGTCGGACTTCGTCCGCGGCGTCGGGGCGCAGGTGGAGATTATGCGCTCAGGCAGCACGGATTTCGGCCGCGCCGACGCCTATCACGACGGCGGCATCACCGGAGCCCTCAAGATCGCCCGCGCCGCCGAAGGACTCGGCCTGGACGTGGAGATGCACTCCTGCAATCCCGCCCATCGCCACCTCATGACCGCCCTGCGCAACACCAACTATTACGAGATGAACCTCGTCCATCCCACCGGGGACTCGTCGGTGTTCAATCACTACCTCGGCAACTACCGGGACACGCTGGACGCGATCAACGAGAACGGCTGCGTGTTCGCGCCGGACGGCCCCGGCCTGGGCGTCGAGATCGACTGGGACTACATCCGCGAGCACCAGACCGCCGGGCAGGTTTTCGAGTCCTAAGACCGGCGCGGCCGGTTCTGTCGGATCCTCTGGTAGCTCCAAACGGCCTGCGTCCGCTGGTAGAACAAGACGGCCTGTGGCCGCGCTAGCGCTGGATCAGGTGGGCGGCGCTGGCCTTGAAGGAAGCGACGACTTCCACCCCCGGCCGCAGGCCCAGTTCCTCCGTCGATAGCCGGGTTATATAGGCGATCAGGGGAAAGCCGCAATCGATCTCGACCCGCATCTGTGATCCGTGGGGGGTGACCGCCGCGATGGCGCCGGCGATGGCGTTGCGGACGCTGGTGTTGGTCCCGGCCGACTTCGCCAGAGCCACGTCTTCCGGCCGTATGCATAGATGAACCTGTGTCCCCACCGGCATGTCGTCCACCACCTGCACCTCGTGCCGGCCGGCCCGCACGTGGGCCACGCCATCTTCCGCACTCACCACGGCGGCGGGGATTACGTTTTCCACGCCGACGAACTCCGCCACCCGGGCGTCCACCGGCTTGCCGAAGACCTCTTCGGGCGGGCCCTGCTGGGCGATCTTGCCGTCGATCAGCACGGCCAGCTCGTCGCTGATCGTGAGGGCCTCGACCCGGTCGTGGGTCACGAACAGGGTGGCGCCGGCGGTCTCGCGCAGGATGGAGGCGGTCTCACGCAGCAGCTGCTCGCGGGTGGGCACGTCGAGCGCCGAGAAGGGCTCGTCCAGCAGCAGCAGCTCGGGCTCCAGCACGAACGCGCGAGCCAGACTGGTCCGCTGGGCCTCGCCGGCCGAGAGCGTGTGCACGGCCTGATCCGCCAGCCGATCGATGCGCAAACGCTCCATCCAATCCCGCGCCCGCCGCTCCGCTTCCTTCCGGTCCACGCCCCGGATGCGCATACCGGAGAGGACGTTTTTCAGCACGGTGCCGCTCAACAACAGCGGCGCCTGGAAGACCGTGCCCATCCGCCGCCGGAGCGGTTTCAGGTCGGTTTTGCGGGTGATGTCCTGGCCGAAGAACCGCAGGCTGCCCGCGCCGGGCTTGCGCAGCAGGCCCAGCACCTGCACCAGGGTGCTCTTGCCGGAGCCGTTGGGACCCATCACGGTGAGGACGCGCCCAGGCCCCAGCCGGATGGAGGCCACGTCCAGGGCGACCTTGCCCTTGAAGCCGACCAGCAGGTCCCGGCCCTCCGCGATCGAATGGTCAGCCATTTCGCCGGAAGGCCCGCTGCTGGGAACGGGTGAGGATCATGGTCACCGCCAGGATGATCAGAACCAGCAGCACCGAGAGCGCGATGGCCACCTCGAAGCGTCCCTTGCTGACTTCGAGCACGGTGGCGGTGGTGAGCACGCGGGTGTGCCCGGCGATGTTGCCGCCAACCATCATGGAGGCGCCGACTTCCGAAATCGCGGCGCCGAATCCGGCCATCGCCACCGCCAGCAGGGCCAGCCGGACCTCCTGCATGAGCAGCAACAGCGACTGCCAGCGCGAAGCGCCCAGCGCCCTTATCTGCAGCCGCAGGGCGGGATCGATCTGTTGCATGGCAGCCACCGTGAGCGCTATCACCACCGGGAGCGCGATCACCACCTGCCCGATCACAATCGCGGCCGGAGTGTAGATCAGGCCAAGGAATCCCAGCACGCCGCTGCGCCACAGCAGGATCGACACCACCAGACCCACCACCACCGGCGGCATGCCCATGCCGGCGTTTACCACCCCCACCGCCGCCCGCCGACCGCGAAACCGGCTGAAGGCGAGCCAGGTCCCCAGCGGCACGCCGATGGCCAGCGCGATCAGGGTGGCCAGACCGGAGACTTCGATGGTCAGCAGCGCGACCTGAAACACCTCGGCGTCCAGACTCGTCAGCAGCCGCCAGGCCTCCGCCAGACCTCCGGTTAGCAACTCCATCGCCTACGCTCCTCGCTCCCGCGTCAGCATTTCGGGCAAGCATCGGGGAAGAACAGCGGCTGGCCAAACTCTTCCATGCCGAATTTCGCGATTTCGCCCTGGGTCTCTTCCTTTAGCAAGAACTCGGCAAAAGCCGTCGCACCGGCCTCATTCAGGGAGATTCCGTTGGGAGGATTTACCTCGATTACGTGATAGATGTTGAGCAGCCGCTCGTCACCCTGCAAGACGATCTCTAATTCCAAGGTGCCCGAGAGCGCCAGAAAAGTGGCCCGGTCGGACAGCGTGTAAGCGGCCTTCTGGGAGGCGATCGTCAAGGTGGCGCCCATCCCCTGGCCGCTTTCCTGATACCAGGCCGCGCTTTCCGGTAGTCCGCCGGCTTCCGCCCAGAGGGCGCGCTCGCGGGCGTGGGTGCCCGAGTCGTCGCCGCGACTGATAAAGAGGGACTCCGATTCGGCGATGGCGGCCAGCGCGGCGGCGGCATCGTCCGTCTCGGCCACTCCGGCCGGATCGGCGGGCGGCCCCAGCAGGACGAAATCGTTATGCATAATCTGGCGACGGCCGCGCCCGTAGCCGCCGTCCATGTACCCCATCTCGGCGTCGGGTGAATGCACCAGAAGCACGTCGGCGTCGCCGCGCTCGCCCATCCGCAGGGCGGCCCCGGAGCCGACGGCGATGACCTTCACCGTATAGCCGGTCTGCTCCTGAAACATCGGCACTAGCACGTCCAGCAGTCCACTGTTGTCCGTGCTAGTGGTTGTCGCCAGAATCACCACGCCGCGTTCGCGGGCGCAGCCGGTCAGTGCCAAGAGCGCAAAGACGAGCAACAGCAGTTTTCGAACGGTGATGATGGCCGGAATCCTCCCTCGTATTGCACCACCGGACAACACCATACCCAAATCCACGCCAGCCGCCCAGGGATTCAGGTCCCGGCGCGCCGACCCGGCATCTCGTCCGCCTATTTTTCGATGTTGAAACGCCCCGTCGCGAAAGGCGAATTCGGCTCAGGGCGCGATGCCGGTGTAACCGCAGTCGCGGACCCGATACAGGTACCCGCTGCCGGCGGTGATATAGAGATCGGCGAGGCCATCGCCACCGAAACAAAAGTTCGTGGGGAAATCGCCTTCGAGGGGATGAGTCTCGACTACTCTGCCCGAATCCTCGAACACGTAAATCAGCGGGCCGGGGCCGTCGGTCGTCCACCCGGCCGCGGCCAGGATGAGACCGTCGGCGGTCACCTTCAGGCCATCGGCGCCGCGAGCGGGAGCGAAATTGTGCAAAACCCGGTGCTCACCCAGAGCCCCGTCATCGAGCACCGGATAGGCCCGCAGTTCACGTTTTCGGCCCTCACTGTAGTCGCTCTGGGCGACGTAGAGGGTCTTCCCATCCGGCGAAAACGCCAGGCCATTGGGGCGGGTGGTGTCGAAGGTCATGCGCTCGATGTGCGAGTGATCGCCATGGGGCGTGAGCCGGTAGATCGATTCGTGATCCAGCTCCATGTCGTCCCGGTCCTGTCCGTAGCGCGGGTCCGTGAACCAGAGCCGGCCCTGTTGGTCCATCACCAGGTCGTTCGGGCTGTTCAGGAGTTTACCTTCGAAATTGTCCACGATGGTGTCCGCCCGATTCTCGGTGAACGAGATCAGCGAAATACGCCGCGCGCCGGACTCGCAGCAGAGGAGCTGGCCGGCCTCCGTCCACAGCAGGCCGTTGCCGTTGTTGGTGCCCTCGTAGAGCACGTCGGTCGCGCCGGAGAGCGGGTCGAATCGCATCACCCGGTGCGTCGCCATATCCACGAAGAGCAGCACCGAGCCGGTCCACTGCGGGCCTTCCGTGAATCCCCACGGACCCGAGACCTTCTCGATATTCCAGCTCATGGTCGCCTCCTCGCCGCGGGCGTTCGCTAGTCTTCCCAGCGTAGGTACATACCCAGGACCTCACCGGGACGGCCGAGCATCATTTGAAAGGCCTCCAGCGCCTGGTCGACGTGCCAATCGTGGGTGATGAGGTCCTTCACGTTAAGCCGTTTTTCGGCCAGCATCCCGAGGATTTCGCGGGTGCCGGCCACGTCGAAGCCGCACGGGAAGGTCATGGTCAAGCGGCGGTGATGGGCTTCGTCGAAGTCGATCTCAATTGGCTCCACGAAGTATCCCTGCATGCAGATCTTGCCCGACTTTTCGGAGTCGTTGCAGGCGCCGCGCACGGCTTCCAGCATCATGGGCATCGTGTCGCTGCGTCCGGTGCACTCCACGATGATGTCCGCCCCGGCCGCCTGCTCGGCCTGCACCGCCGCCACCACATCTTCCGTCGATGAATTGATCGCCACATCGGCGCTGACCTTCCCGGAAAGCTCCACGCGGCGATCCAGGATGTCGGCGGCGATCACCCGAGCACCTCTGTCCCGATAGATTTGCGCGGCCATCTGGCCGATCATCCCCTGACCCAACACCAGCACCAGATCGCCTGCCTGTGGTTGGGTGAGATTACGACCCACCACCGGGGTGGAGGCGACCCCGCCCATGCTCGCCTCGATGTCGCTCACCGCATCCGGGATCGCGACCACCATGGCGGCGTCGTGGCAGCCGAAACCGGTGTAGTTGCCCGCCACCGGGCCGATGGGATCGCTGGCTTCGAGCCGGGTGCGGTTGAGGCCGACGAAGACTCGGTCGCCCTCCTTCAACGAGTCCACTCCCGACCCGACTTCCTCCACCACCCCCACCCGCTGATAGCCGTAGATCGTGGGGTAGCGATCCTGCACGCCGCGATAAAGGCCCCGGATCATCCAGCCGTCCGTGCCCACGCTGATGCCGGTCAGGGTGGTCCGTACCAGCACCTCGCCGGGGTCGGGCTTGGGAACGTCAACTTCCCCAATTTCGACCTCGCCGACGCCGGTGAATATCACCGCCTTCGTTCGCATGTAAGCCCGCCGATCTCACTCCCGCGAATCCCACGACAGGATGGCAGTATGCTCGGCGGGCAGCACGATCGCAAAAACGGATTTTCGATGGCAAAAGCGACTGCCCGACGGAGCAAGAAGCCGGCGGCGAAGAAATTCAAGACCCGATCGTGGCGCGAATCCAGAGCCGCCCGAAGCGAGCGCATGGATGAGATCGTGCGCCGTCTGCACGAACTCTACCCCGAGGCCGACTGCGCCCTCAGCTACTCGTCACCGTGGGAACTGCTGGTCGCCACGATCCTGTCGGCCCAGTGCACCGACGAGCGCGTGAACAAGGAAACTCCCGCCCTCTTCGCCCGCTACCCGACCATCGAGGCGATGGCCGCGGCCGGGCAGGAGGAGATGGAAGAGATGGTGCGGCGGACGGGATTCTTCCGCAACAAGGCGCGGGCCATCCGCGAGGCGGCGGCGGCGATCGTGGAAAACTTTGGCGGTGAACTCCCCCGGGATCTGGATCAGCTGCTCACCCTGCGCGGGGTGGCCCGCAAGACCGCCAACGTCGTCCTGGGCACGGCCTTCGGCATCCCCTCGGGCGTCGTCGTCGACACCCACATCGGCCGTCTGAGCCAGCGGCTGGGACTTACCAAAGAGACGAGCCCGGAGAAGATCGAGCAAGTGCTGATGGAGCTGATGGATCGGGATGAGTGGATCTTCACCGGGCACGCCATCATCTGGCACGGGCGACAGGTCTGCGATGCCCGCAAGCCGCTCTGTTCCGAGTGCCGACTGAGCGACATCTGCCCGTCGTCGATCGCTGAGAAATAAGAGGCACGACGTGCGTGTGCTGATGACCGGCGCCAGCGGCTATATCGGTCGCCGGCTGACTCCAGCGCTGGTCGAAGCCGGGTATGAGGTGTGGGGACTGTCGCGCAATCCGGCCTCCTCTCGCTTCGACCCGACCATCGCCCGGACATTTCCCTGGCAACCGCTCTCGGGGTCTCCTCCGGCCGAAGCCCTGTCCGGAGTCGACGCCGTGATCCATCTGGCCGGGGAGTCCGTGCGCGGACGCTGGAACGCCCGCAAAAAGGAAGCCATCCGCGACACCCGCGTGACCGGAACCGCCAACCTTGCCTCCGGTATTGTGGCGGCCGATCCCCGCCCCACCACCCTCATTTCCGCCAGCGCGATGGGTTACTACGGGCTCGAAACTGGCGACGATCTCATGACCGAGGATTCTCCGCCCGGCTCGGACTTTCTCGCCGAGGTCGGCGTCGGTTGGGAGGCGGCCACGGAACCGGCCGCTGCCGCCGGACTGCGAGTTGTGTTGTTGCGAACGTCGCTGGTTTTGGGCGACGCCGACGCGCTGCCGGCGCTGCTGCCATCGGCGCGAATGGGACTCGGCGGACCCATCGCCGGCGGCCGCCAGTGGTGGTCGTGGGTCCATCAGGACGATCTGACCGGCATGGTCCTGCACGCGCTGATGAACGACTCGCTGAGCGGTCCGCTGAACCTCACCGCCCCCGGAGCGGTGCGCCAGCGCGAATTCGCCCGGGTGTTGGGTCGGGTGCTGGGACGGCCGGCCTTCATGCCGATGCCGGCGTTCGCGATGCGACTGCTGATCGGCGAGTTCGCCGACGGCATCATCCACGGACCTCGAATGTCATCCGGCAAGGCGCTTGAGTCGGGCTATACCTTCAAATTCCCCGAGCTAGAACCGGCCCTGCGAGACCTTTTGTAGGTGCCTCAACCGGCCAGTTAGAAGCCACCAGGGGGCCTGGCGGTCGAGGCGAGCCGGAGCATTGCCTAGAATCACTGGACACAGCCAGCCCAACCGCCGGAGGCCCCATGCCAACCGCCAACATCGACGCCGCCTCGAAATTCTCCGCCGAGAAGATGCAGAAGAACTCACTCTTCGCCAGCGACCAGCTTTTCTGCGACGTCTACTGCCTGGAGCCCGGCCAGGAACAGCGCGTGCACGCCCACGCCGGCTCGGACAAGATTTACTACGTCCTCGAGGGCAGCGGCGTCTTCACCCTGGGTGAGGCTTCAAGCGAGCAGAGCGCCGGTGACGTCGTCCACGCTCCCGCCGGCATCGACCACGGCGTCCGCAACGATTCCAGCGCCCGCCTCCGCTGTCTCGTCGTCATGGCCCCGCCGCCATCGCATTAGTCCTCGGCGCCGAGTTCCCGGTGCAGGTCCAGAACCACCGTGTCCGAGTTGTCCGCCGGGTATGGCGGGGCGGTGATGAAGAGCACGCGCGCCGCCGCCTCACCGATGCAGCGGAACTCCAGCGACTGGCCCGGCAGGGTCACGACGGCCTCGCCGGCGGCTAGCCGCACCGACCCGGTCGCGCCGGCCTCGGCGTCGAAAGAAAGCACCTCCACCTCTCCGCTCACCACGTAGGTGATCTGCTCGATTGTCCTATGAGCGTGGACTCGATACCGCGCTCCCGGCTCGATCAGGCCCTCGGCCAGGGCCATGTTGCGGGCCGGCGCCAGATCGAACGGCCGCACCGGAATCTCATCCGGCGCGGCGAATTCAGTCCCCGCCCTTCTGACGTTCAGCGTCGTGCTCATGTCGCCATCCTCAGCGGTTCAAAGTGAATGCCTCAGAGAGATCCGGGATTGCCTTCCCAGGTCCCCATCGTCAACGGTCTAGAGTAAACGTCTCGGAGAGACCTTTGCCATGGGCCGCATTCTGCCGCACAATTGGCCCCTTACGTCAGCTGGCCGCCCACCGACTTTCAGATCACGCGGCCCAATCAGATTCCGGAGTGGCGCGATGGGGATACTGGAACGGTTCTCGCTGGAAGGTAAAACGGCCATGGTCACCGGCGGCGGCACCGGCATCGGCCGCGGATTCGCCATCGCTTTGGCGGAAGCGGGTGCCGACGTGGCCGTGAGCGGGCGCACCGTCGCCACCATCGAAGCCGTGGCCGCCGAAGTCGAGGCCCTGGGCCGCAAGTCCCTGGTTATCCAGGCGGACGTTCGGGTCAAGCAGGAAGTTGACGCCATGGTGGACGCCGTCGTCGATGCCTGGGGCAAGCTGGATATCGGCGTCAACAATGCCGGAGTCTGCACGCACGTCGCGGTCGATGAGATGGGCGAAGAGGAGTGGAACCGGGTCATCGACACCAACCTCAAGGGGCCGTTTCTATGCTCGCTTGCTCAGGCCCGGGCGATGCGGCCCAACAAGTACGGCAAGATCATCAACAACGCCTCCATTTCCGGCAGCATCGTTAACCGGCCGCAGGACCAGACCCACTACAACACCTCCAAGGCCGGCCTGATCCACCTGACCAAATCTCTGGCCGCCGAATGGGCCGCCGACGGTATTAATGTCAACTCGATCAGCCCCGGCTACATCCGCACCGAGATGGCCGACACGCCCGAAATCGCGAAGATGCACCCCACCTGGCTCCGCGACACGCCGGTCGGCCGCCTCGGCGAAGTCGAAGACCTACAGGGCGCGCTGATCTTCCTGGCCTCCGACACATCCAACTTCGTCACCGGCTGCGACCTCATCGTCGACGGCGGGTTCACGATCTGGTAGGACGTTTTCCTTGATGACAGCCGCAACAACCACCGCCGAGGCCAACCGCGGGCACGCGGCGCATACGAAGGCGGCGGAAAATCAGTCGGGATTGCCCGGCGAAATCGACCGCCCTCTCAACGTCACTGTCATCGGGGCCGGCAGCATGTTCACGCCGCGCCTCATGAACGACATCCTGCGCATCCCAGGAGCCGAAAAAGGCCGCATCAACCTGGTGGACATCGACCCGGAACGTCTGGGCACTATGCGCGAACTCATCCAGCGCCTGGTGGATCAGCTCGATCGCACCGCTGGCTGGACCGTCAACGCCACCACCGACCGTCGCGAGGCGCTGGCCGGCTCCGACTTCATCGTCGTGACCATCGAGGTCAGCGGACTTGACTGCGTGCGCTTCGACAACGACATCCCAGCGAAGTACGGCGTCGATCAGTGCATCGGCGACACCATCGGCCCGGGCGGACTTTTCAAAGGCCTGCGCACGATCCTGGTCTTCCTGGACATCCTGGCCGACGGCGAGGAACTCTGTCCCGACGCCCTGGTGCTCAATTACACCAACCCGATGAACATGCTCTGCCTGGCGGCGGCCCGGCGCAGTGGCATGCGCGTCGTCGGGCTCTGCCATTCCGTGCAGGGCACCGGCCGCCTGCTGGCCCGCCGCGCCGGGGTGGCCTACGCCGAGCTGGACTGGCAGTGCGCCGGCATCAACCATCTGGCCTGGTTCACCACCCTTGAGCACGACGGCGAGGACCTCTACCCGCTCCTCTTCGAAAAGGCCCGCCGCGACCTGGCCGGCGATTCCCCGGACCACGACGACGCCGATGATCTGGTGCGCAAGGACATGATGCTCAACTTCGGCGCGTTCATCACCGAGAGTTCCGGCCACCTGAGCGAGTACCTGCCCTACTACCGCTCGCACCCCGATTCGCTCGCACGCTACTGCCGCGAAGGGTATGAAGGCGGTTCCAGCTTTTACGCCGACGGCTGGCCGGCCTGGCGCGCCGAGGCCGACGAGTCCCGCCGGCGCATGCTGGCAGGGGAAGAGCCCATGGATTGGGACCGCAGCTTCGAGTACGCATCCTGGATCGTCGAGGCCGTGACAAAGGATTCCGAGTACTTCATCCACGGCAACGTGCCCAACCAGACGCCCGGCGGCGGACTATGGATCAGCAATCTGCCGACCGGTGAAATCGTCGAAGTCGAGTGCCTGGTGAACGGCGACGGCGTCACTCCTCTGCCTTACGGAAAACTTCCTCCGCAGATGGCGGCGATCTGCCGTTCAAATATGTCGGTCTTCGATCTCGGCGTCACCGCCGCGTTGGAACGGAGCAAAGAGCCGGCCATCCACGCGCTCATGCTCGACCCCCTCACCGCCGCCTGCTGCCCGCCGGCGGACATTCGCAAAATGACCCTCGAGCTGTTCGACGCCGAGAAGGACTTCCTCCCGTCCTACACCTAAGTTCGCACGCACCTACCCGCGGCAAAACGGCCGGCCGGGAGGCAGGACTCGTTCCGCCGGGTCCGTACCATCCCCGTGGGGCCTGCTCCAGGTATCGCAGCCTGATTGGAGGCCTACGCCATCGTTGCGGCGGGGCGCTCCTCCGGCAATTTCGTCTCCACCGGCTCAACTCGCAGGTCGGGCAGCCACTCCAGGAAGCTCGGGAAATACCAATTCTTGCCGCCCAGCAGTTTCATGCTGGCCGGTATTAGAATCGATCGCACGATGGTCGCGTCCAGGAATATGGCCACCGCCAGGCCGAATCCCATCTGCTGCAACATCACCAGCCGTCCCGTGGCGAACCCTCCGAACACGGCGACCATTATCAACGCCGCCCCGGTGATCATGCCCGCGGTCGTGCGCAGTCCATACGCCACCGACTCCTCGTTATCGCCGGACTGGTCGTAGCGTTCCCGGATCCGGCTCAGGAGGATGACGTGATAATCCATGGACAGGCCAAACAGAATGCTGAAAAGAAACAGCGGTAGCCACGACTCGATCGTATCCGTCTGGGTGAATCCCAGCAGATCGGCGCCTACCCCCAGCTGAAATACCAGCACCAGCAGGCCGTAGGCCGCGGCCACCGACAGCAGATTCATCAATATCGCCTTCAACGGGACCACCAGCGAGCGAAACGCAACCGTCAGCAGAATGAAGCTGAGGCTCAGCACGAACGCGAACACCCGGGGCATCCAGGTCTGGGCGATGTCGGTGAAGTCGATTTGCTTCGCGGTTCCGCCACCCAGGTAGACCGCCGCCGGAATGTCCGCGGCCGGGATCATTTCCTCCCGAATCCGTCGCGCCGCCCCGATGCCGTCATTGCTGAACTGGTCCGTGTTGATCGGCACGGAAATCAGCGTCAGGTCCCCGGCCGCGTTGGTCTCGATGCTCGCGTTGCCGTAGATCGGATCAACCCGCAGGCTGTCTATCAGGCGCTCGATCCCGGCCTGCACGGCTATGCTGTCCGCCGGACCGTCGATAACGATTTCCGCCGGGGCCGCAAGACCGGCGGAAAACTCCGCCTGCAATATCTCGAAGCCATGTTTTGTCTTCGCTTCGTCGGGAAAAGAGCTGATCCCGGACGAACCCTGGTTAAGGCTGAGAACAGGTGACGCCGCCAGCAGCAGCAACCCCCCGGCGACTACCAGGCTGGCAACCGGTCTGGCCATCACAAGCCTGGTGATGCGGGCCCAGAACTTGCCGCCACCACCACCCGGCCCGCCCAGAAACGGCAAGGACCACGCTTCCACCCGATCGCCCATCAGGCTCAACACCGCCGGGAGCAAGGTCAACGCCGCGACCACCGCCACGAGCGCCACCAGCACCGCCCCCATGCCCAGGCTGTAGAACACGGAAGACGGTACCATCAGCATTCCAGACAGCGCCAGCACAACCGCCATTCCCGAGAAAAATACCGCCCTTCCCGAAGTCGACCCGGCCCTCGCGATCGCCTCCATCTTCTCCAGCCCCGCAGCCCTCTCCTCGCGATAGCGTCCGACGATGAACAGCGAATAGTCGATCCCGACCGCGAGCCCGATCATCGTAATCATGTTGACGATGAAAAATGACAGCCGGTAGACCTGTCCCACCAGCGATGCCAGTGCCACCGCCACCACTATCGACACTACGGCCAGCAACAGCGGGATGCCCGCCGCCCCCACCGCCCGGAAGACCAGCACCAGGATTACCAGCGCCACGCCTATGCCAATCGTCTCGCCGGTCTTGAGATCTTCTTCGGACAGAACGGCGAAGTCCCGATTGACGCTGCCAAGTCCGACGACGAATGTTTCAAATCCCGCCGCCGTCGGCTGAACCGCATCCCGCACGGTGTCGATGTTCTCAACGACCTGATTCACGTCGCCGGCCATCACGATGGGGACAATGGTCGTATGACGGTCCGCCGAGACCATGCTCTCATCGCCCAGCATGTAGTAGTTGACCGCGATCTGAACGATCTCGCTACCCAGTCCGACCACACTCAACGTCAATCCGGACACCTGCTCCTGAAACGCGGGATCGTCCACCGTCAACTCATCCGAGCGGACGATCAACATTTCCGTAATCCGCAGGGGACCGCGCAGCCGCTCTTCCAGCAGATCAGCGGCGACCTGAGACTCCGGCTCGTTGAGGAACCTGTCCTCCGTGCTGACGGCGCTGGCGAACAGATTCGCCGACACCCACATCGACACGACCACCGCCAAACCCCAGAAGGCCAAGGTACGCCACGGATGCCGCGAACTGGCCACCGCCAGCGATTCAGTCGAAAGCTTCAATGAATTTCTCCTCCGGCTGGTGCCCCGCAGCCAGGCGTTCTCGCTTCAAGGTCAGGAGGAGTCAACCGGAGATTGTACTGGCGTCTGGTTCGGTTGCGTATCGCGCCTCATACACCGCGGCAGTTTCTCAGCTGACCAACAACAGCCCTGTGCCGTACATCACCAGGA
>Ga0310123_10002822_pt1 | contig 13664 bp, 12 predicted proteins | sample CB6_AW_1057_MG_FD_203505 | JGI IMG/M metagenome (GOLD analysis project Ga0310123, IMG submission 203505) | Marine microbial communities from Western Arctic Ocean, Canada - CB6_AW_1057 | ecosystem: Environmental > Aquatic > Marine > Oceanic | place: Canada: Western Arctic Ocean | collected... | reverse complement strand
CCGAACTTTCTGAAGGTGGTATGTCGGCGTTTGAGCGCCAACAATATATGCATGAAGCGATGATTGGCGTTTTTTGGACCGCACAGCAAACGAATCTGCATATCGAGCGCGTCAGTTTTCTCGTCCTCTCTGCACATGAACCGATATTCCAATCACATGACGCTGCCGCAAGTCTGATGTTTAAGCTCGCAAACCGTGAAAAAATAATCGAAGTTGCCCTGCGGGCGCCGACCGAAGAAGACAAAATGTCGGAGCTGACGCAGGCTCAGCGCGCCCGCTGGCACCATCTGCAGGACCGGGCCAAAAAAGCGCAGGCGCAGACTGAATCGGAACGTTATAAGATTACGCAGAAGGATATGCTGACGAATGCCACGATTACCGGCACGCTGAAGAAAAACGTCGGTGAGTTCCGGCACAAGATCGAGCGACATATAGTGGTCGCGGAAAAGGCCAAAGAAGCTCTGGTCGCGGGCGTTTTTTGCATGGCAAACAGTTACTTCCGTTATACCAATCCAACGCTCATTACGATGTTCGAACGGCAGATGTTTATGAACTGGGCCATGCACTCCGCTTACAAGCGGGCCAAGAAGGCTGACCGCGGCATCGGCCGCGAGATGGAAGGCGCAATGCAGATTTCGCTCGGGCCGGTCTTTCACGCACATTTCTCGGCGAATTCCATCATGCATTTCACATCATCCGGCAGTTTGCATCCGGAGCAGCAGCGGCACCTGCAGGAGTTGACGACGGCGTACACTCAAGCTCTGCCCCACCGCGTGACCGACGGATGACCGGCAATGCCGAATCCCGATTGAATCGCACCATTGCCGGATACCCACCTTTCCACTTTCCAGCCGCCATCCGGGTTGCCGGCGGCCATACAGTTTCTTTGAGCTCACCCGCGCCGAGCAGGCAAATGCATTCACCACTTGTCACGGCGTAGTCCGCAGGACGAAGGCAGATCCCCCAGTCCCAAATCCCCAGTCCCAAATTTTAACCGACGTAGCTACCTGAGCGAAGTCGGTCCCAAGTCACCCCTCCACCTACTTCACCAGCCGCGTCCGCGGATAGGCGGCATACCATCCGAACCAGAATGCCCGATGCGCAGGCAGACGGGCCAGGCGCCGGCCGTCGCGACCGGTCAGCGCATCCTCACTCACGATCCACGATGCGCCTTCGGCATCGACCGCCGTCCAGCCTTGATCCCACGCCTTGAACCGGACGCCGTGCGCTTCATAGACCCGAGAAGCACCGGATCGGTCGGTCAGCATGACAAGGCGAATCTGTCCAACGGCGTCGTGATACACTGGATTCGCACGGAGAAAGGCGGTCGTGATTGCCAATGTGTCGTCGGGATATTCGGCGAAGACAAGCCCCAGCACCTCAGCCTTGTTCTTCAGCCGGTCATCGGTTTCAGGAACAATGAACATCAACTCGTCCGTGGCAAAGTACTCACGATACGCCGCGCCTTCCGAATAATCCCGCTGATGCCCGGTCCGCAGCGACAACACGCGCGAATCCGGGTGGCGCGACCGCCATTCGCCCCATGTCGTCGTTACCACGCTGAGGCGTTCCAAGGCGATGCCCGTCGCCGCCAGCGGCCCGATGACCGGCCGGCCCCGAAGGGTGCTCCATAAGGACTGCGTGGCCTGATCGTACATCAGCTTGTTGGAACGATAGAGAAAAGCGCTGGTGCCCAGTTCGTGGTTGACGCCGTGGTCCTCGGTTTTGTAAAGGATCATGCTACCGCACAGTGCACAGAAGACGCCGGCCACCGGCACGCCGCCGACTTCATCGACGAACATCTCATGCCAGCCCATGATCCGTTTCGGATAGGCGCGGGCATCGCCGTTGACTTCAATTCCGAATACGATGTTGTCGTCGGCAAGGTACGTTGCGTCGGCAGCCGCCAACATCAGCGGCCGTCGCAATGGCGGGATGCCATCCTGCGCAATGCCGCCCCAGCGAACTTCGTCGAGACGGATCGTTGCCGGCCGCGCACTACTGAAGTATGCCCGGAATCGTGGATCGATCAAGCCGTAAAGATTGGCCTTGAAATCAGCATACAGCGGGTGCGGCTCGTAATCCTGGTCCCAGATCCAGTCGTACCACTTATCCAAGTCGAGGCCAAAGGACTGTCCTGTCCTCGAGACGAGCAATTGAACGAGACTGCCGGCAAAGGCGTGTTCGCGAATCATAAAAATCGTCTCGACCACCATGGGCGTAAAGCTGCTCTGCCACTGTTCGTCGATATAGGCAAGCGACCGCTGCCGAGACGGATTGCTGCCGACCAAGATCTGATGAAACTGTTCGATGACCGTCGCCGGATCAGCCGCCGATGGCTCGTCCGGAAGCTGCGGAGTCCGCAGCGCCGCAGCCACGAACCACCAGCAAGCGGCAACGGCAGGCAGGATGACCGCTGTGGTAATGACAAATGACACGTCGGTTCTGCGAATCACGTTTCACTCCTCGTCAGATATCGGATGATATGGTGAACGGTTGCAGCGACTCCGCGTGCCCCGCATCTCATGGAATCTCGGGACACGCGGAGGATCGGGGAATCGTCGCGTCAGTCGAAGCGGGAAAATCCCCAGTGAACCCATTTCCGCATTCAAAAATAACCAGGTTGGCGGAAAATGCACGTGTCTCTTGTAACCGCAGGAAGACCTCCATAGACTAAGGGAAACATTGACGAATCGCCGGCGGTGTACGCCGCCGGCGGCTACTATTACCCGGAGAGGTTTTGCCTTGAGCCGAGTGTCGCTAGCCCCGCGATTCATAGCCGGACTGAGGCATGAACGGACAACCCGAATTTCTCGAGTGCGTCCGCCACCTCGCGGTGCGATTCCTCTGTTACGAATGGAGACTTTACCGCCGGACCCGCCCCTCGAGGGCGAGCGTCCCCGAACACCTGAAACCCAAATCCAAGTTTCTCGGGAGGTACCAAAATGAAGGTTCGTAAAGCATTTGCAATGACTGTAAAGCCCGGACAGGAAGCGGAGTACGAACGCCGGCATCAACCGATCTGGCCGGAGTTGGAGGAGGTCCTGAAATCACACGGCGTCCACAACTACTCGATATTTTTGCACCCGCAGACGCGACAACTTTTTGCCTATGTCGAGATCGACGACGAGTTGCGTTGGAACGCCATTGCCGAGACTGAGGTCTGCAAGAAATGGTGGGCGTACATGGGCGACATCATGCCGTCGAACCCCGACAACAGCCCCGTGTGTCTCGATCTGCCTGAAGTCTTTCACATCGACTGACCCTCATCGAATTGCGGAATGTTGAAGCGTAACAGTCACGACGCGGACAATCACGGCAGGTAACGCCAGACGACACCGAGCCTGAAATTCGGCCGTGTACGGCAGATCCGGTAGACCTCGAGGGAGGCATTTATGCGACCGTGTGACATCGGTTCCTCGGATTCAGACTGCTGAAGACGAGGAAGAGACAAGTCCAAATGGTAAGGCGCGGTTCACTCGCGAGGTCACGGAGACACCACCGCCAAACGGACAACGAAAATCGCGAGGTTATTTTCACGCGAGCCCTGAGCATCGGCAAAAAAACACATCCCCCAGGAGGCAGATCATGAAACCGGCAACAGCAGTTCAAAACTCGTGTCAAGGGAAACGAGCGTTCACGTCGATTAAATGGATCGGCCTACTTACCAGTGCGCTACTTCTTGGCATTGTCTTCCAGGGGTCGGTGATATATGTCATTCAAATTCGCTCGAAACTCCAGACACTGTCGGCTCCGTTGGAGAAGAATCCTGTTTACGCTCACACGATTCAGGGGCAATCCAACAAGTAACACGCGCGGATACTGTCCCTGGTCAGTGTGCCGGAAACGGCGTCGACTGCGCCGATGAGCGATCACAGCCGCGCCGACATCACCTTGAAAAAGTGGGAGGCGCTCCTTGTACCATAACTGGCAGGATTTAGAGGCAGCGGACAAAGATCGGCCAGGTAACCGTTTTTTGGCGATTAAACGAGAATTTCGCCGGCTCAATCAGGCATGGAACCAGATCACATTACTGGTCCGTTCGGGCAGGAGCGGTGAAGCCGCGGAAGTCCCCAGCTATGGTAAGAGCATATTTCTTGCTTCCCATATCAGTGCTCAGGAAGCAGAACTTGCCCACATAAAGTACGAGGCTGAAAGCCGGTTGTTCAACATTAATCATCTGATCCGCCTGATCATTTGAGCTTTATGTTGCGCCCTACATAAAACGCCAATCGGCCGTCCAGCTTACCCAAATTGCTTACGAGTGTTCCACTCGTATCCACGTAAATCTGCCGGCTTCGACCACAAGCCGGCATCTTCCAAAGCAACGGTCGACTGAAGCGGCCGCACGCTGCAGCATTGGCAACTGAAGAAAATCAAAGTTATTGTTTCTCTCGGATGCGACATCGTTCTTTAATCTTTTCAGTTGCGGTGCTATGCACATACTTCGTTGCCCGCTCCGCTGACGCTGCGGCGGCGACCGATCCCGCCGCAGCGATCGCGGCCGGTGCCCGCGCGTCCGTTGTGGTGATTACCGTGACCGGCCGTCAAGGAGAACCGGAAGGCCTGGGCACCGGGTTTGTCATCTCGTCGGATGGCCTCATCGCCACCAATCTCCATGTGATCGGCGAAGCGCGACCGATTGTCGTCGAACTTGCCGACGGCCGGAGGTTTGACGTTACCCATGTCCATGCGTCCGACCGTTTCCTCGATCTGGCGCTGGTACGGGTCGATGCCGTCGATCTGGCGCCGCTGCCGCTCGGCGATTCGGAGAGTCTGCGGGACGGGCAACCCGTCATCGCCCTTGGAAATCCCCATGGCCTGCGGCACAGCGTGGTCGCCGGCGTCATTTCGGCCGTCCGTGAAATCGATAACGTACCGATGATCCAGCTCGCCATGCCAGTCGAGACAGGTAACAGCGGCGGGCCGCTGCTGGACCGCGACGGACGCGTCCAGGGCATCCTCACACTGAAGTCCGCGATCTCCCACAACCTCGGCTTCGCAATGACCGCCAATTCTCTCAAGGCACTGCTCGACAAGCCGAATCCGATCCCCATGTCACGTTGGCTGACGATCGGCAGGCTCGATCCAAATCGCTGGACACCCTTGCCCGGCGCCACGTGGCGACAACGTGCCGGCCGTGTTGTCGTTGAAGAACACAGCGGCTGGTCACGATCACTCTGCCTGTCTGCAATCGAGACACGGGATGCTCCATACGAAATTGCCGTTGCTATCCGAACCGACATTGACAGTGTTGCCGGCCTCGCCTTCTACGCCGATACGGAAAAGTGTTACGGATTCCTGGCAGCCGGTGAGGAGGGCCGTCTGGTCCGTTTCGATGGTGCGCATCCGTTTTCATGGACGGTCCTGGAGAAATCGCCGAGCCCGCACTACCGCCACGGTCATTGGAACAGGCTTAAGGTCGGTCTTGGCAACGGTACATTACGTTGTTTTCTCAACGGTCATCAATTGCTCGAGTCCAACGACACGGCATGGACCGGAGGCCGGGCCGGCTTGATTCGTTATGGTTCCGGCCGTACAGAATTCACGGACTTCCAGATGGCCGCCTCAATCGTCGACAACCAACCGGCGCCGGCGCTGGTGTCGAAAATCGATGAACTGATCAAGGAAACACCCGGCCCCACGGACACGGATCTGATTGAGACTTTGCTGCCGAATGCGGCGGCCGGCGTAAAGGTCCTGCGGGATCGGGCCCGGCAGCGTGAGTACGAGGCGGCACAGCTGCACCAGTTAGCTTCACTACTGCATGCGCGCCCCATGTGCAGGCGGAACTGGTGACTGTCCTGGTGGAGAAAGAGGCCACCGTCGACCTGCTGCACGCGGCGTTGCTGGTGGCAAAGCTGGACAATGAGGAGCTCGATGTCGCGGCCTATCGTATGGAGGTCGAACGTATGGCACGCGAAATAGATCAGAGTCTGCCGGCGGCCGCGGGAGAGTCAGCCAGATTGACGACACTCACGGGATACCTGTTTGCCGAAAACGGTTTCCACGGCAGCCGTACGGACTATTACAATCCGTCGAATAGTTATCTGAATGAAGTAATCGACGACCGCGAAGGGCTACCCATCACACTTTCCGTTCTGTTCATGGAAATCGGGCGGCGATTGGGCTTGAACATTGTCGGTGTCGGCATGCCCGGGCATTTCGTCGTCCGGCATATCCCAGCGAACGGGGAAGGTCAATTGATCGATGTCTTCAACGGCGGCAAGCCGATTCCCCGTGGTGATGCCGCCCGCATCGTCCGGTCGATCACAGGTTCGCCGTTGCGCGACGAGCATCTGGAGACAACGGACAAGCGTGCGATCATCGTTCGCATGCTGCGAAATTTGTTGGGGATCGCTGATGCCACCACGGTCGACAGTGACCGGGTCATACGTTATCTCGACACGATTCTCGCCATCTCCACCGGATCAGGAACGAGAGCGCCGAATGCGCGATTTTCAACGTCAACTTCGCCATTGAATATCCAAATTTGTACAAAATGACTCGGACGTTACCTTTCTATCAATCAGTACTAATAGTCGACCCCGCCGTCTGGGGGGGGTCGACTATTACAGGAGACATGTCATGTACATCGAGATTCGTTACTGCAGTTCTTGAAACTACGAGCCCACCGCTGCCAGTTTGGCAGACGAATTGAAGAAAGAATTCGATGTGGAAGCAAAGCTGGTTGCCGAAAGCGGCGGCATCTTTGATGTCATCGTTGACGGGAACATGGTTTACTCCAAGTTCGAAACGGGACGATTTCCGGACCCCGGCGAGGTGACCCGAAAAATCCGCGGCTGAGGATTGAGAAGAAAACCCAGCGTTCGGATTGATCACCGTACGGGATTCCCTCGACCCGACAGCACCGTCGGTTGCAGGCCGGGTATCTCCGGATCGGCCGGGAAATAGGGGCGCCGAAGGCTTTTGAACTTCACGTGGCGAAGCGTGGCCGGTGTCGGGCCAGGCGTATCGAGAATGATCATTTCCCGGGCGATGTCGCCGTACGGCTGGCGGTAGTTCATCGGATTCTTGGCGACGACGAATCTGGCCGTTGACGCGTCCAGGCCGACCGACTGAAACTGTTCGTCGGCCCAGTCGTAGGTGCCATAAGTCGTGATCAGCACATGTACGGAGCCAATCGCCAGTACAGCTGATTGGCCCATTGCCGCGCGCAGCCCTTCCCATTGCCCACCGGTGTAGGTGAAATACCCGTCACTGAGCCGCACCACGCGACCGGTGAAGGTGCGTGTCGGGCCCCATTGCGGATCAAGCTTGTGACCCAGTGCGACCGTGATCTCGACATCTTCGCCGGCAGCGTGACATGCCTGGGCGGCCTCCGGGTCGACGACCGGAACGAGCGATAATTCGTTGACTCGACTGTCAACCAGAGCCGCAAGGGAGGCGATGCTGTCACCAGCGGCGCCGCCGCCGCTGCAGTCTGCGGTTTCTACCAGGATCACCGGGCCGCCCTCGATGGTCAACCCCTCGGCAATGGCTTCTTCCGGTGTCCAGACTTCCGGCTCGAGATCATGGCGGCGCTGCCAATATCGCATGGCGATATCGTGCGCCAGAGCAGCCGCCGTGTCGACGTCATCGTCGGTAACCACCAGTCCGCCGCTGCCCATGTCCGGCACATCCATATACGGATGAATCAGAATTAGGCTCGTGCTCAGAACGCCCGGTTGCTGTTCCAAGGATTTGGTAAAACGCATCAAGTCAGCAAACGGATCGTCACCTTCCGTGCCGCCGTTAATGGCACTGGTGATTACCGGCACCTTACCCATCGCCATGGTCGGCCGGCACCTACCCTCGAGTATGTCCAGCAGCAGATTCGTCGCGCGCCGGCCGGTGCTGTATTGATCGACGTGCGGATAGGTTTCCCATGCCAGCAATGCGTCGGCATAGGCAACCATCTCGGCGGTGACATTGGCGTGCAGATCCAGCGTTGCCACAACCGGCACGTCGGGGCCGACCATGTCACGGACGGCATGGATCATGTCGCCGTCCGGATCGTCAACATCCTCCGCCAGCGCCGCGCCGTGGAGCGGCATCAGCACGCCGTCCACCGGCAGCGACCGCGCCAGCCGCTCGAGCAGTTCGCCCCGTAGCTGCCGGTAGCAGTGGCCGGTCACCGGCCCGCCCGCACAGGCCGACGCATAAATCAGGGGCACTGCTGCGCCGCCGCGATCACCGAGGGCCGCGAGCATCCCGCCCACAACACTCGTAGTCATCTGCCGCATGTCGTCGCCGCGAAACAGCTCGTACTGCTCGAACCGCGCCATGTCATTGGGTAGGCCGCCGAAGTGGTTGCACTCGACGAGAATCCCGCCGATCGCAACACGATACTTGCGCTCTGTCATAATAGTTTCCCCAATTCAGGCCTGAACAAAAATCCCTCGGCGGAGGCCCGCCGTTGCTCCAAGGGGGCCACGGGCGGCGGCGACAACGCTTTGGAAATCCGCGATGGCACGGTATCTTCCGATCGGTCAACGATCTGAATACAGAGATGCAAATGAACAATGCAAAAATATCGAAATGAAGACTGGTGTATGCCGTTCGACATGCCGGCTTATCCGATGCCGTCGGCCTACTACCGCGATACGCTGTTTCAACTCGTTACACGACGGACAAATTGTGCAAAAGGCCTGGCGTCGTCAGTTACCGGCCGACAATGGGCGGAGAATTCCGGCGTTCGGAACCCAGAAAATTACTCGGCGCGTTCTACCAGGAGTGTGACCACACCCCGGACCGCGGTGAAGTCGTTCTGGACTACCTCGAGGAACTGTGAGTAAGACGTATGGCGTACATCAGGTTTTCGAGCCCACCCTCCGGATCCTAGCAGGCATCGCCTTCCTCATCGGTCGCCCATTTGTGCAACCACCATTTCGACGAACAACACGAGGTTAGTTTCTCGGGAACCTCCAGTTTTCCTCCTGAGGCGAATTTCCCCGCCATGGGCGGTCAGGCAGCTACGCTCCAACAAGTTTCCAGTCTCCAGTCTCCAGTTTCCAATTTCCAACATCCATTCCTCATCCCCCATTCACTATCTCCCCGATCCCCGCACGACAGGCATCCTTCAGTTGCTCCAAGCTGCCGCGATCATAGGGTGTCTGCCAAACCGGGTAAATGTCGAGATCATACATTTCGACCGGCGGAAAATAACCGCCCCAGCCGTTCACGAGATTCATGACGATAATCGTGTAGTCCGGAAACGCTGCGCGCAGCGTTGTCTGCAATACCGAGTACGGTTCGCCGGGCACGCCGATCCAGATTGAATCGCCAAGCCGCCACAGCCAGACATGGCTGACATGCAGCTCGCCCGCGCATATCTCACGCACCAGCTTCAGCTTGCGCTCGAGCCGTTCGATCTGAAACCGGTCGGTAGTGGTTGCCAGCTCCTTCTCCACATCCCCAACGGTTGGATAATCGGCCTTGATCCGGTACTCGACAGTGATGCACTTTGAAAGCATCACATCGGACGGCTGCCGTTCCTCTCGCCGCCACGTCGCCAACAGCGCACCTGATTCGATGGTTCGGTCATAGGCGAGTGCCTGGCCGGCGGGCAGCATGCTCTCGAGCACAGTCATGACGGCAAAACCCAGTTGCCGCCCATTCTTCTCCGCGATCTCGACCGCCCCGACGTGTGACTCGATGGCGCCGAGCTCGCCACAGGCGCCCAGCATGAAGAGGCACGGCGCATCGGCGGTGTTGTCTTCCACCACCTCGCGCATGGCGCCGATATAATCCGGTGATATGAGTCGATTGCTCCAGGCAAGTGTGGTCGGATGACAGGCATAGTTCACCAATGTCCCGATGGTCCTGCCGTCGGCGTTCGCGATTCGTCCCACAAGGACCGTGTCGTCAGCGGTGCCGGCAGCATTGAAACCGGTCAGATAGCGATCACCGTTGGGGTCGGGTAGGTCCCGATTCGCAGCGAGGCTGCACCGGCCTACGGCCCAGGTGATGGTCGCCGGCGCCAGGTTGGCGATAGCATGACGGACGGCTGTGACAATCCGGTCGGTAAACATTGCGAAGTACGCAGCCAGCAGCTCGCCGCCCGGCCGCTCGATGTTCTCCGGCGACAGGATCGGGCCGGCATGGGTGTGCGAAAGATTGATGATGAGATTCGCCGGCGGCAGGTCAAGCGCGTCCAGGACAACCGAGCGAACCGCCCATTCATCTGCATCGCATCGAAACCAGCCCGCATCGGCGGCAACGAAGACAAGCGTTTCGGTCGCGCCCGCGTCTTGGATCGCCATTGCCGCGGCGTAAAGCGACCGATGAATGCCGTCCGCATTGTCCGACTCCGCGGCACCCCAGTTGCGGTGGTATATTGTCGGCGGCGGCGTGATATCGGTACGGGCGATGCCGACGCGGCCGCCAAAGGCATGCGGAACGTAATGGTAAGGATCCGGTGCTTTCACATGTTCTTCTACTGTTGGTGGCTGACCGAGACCCCGACTCGCGGGGACGCTCGTCCTCCAGCCGGCAGGGCAACCCCTTGGACTTCGAGTCTGGAGGGCGAGCGTCCCCGCGAGCCACTGCCCCGGAAACAGGGTTTTCGTTCAGCCACTGGTTACGCGGCTTCGCCGGGGCTTTTCCACGACTCGTAATGGATTCATTCGTAATCGCTCTGTATCCGAACATCGATTACGAATTGATCGATTACGAGTGAAGTGCTGCCGCGTCTCAAATAACATATTCCGACACGATCGAGTTGTCCCGCGCTCAATCTTGAACGCGTGGACAATGACTGGCGCTTTCATTGCCGCCGGTCACGATGTAGAATATCGCAATGGCGAAATCAGACCAGATCAACTTCGACGTCATTGTCGTCGGGCTCGGCGCCATGGGCAGCGGCATCGCGTTTCAGATAGCACGCAGCGGCCGGCGTATCCTCGGCCTCGATCGCTATCGACCGCCGCATGCCCACGGGTCGAGCCACGGGCACACGCGGGTTATCCGTCACGCTTACGCGGAGGACGAACGGTATATTCCCTATGTGCGGCGGGCGCACGATTGCTGGCTCGAACTCGAGCGAGACAGCGGCGAAACGCTGTTTATCGAAACCGGTATCGTGCTCATGGGCGATCCGCAATCTGATTTTATCAAAGGCAGTTGTGCCGGCGCGGATCGCCACGGAATCGAATACGAGCGCCTCGACCGCGAGACGATCAGCCGACGTTGGCCGGCTCTCAGGACCGACCCGGGCATGTGCGGCGTGTGGGAGCCCGCCGCCGGCGTCCTCCGTGTTGAACCGTGCATCGAGACGTTGCTCGCGGCGGCCGTCAATCACGGCGCCGTGCTGAACTTCAATGAGGTAGTCGAGACATGGTCCGCTGCCGCCGATGGTGTCGAAGTCCGGGCCGCTGGCGGCACTTACCGTGCCGACAGCCTGGTCATCGCCGCCGGACCATGGTGCCGCTCACTTCTGCCCGACCTGGATCTGCCGTTGTCGGTGGAACGCCAGGTACAGCTGTGGTTCGAGCCGGCAGCCAATCCACAGCTGTTCACCCTCGAGCGCTGTCCGATTTACGCCTGGAAACATGGTGAGGGCGGGGTTTTCTACGGCTTCCCCGATCTCGGGCACGGCGTCAAAGTCGCCCACCATCACGGCGGTGCTGCAACCGATCCGGACGAACTGACGCGCGAGATCAACGGCGACGATATCAGCAGTGTCCGGTGTCTGCTCAAACGATTGCTGCCGGATGCAAACGGGACGCTCAAGGATCATGATGTCTGCATGTATACCAATACACCGGACCTGAACTTCCTGATCGATCGGCATCCCGAATTCCCCCACGTACTGATCGTGGGTGGCTGCTCGGGGCACGGGTTCAAGTTCGCTCCGGTAGTGGGCGAAATCGTCCGGGACCTGCTGGCGGATGAAAGCAACGATTCGGGACTGGAAATGTTTTCCCTGAGCCGATTGCTGCAATGACGCTGTTCAGTGTCGGAATGCCGCATCGCCATCGCATGAACGGCATTCGCGATATTCAGACAACCACCTGCCCGTCCATCGAGCCGATGTCGATATTCAGCTCCTCGCGCCGTGCGGTGCGCACAATCCTGCCGTCCTGCATCCAGACGACGCGGTCCGAGGCGGCCAGCATCTTGTGATCGTGAGTGGCACAGATGACGGTGGCCCCCACCCGCTGCTGCAGTTTTTTCAGTAACGCCAGGATCTCCTCGCCGGTGCGCAAATCGAGGTTACCGGTCGGTTCGTCGGCAAGAATGACCGTCGGCCTGTTGACCAGTGCCCTGGCGATGGCCACCCGCTGCTGCTGACCGCCGGAAAGTTCCGCGGGGCGATGGTACAGGCGATCGCTCAGACCGACCTGGCAGAGGACGTCTTCGGCCCGTGCCCATGCGTTTGTTTCGCTAACGCCTGAAAAGATCAGCGGCAGGCTTACATTGCCCACCGCCGTCTCCGTGAGAATGAGGTTGAAGGACTGAAAGACGTAACCAATCCTGTTGCTCCGCAGCCAGGCAAGTTTGGATGCCGACAGCCTGGCAATGTCTTCATCCTCGAGAAGGACGCTTCCGGCACTCGGACGGTCGAGACCGCCGATCATGTTGAATAACGTTGTTTTCCCACTCCCGGACGGCCCCATGATCGAGAGGTATTCACCGCGAATGATATCGAGATCAACGCCGTCCAGGGCCCGTACCTCTTCGCCCTCAAGGCGGTATATTCGCCGCACCCCTCGGAGCTTGATGATATGCTCGTTCGTCAACGAATGTCCCCGACCTTGATATTGACGTCACCGCTGTCCTCCACGCGCACACACGAGCCGTCGCGAAACCAGGCAATGCGGTCGGATACCGACAGCATTTTCATGTCGTGGGTGGCACTGACAATGGTGACACCCCGTTTCCTGCACAGCTCATGGAGGAGATGAATAATGTCTTCCCCGGTAGCGGCGTCGAGGTTGCCGGTGGGCTCGTCCGCCAGGATAATGGCTGGCTCATTGGCCAGGGCCCGGGCACAGGCGACCCGCTGCTGCTGGCCGCCGGAAAGCTGTGGCGGCTTGTGCTGAAGCCGGTTACCGAGGCCGACCGTGTCGAGAATGTCGGCAGCTTTAAGGCGGGCATCGTCCGACGACAACCCAGCGAACACCATCGGCAGCATCACATTTTCAATGCAGGTCATGACGGCGACCAGATTGAAGGACTGAAAAATGTAGCCGATCTTGCGGCAGCGCAGCCAGGCAAGCTCAACGGCATCGAGCTGCGCGACGTCCACTTCGTCAATGAACACCTTGCCAGAAGTCGGTTTGTCGAGACCGCCGATCATGTTGAAAAAGGTTGATTTACCGCTTCCCGATGGCCCCATGATTGAGAGGTATTCGCCGGCATAAATGTCCAGCGATATTCCCGCGAGGGCCACCGTTTCGCCGGCGGTCATGGAATAGACCTTGCGCAGGTCCCGGGCCGATACCACGGTCCGACGGAGGTTTTGCCCATCGATATCATCCAGCAGGGCCTGTACCGCTTGCGCATCGGGTTGTGCCATCTCCACACCTCCGTCCGCAACTTTTCGTGCGCATCACCGACAGTGTACTCGTCGCGCGTAAGCACGCGATGGTTCTCTTCTACCGTCGTTTCTGAGGTCTGACGTTCTGTATCGCGTGAGTCCGCCCGGCTGGCGGACTGAA
>Ga0310123_10002821_pt1 | contig 13665 bp, 5 predicted proteins | sample CB6_AW_1057_MG_FD_203505 | JGI IMG/M metagenome (GOLD analysis project Ga0310123, IMG submission 203505) | Marine microbial communities from Western Arctic Ocean, Canada - CB6_AW_1057 | ecosystem: Environmental > Aquatic > Marine > Oceanic | place: Canada: Western Arctic Ocean | collected... | reverse complement strand
GCCGGGCGCGCTCTCTGAGCTTCGAATTCCGCTCCGGCGTCAGGTGGGGTTCCAAATCGTCGAACGCCGGCTCCAAAATTGTTCGGATTCGCAGAAACACTTCATCGCGCGGGCCATAATGCTCCGCCACGGCTTTCTCCACCTCCGGGCGGATCGCAGCCTGTTGCTGCTCATCCAGTTTCAGTCGCCGGGACAGTCGCGCGACCATGAACGGCACCATTTTCTGCCGCCAGTTTCCGTGTCGGTGCTGGCGAATGGCACCTTCATCGAAATCGGCGATATTCATTTGGCTGATGACGGATTGCCGCGTTTCCATGAACTCGGCGATGGCGGTGCGAAGCGTGTCGCGGCTTTCCTTGACTAATATGGTGGCGATTTGACGCTTCTGGTCATCCTCAATATTGAGTTCTTCGAGCATGGCGTGAAAACCGCCGTGCCTGCCGCCTTGGCGGCCGGCCAGCCGGTTCGGCACCGGCCCGGCGACAAAGACTGAGGAGACCGATTGCGATTGCTGCGGCAACTTCTTTCGTGACAAAGCCTTTCTGGATGGGTCGCACTGCGACCGGATTTTGATTCCGTGATCTCGGCCAGCCACGATCACGCCTTAGGGACGGCCGCCGTAGCCGAGGGAAATCGTGGATGTGACGTTCCGGTACCGGTGCGACGAATGCAACAATGGCGTACGGCCAGTCGTCGCTTCGTCGTCTTCAACAGGTAATGTGGCTGTGGATCCCCTGAGGTTACATGCCAACGGGGAAAAAACGGAAATTCCGGTGTGAATCGGTAATTGGAACATTGTTCTCTCTTGCAGATACTGGTTCGGTTTGGTAATTTAGTCTCATGAAAAGCAAAGCAGAGTTACACGGTATTATTGATCAGATTTCCAGTGAAGAAAGCCCGGTCGGGATGGACGCCGTTTACGTGCATGCGATGATCATCGACAAACTCGCTGAGATCGAAGCGCGTTTGCAGGCGTTGGAAGACCGGATTGCCGTTGACGCAAGTGCGCGCGAGGATGGGTGAAAGATTGGCATGACGGCCCACCCCAGGCGTCGGTCGCGCGGATTGGTCAGACGGTAGCCCAGGCTGGGTATGTATTTGGCATGAAGCGACGCTGGTTGATGGACGGGCAGATACGGTCCGGAGAAGCCGGCGAGATACTGGAACTGAAGGGGGCCGCCGTGCCGCTGCACGGCGAGGCCGCAACGACCAGCGGTGACGCGGAGCATTTTTTGGCACCGGCAGTGTTGCAGGTTCCGTTGGTGCGCCTCGAGAAGTCCTGCCGGTTCTTTGGCTGCCCGCCGACGGATTGATGCGGGCACAGTTTAGTGTCGTGTCACGCGAATGATGACGAGTTGACTTGGACCGCTCCCGCATGCGGGACGAGAGCATCGACTTGCCCAAGTCAACGCACCTGATCATCAAAAATCGCCCTCGTCAACTCGCCATTATTCACGTGACACGACACTAGGACGTGCAAGTTGATCCAACGGATGGTCAGGCGCCGATCCGCCGCCGCGGCAGGCACGCAACGGATGGGTAAGGACCGTGCCGATTTGTGTCGCGTTTCTGCTAACGACCAAACCCCGGGCACCTCCGGCCGACATGGCTTCGCTCCCTTACACGGTCAGCATTCATCCAGCAGGGTCTTCACTGTTGCCGCCAATTCCACAAGGGAGCCAGGTTCCGTATCCAGATCCAGATCGGTTGCGTACACGACTTGCGGCTCATCGGTGATCATGCCATGTGAACCCTTGATTCGGGCGGGTTCCACTGAGGTATTGAACCACCGTCCGAAGAAAAGCTCGCACGGGTCGTATCCCGGTTTGTTGTGTATGTCCACATGCTCGGCATAATCCGGCGCCTGGCGGAGATCATGCCACCAGGGATACGCGAACCATGTGTTTGGCGCCGCAATGAGGATCCGATCGCCCGAGCGTCCGTGGTTTATCTGATACCGCTTTGCCCGGTCACCGTCGAGAATCTCGGCGACGCCGGCAACACCTTCGAAGAGGGCTCCCACCGTCTCCGCGGTCTTTTCGTCGGCACAGATGATGTGGGCGATCTGGTGATCGACCATCGCGAACGCCGGGCTTGTATGGAGGTCGGGGTACAGCATTCCCCGAACCTCCCGCAGGCGGAGCAGGCCGTGTTCAGAGAGCAGTTGATTCGGCATAATCGCGCGGTCTACGGGCTGCATGGCGTAATCGCCAAAAGCGAGGACATCGTAGCCGTTCTGCCGTGCACTGCCTACAAGCGTCTCGAGCAAGCCCTTCAGCTCATTGTATGCCGTGCGGCCGCGTTCTGTATCGGGTCCGCTTTTCTGCAGCTCATAATCAAGATGCGGAAGGTAGGTCAGAAGCAAATCCGGCGCCCATTTGCTCTGCATCACCACGGTGGTCGCCTCGGTGATCCAGCGGCTGGATTTCACCGATGCCAAGGGCCCCCAATAATACATGAGATTGAAATCGCGGCCGATGTGTTCGAGAAGGTACGGCTGCAGTTCCGGCGGTCGTGAGAAGCAGTCCTGAATCATACCGCCGCCATGCTTGTGGATCGGTACCGGCGACAATACCAGATCGCTGTCGGGGCCGAGGCTTTGCTGCCAGAACAGCTGTCCTACAGTTTGTCCGCGGGAACGGAACCGCTCCCATATTCGCGCGCCGGCATACAGCCCCGACGACTGTTCCCAGAAAAGGGGCTTATGCAATTCCCGCAGGAAAATTCCATTAGCGACCATGCCATGACGACAGGCATATGCAGCAGTGCGAAAACTGGCCTGAACCGTACAAGTCACTGCCGGAAACACTGTCTGCATCGGCTGGAATCGCAACCCCGCGACGGTCATGGACGGTTCGACCTGGCGAAGAAATTCATACCCCAGTGCAGCGATCTGAATGACAAGGAGCCGGTTCATGGGTATGCCTAAATAACCTGATATCGATTCCCGATGCCCGCTTCCGAGTACATCGCGGCAGGGGCCTTGTGCCTGCCAGCGACGTGCCCGCCTCACCTTGCCCTGCCCCAGAGTCTTCGGGGAATGCGGATAACGTCCGTCATTTGAGACTTTCAAGGTATTCGTCGGATATGGGAACACCCAGGGAGCGTGCCTTCAATGCATCGCCGAGTGCCAATGCGTTGTTTGCCTTGCGCTTGTAGAGCAATGAGCGGTCGCGGTAAAACAAGCCTGTGTCCGGCCGCACTGAAATGGCCCGGTTGATCGCAGATTCGGCTTCGTCGAGGCGATCGAGTTCCATGAGATTCAGGGCACGAAGACTGAGAAAATTCGGATTCCCGGGCGCCAACTGCAATAAGCGGGCCGTATCGGCGAGGGCCGATTCGTATTTTTTGAGGTGGTAGTACGTCAGGGCACGATTGCTGTAGGCACTGTCGAAATATGAATCGAGCTGGATCGCCTTGGTAAAATCTCGGACCGCCGCTTCCAGTTTCTGCTGACTCGCATAGACGGCGCCCCGTGCCGAGTACACCGACGCCTCATCAGGCTTCAGCGACACAGCCTTTGCGTAGTCAGCAAGCGCACGCCCATACTCGTTTCTGGTGAAGTAGAGGTTGCCGCGATTCAGATAAACTCTGTGGTAGTTGGGATTGAGTTCGATGGTTTTGGTGTAATCGGCCAGGGCACCTTCCAGATCATCGAGTGATTTCCGGACGGTGCCGCGGTTGTTGTACAGGTCAAAGTTCTCCGGGGACATCTCGATCCCTTTGTTGTAAGCGGCCATCGCACCTTCCGGATCGCCTTCATCCTTACGTGCATTGCCGAGGTTTTTGTAAGCATCGGCCAGGAATGGATGATTGTTTGTCGCCCGCGTCTGTTTCGCAACAACATCGGAAAATAACGTGCGGCTGTCTTTCCAGACGGGAATACGATTGAATGTCAGGGTGGCCAAAACCAGAACGTAAGCAGCGGCCGCGACGGTTACCGGCCATCGGTGGTGCGGCCAGCGTCGAATCAGCCGGTGGACGACATAGGCAACGAGCAGGAACCAGCCGATGCAGGGCAGATAAACGTAGCGGTCCGCCATAATAGACGTTCGTACCCCCATAATCTGGATCAGAAACGGCAGACCGATGTTGACAAGATAGAAGAGAATTCCGAAGACCAAAGTCTTATCATCCTTCTTCCATGCCATAAACAAACCGTAAATCAGAGCCAGCGGCACAACCGGAGACAGGTACCAATAAAACGGGATGTCGCCCTTCATCGGATAGCAATACAGAAATGAGAGATCGGCCGGCAGAACGAGCTTCACGAGATAGGCGACGAAGGCACTGGTCGTAAAGATTATCTGGTGCATTGCGCTGTATGTCAAAGTCACAAACTGGGCACGTTCGGCCTCGGCAGGCGCCGTATTCAAGGTCACGATTCCGAAAATCAGTGCGATGACAAAAAAGGGGACTTTGTCCAGGAGCAACTTCCCCCCGGTCATCGCTCGGCCACGCGCATAGTCGATAAGAAACAAAGTGACCGCCAGGGAAACGGCTTGTTCTTTCGAAAAACAGGAGAGCAGAAAGAACATGACAGATAAGATATACCATCGGATTCGATCGGTATCGAGATACCGGACGTAGAACAGGAGCGCTGTCAAGAAAAAGAGCGTAAATGGTCCGAACTTCATGGAGGCCGCCAGCCAGGCCACCGACTCGACCTGCAGGCTATGAAACGCGAAGAGCGCCGCCACCAACAGGGCGTAATTCCGTTTTGGAAAGAGCACCCGTATCAATCGGTATACAAGCACGACGTTTGCCAGGTGAAACAGCAAGCTGACGAGTTTAAATCCCCAGGGCTGCAGGCCGAATAGGGTAAATTCGGCGCCCATGATCACCATCGCGACCGGCGTGTATTGTTGCATGTAAACATGAGTGAAAAGATGCCGGACATCTCGCGTGTTCATGTTGACGATGTAGGGATTCTTCGTGATATAGAGATCATCATCGTAGTTGAGAAAATCCAGCTTAAAGATGGGAAGGTAAACGACGAAGGTCAGCACCAGCACTACGCAGAGCCACAGAAGGCTGCGGCTCTGCGTGCGGTTACTCTTTCCCCGCCTGGCTGTCAGTTCTTCCCGCCTTCTTGGCTTGCGGCTCTTGCTTTCGGTCTTACTCAATTGCACACTGCGGCTTGTTGAGCGATGATTCCGTTGTGGTGGTGAGGCCAGCCGCGTCTCTGACGAAATACAGCGGTCGGGCCTTCGCTTGTAATAGAAGAGGCTTTTCGCGCTAAATCAAGATATCGATCCGGTTGCAGCCGTGCCGGATACCGCCGCCGACATTCGATTCGGATGTGATGCCGGCAGAGGCTGACATCCGCCTTGCCTCGATACGCTTGCCTCCCTATTTTACGGGACGTATCTTTACCGTAGCGGGGTTTTAATAGAGCGTCCGTCCGGCGTACCGCCGGTCAAGACATCGGAAAACATGCATGTTTGGCGGACGAGTAAAGTAGTCCTACCGTACGGTAGGACGCGGCAGTCCCCTCGATGCAGGCGACTCAGGACGCCCGCACGACGTGCGAGCACTACTTCGCTGCCGCTTGCATTTGTCCGTCAGCCAACGGATGACGGACAGCAAACCACTGTTTCAGCAAACGGAGTGGACATCCCGATTAAATGATCACGACACACCATGGCGCCATCGCGATATTGACCTTGCTGACGATCTGCGGACACGCTCAGGAACTGACACAGCGGTACGTCGTTGAACGGCACGGCAACCTTCACTGTAAGGCGCGTTGGGCGCCGGCTGCCGGCATTCGTTTCGCATTCGCGGGCGCGGCTGGGCAACAGCGAATCAAGGTCGAACTGAGCAAAACGTCGGCGCGTGCCGAGTTCGTTCCCGGTCGGCAGACACCCGGGCGTCGCATGGTCAGTGCCCAGTTCCACGCCGACGCCTTCCCGGATGACAAACGCAGTCAGACCAACGTGGTTATCAAATTCCGCCCGACATCGTGGACAATATATCTGGATCAGGCACAGGTGGCCGTGCTGCCGGCCGGGCTTCCCCTCCCGGTCATGGTACTGCAGGCCAAAGCCGACCTTCCGGATCCGGGAAATGAAGCGGTTCGCTTTCAGAAGATCGGTAACCAACGCTTCAAAGCCGATTTCATGATCGAGCAAGGCAGCCCCAATCCACTAGGGGGCATGGAGGCTCAATCGGGCATCTGGCGCGTCCATACAGTTCTGGATGATGCTCGTGAGCAGAACAGTTCAGACCGGCTCGATCGGCTGCCCCTGCATCCCGAGATGAGCGCGAATTTCTATAGTTTGAAGGGGCGTGAGGGCATCGTCACCCATGGCCATACGTTTAATGACAACTACAGTCTCTCGGCCGCCCTGCGGATCGCCCCCGGGGAAATGGGGCTCGTCTTTTACTACCGCTCGCTGTCGGATCATTACGCGTTCACTCTGCGTGTGCCGGACGATCCCCATGGGCTTTCGGATTTGCGGCTCTGGCGGGTAAACGGTCCGTTAGTGCCGCGCGTCATCGCCCTTCAGCCCGTCAGGCTCTTTCGCGATCAATGGGTAAAGCCGATGGTCCAGATCAGCGACAACCGCGTCCAATGCTTTCTCGACAATGTCAAAGTTATAGATGTCGAGGAACGCCTGCCCATCGGCGGGAAGTACGGCCTGTATGTCAAGGGCGATGAAGAAATCATCTTCGACGATCTGGAAATGAAATCGGTGTCGGATCTGGATCTGCGCAGTCCGTCAAAAATAAAATTCCATACGCATTCCGAACAGGGGCGGTTTTTCGATGACCTAGCGACAGAGACGGTGAAATCGGGGAGCGATGTCGCCCGCCTGCATCCGCCATCGTCATCGGAAGCGCAAACGCTCATCATCGGGTCGCCGACGGACAGGCCACACGTTTTTGCAGCCGACTTCATTCCCGAAGCCGCGGGCGGCGGGTTTGGACTGATATGCGGCTACCCAGGGCCCAGCGGCCCTCACATCCGTTTTCGCTATGAAATCGCGGGCGGTGCCGAGGCATTTTTCCTCGAGCAGGTGCTCGACGACGACATTCACGTACTGGACAATTGGCGACGGGCTTCACCATTGGCCGGAGCCGGCGCCCTGGATACGCCGCTCACGCTCATGGCAGACTCGACGACAGCGGGCGAGCTTCGATGTTATCGTAACGGCGAACTGGTTCTCCTGCATCGTCCGGAACGGGCGATGACAGGCGCTTCCGGTGTCTACATCGGGCCGGGAACAAAGACCGCCGTATTCAATCTCGCCTACCGCTCCGAACGTGAAGGTCTGTACCGGACCCGATCGGAAAAGAACCGCAGTTTCACGAGCGATCCGTTCATGCGCCACTGGTCGTCGCCCGAGGGGGATTGGGTGCATGTGGCGCCGCAAGACGCCTGGCACAAGAGCGATTTTTTTCGCCGTTTCATCCTGACCCTGCCGATCATCGAGGGTTCCACAGTCCATCTTGGCGTCCAGGAGGGCGCAGCGGATAGCACCTGCCGGTTGCGAGTGGCAAAGGGTGCAATACACCTCCTCCGGCCGCCGGGCGATACCGCGGCCGGCGGCTCGCTGGCCAGCGGACGGCTCGGCGGCGACCCCGCCGATGCAGGGACGGCGGCCAGGCCGCGACAATACAGCATTCACTACGAAGACTATTTCGTCTGGGTGACGGCGGGGAAGAAAACCATCATCAAGCATCGGCTGGCCGAACCGCTGATTGGCAGGCGTGTGCGCATCCAGGGCTTCACGTCGAGCCAACTCGTGGCCAGCGAGGTGATCCGTTACAATGTGAAAGACTATCTGTTCACCGAAGCGCCGTGCGACTGGATCCCGAACGGCGGGCGCTGGCAGGTGATTAATCGATTTCAGTGCGATCCGCGCTGGTCGCACATGAACGGTGAATCCGGCGACGGCATCGCGGCGATGTGGACCAAATACCGGTATCGCGGGGACTTCTGCGTCGAGCTCTATGCCGGTATCCGGGAAGGATGGTACGCGCGCAGCGGCGACATCAATCTCACCGTAATGGCCGCGGAAACGACACCATCGCAGGGTTACACAGTGACCTGCACAGGCTGGGACGTCGATCATTCACAAATATGGACGCGCCTGTTTCGCGACGGCGAAATCTGGGACCGATCGGACAAGTATCTCGTTCCCCGATCCCGCGAAGGCAGCGTCCGCCGGATGCTTCCCGACAAGATCGCTCAGGGTCGCCCCGTGCATGGCGCCTGGTACTATATCAAGTTGCGGCGCGTCGGCCGGAAGCTCGAATATTATTTCGATAATCAGCTCGTATTCAGCCGTGAAGACAAGGATTTACGGGACGACGGACTCCTGGGGATCTGGACATTCCTGAACTCGATGGTGGTTGCCCGTGTGAAAATCGGGGCCGAGCGTATCGAGCCATTGGCCGCGCCGTTGCCGCCGGCGGAGGCAGCGGAACGACAGGAGCCGCAAGCCTCGGCCCATCGATTTCGGGAATTTCGGCTGTTGCGTTCCAACGGTGCTCCATTGGCAACTGTCCTGCCTGAATTCTGGTCCGTTCGTGATACCACCGGCTACGCGCGCCTCGGCTGGCACCCGGACGAATCGGGCGCCCCGTACCTTGTTCTTACCAACACCCGCGGCGGCGGTTCGATGACGGTGAACGCGCATTTGCCGCCGGTGAACTGCTCGGAACTCGCTGGATGGCGGTTCCATGCACAGCGCACCGCCCGGGCTCATTTCAATTTCCATTACAGCATCGGCCGAATCGAGCCGTCCGGGCGCTATGTGGCGGAGCGGCATTTCTTTCATCAGATCAGCGGCACGTCATTCTCGCGCAGCCGGCACCACATGACCGGCAAGACGACGGTACCGCCCTCCGATTTCAAGGCGCAGGACTGGCACGTCACAGGGGATTGGCAAGTGGTTGACGTGTGGTTGCCATGGTTGGAACTCGAGGAAATTGGCGATCCAGCCGATCTCCATGCCTGCATCGAAGGATTCGGAAATCGCCAGCCCAGCGATGTTCTCCAGGGACTATCCGGCAACGGTCCGGGTGAGGCATACGCGGTAAAGGACCTGGTAAATGTGTCCTATGCCAAGCCGCGCTTGGACGAAAGCGGCCACCACGACGGCGCCGCCGCATACGAAATCCGGCGAACCATGGAGGACGCGGTCCTCATCGGCACTGCGAAGATTGCAGAAATCAATGACTGGATCTCAGGAAACGCCGAAAGTGGTCTGCAGACGTTTTCGCTTCTCCGTCGGCCGGCAGCCGGGAGCCCCGTCTCCGTCAACCTGGTCTGGATCGAGCTGCCCCAATTGCCGAACGTCAACTGCGGCTGGGATGACGAGTTGCCCGATACCATTCGGCTCACCTGTCGGGCGAACTATCCCGATCGCCGCTTTCTAAATGCCACCGTCTCGATTGACGACATCGAACTGGCCGCAGTCGATATCCGCATGAATCAGATGCGCTTTCTGCTGCCGCGCTCACAGAATCCCCCGGCACGATCGGATGATATCGTCAGCGTTGCTGTGGTCGTCGGCGATGAAAAACGTACGTACCCGATGAATACGGGTGACCTCTCGATAAAGGCGCCGCCGGTACTGATGTCTCTGACGGAGATCACCCCGTTCTTTGAAAATTTTGAGACCCATGGATTCGGCCGGTTTATCGCGGCTGTCCCCCACCGAATGCGACTGGACCATTACGACTCCCGGCAGGGATGCTGTCTTGAGGTCTTCAACCGCGGTCCGGGGCAGCGGCTGACTACGACCTTCGCGGGGCCGCCCGATCTGGCTCGATTTCCAATTTTCCAGTTTCGCTACCGGGCCGACGAAATGACTAACCTCAGCCTATTCCTTAACGAAATGTCCCGCGGCCGAATCAGCGAAAAACGCGCCGGCGCCAAGAGCATCCGCCTAGCCGATAAAATTGTTCGCGATCGCACCTGGCAAACCTGGATCGGGCTGGCCACGGACGCCGTCGCCGAAGCGCCGATGGCCCTCGATCCATTCCGCCCCGCTCAGATTCGGTTGGGCTCCATTTACCGCGTCGACCAGACCGGGATCTACAGCCGTTGGCACATTGACGACATGATCATGGGGCCGGCCGTATCGACGATGGAGCAGCTGGCGTTGACACCATATTACTTCGATACCGGCGGCGTCAAGACAGTGCAGTTGGCTGTTTGCCAAGGACCGACGCCGTTTCATTCCCTGCCGCCTGAGCGGCGACAAGATCTGCCTTGGAAAAACATTCAGAACGGCCAGAGAGTGATCCCGGAGATCGGCAGCCGGCGCAACGGGTTTTACCACATCTTTCTCCGAGCCGTCGACAACCAAGACCAAATGTCAGGCGTCACAGACATACCTTTTCTCTACGACACGATGCCGATGAACGTCACCTGGAGAATCGTCAAAGATGACTATCCGGTCGGTAACGGCACCATGGTTTCGTTCCTGTTCAGGTCCATGGGCGGTGCGGCCGTCGATCTCCACGGGTTGAGAATTAAGGCGCACGGGCGAGAATATGACATCGGCCGGACGGGCAGCCGGCTCATTCACAGGTGGAATGACGACCAGCTTTTGTTGAATTGGCCCTACATTTTCCGCCGGGAACTCAATGAAATGAAAAACGACGACGTCCTTAACTTTCAGGTGCGCAATATTCAAGACGGCGCCGGGAACATTTCGCCGGATCTCGATATTCGCATTCCAATTAAACATCAATCGGACAAATCCGGGCCAGCCTTCCTGCCCGTCGAGTTTGGCGACAACATTTACTGGCGCAGCGCGTGGGAGGGCCGCGATGTGAGGCCGCTTTATTTTACACCGGCTGCGGAGAATGAAACGCAAATCGTTCACAAGCCTGACGAAGAACCGTACCTGGAAACCAAGACGGCCAGGACCGGAGGGACCGGTGCCATCACTCTTCTTACAAGGGACTGGCAGATATCCAGACACCCGTATTTTTCGTTCCGGATTTGCCGGCCCAGACTCTCGAAAAAAGTGCACCTCGCCCTGGCCCTAGAGTTCACCGACGGCGGCGTGCTCAACATCTCCCTGAATGAGGCGGCAACCGGACCCGATACGATTGCATTGCCGCGCCCAATTGCGTGGGAAACCGGCGGGTGGCATTCGATCACCATCAATTTGCCGGATCTGTTGAACCGTGCTCGAGCCGATGGCAAAACTACAGGGCGCACGGTGCGCTCCGTGAGTTTCATTCGCAGCAAGGGCGGAACTCGATGGCCGCTGCAATTGCAGAGCATATATATTCATTCCGGCTGGCGGGCCACTGACAAGGTAGTCATCGACGCCTATGACGTCAGCGGCATTGCCGGCGTACAGTGGGAATTCGTCGCCCCGGACGGCACAAATATGCGCAGGGGAGAAGCGGACGGGATGACCATTGTGCCCGCGTCCCTGGGCATCCCTGAGGCGCCGGGCGGCTGGCTGCTGATCCGTGTTAAAGACAATTCTGCAAACATCGGTGTCCCATTGCGCATTCCGTTTCGGCCATTGTGAATCAAGCCTCCCTGAATCGCCGCGGGAGGCCAAAATGTCAACGCATAGTTTTAATTCCCGTCGTCCGCACCAAACGGCGATTCGGTGTGTCCTGGTGAATGCTGTCGCTGAGCGTCAAACGCCAGGTAACGTACGACAAGTCCGGTTCCCATCCTCAGCTTAGGGTTCGCGCAAAAATAATTTCGGATTTTTCGCCGGCCATTTAGCGTTAGATTTTGCCGATGCGACTGAGCGACACCACCGTCACGTCGCGGATTTCGCGAGCGAGCATCGTCGGAATATGACGTCAAAGGAGCGAGCAAAGATGTGAAATTTTATTTACGCGAGTCCTTAACCGTGAACGCGGAATGAGCGCCCACAGAAGAATATGAAGCCGCGCAAAATTTCGAGAAATGCCCCGTGCCCATGCGGCAGCGGCAAGAAGTACAAGAACTGCTGCTTCGGCAGGAAAGGCAGGGCAGCGGCGCAGGACGCGGCGCTGCCGCAGCGGATTTCGAGCAACAAGGCCAAGCCGCCGTCCGAGACGAAACATGGGGCAGCGGCAGCGGCGCCGCGCTTCCACTTGCCCGGGCCATGGTACCAACACGTCGCAGTGATTCTTCTGTTGACCATCCTCACCGGCGCGCTGTACTGGGGTGATCTGCAGTTGGGGTTCTTTCATCTCGATGACGATTCCTACGTCATCCGCAACCCGTGGATTCGGGATGTCACGTTCGACAAATTCTGGCATATCCTGACCGTCCCGTACTTCGCCAACTACACGCCCATGCACAACATTTCGTACATGGTGGATTTCGCCATCAACGGGATCAACGCCGAGGTGTTCCACTGGTCGAGCAACATCTGGGGCGGGATGGGCGCCGGCATGGTCTACCTACTGGCGCTAGCATTGACATCGAACCGGCCAGCGGCCGTTGCGGCCGGCCTATTGTTTATCGCCCATCCGTCACATGTCGAGGCGGTCGCCTGGATCTCCAGCCGCAAAGATCTCGTCGCCCTGACATTCGCGCTGCCGGCGCTGTTGACCTGGCTCCTGTACCTCGACGAATCGCGAAACCGGAAGCTCTGGTATGTCGCATCCGTTCTGCTGTTTACGCTGGCAATTGCCGGCAAACAGTCGATCGTCGTCGTACCGGCGCTGGGCTTTGTCTATGAATGGTTTGCGCTGCGCCGCCGGGGCTGGCGGATGTGGTTCGACAAACTTCCGTTCGTTATCATCACGGCGTGGTTCGCAATAAAAACCATGGGGGCGCAACCGTCGACGCGGCACAATCTCGAAATGTATGTGCTCGGCATCGCCCTGCTGAAGAACCTGTGGCTGCTCACCGGTTTCGGCGAGTATGTTCTCTATCGATTGCGTCCCGATCCGAACATGGCGACGTGGCTACGCGCGGTATTCGGCGGATGTTTCATCGCCGCCTTCGTTCTCCCGTTCGTCCTGCGGCGATGGCTACCGGCGATGGTTCTGGTTTTTGTCTACTGGCTGCTGCTGGCCCTGCTGCCGCCGCAGATCCTGAGTTTCGTGCATCCTGTTACGGATCGCTACCTGTATTTTCCTTCTGCGCTTGTCATCATTTTTCTGACGTGGGGGCTCTTCATTGTCGTCAAACGCCTCGGCGCCCCGCCAAACTATGCGGCCGTCGCCGTCTTGGCCGTAATCGCGGCCGGCTGGACCTGGAAAACGCTGGCGTACATGGAGGAATGGCGCGACCCTCGGTCGGTCTGGTACGCCGCTTCCCAGAAGTCACGGGACCCGAACGTATTTCTTTACCTCGGCTGTCATTACCAGGATGCCGCCGACAATCTCCCGTCGCGCCAGCAAGCAGGCGGCGTCTCCCGGGACGCTGCACAGAAATTGGCCGAGTACATCTGGCGCGACGATGAGCGCCGGGCGCCGATGCTCAAGGAGTGGAAAGAGAACAAGTTGAACGGCACGGCGACGCGTGCGTACCAAGCGCATTTGCGTGATCTGGCCTGGGCCCTGTATGACGAAGCGATCAAGACACGCGTAAAACGGACAATGCCTAACCTGTATTACCGGCGCGGTAAGATCGAGATGGACCGGGGTAATCGCGACCACGCCATGCGCGAATTTCAGGAGGCGTACGAAGTGAGCAAGATTCACACGTCGGTGGACGTTCGTCAGAGCCTCGAG
>Ga0310123_10002819_pt1 | contig 13668 bp, 6 predicted proteins | sample CB6_AW_1057_MG_FD_203505 | JGI IMG/M metagenome (GOLD analysis project Ga0310123, IMG submission 203505) | Marine microbial communities from Western Arctic Ocean, Canada - CB6_AW_1057 | ecosystem: Environmental > Aquatic > Marine > Oceanic | place: Canada: Western Arctic Ocean | collected... | reverse complement strand
TTGCCCATCGCTTCGTCTTCGAGTTCACCCAGCGGCATCCCATGCTCCTTGAGGAAGCGGATGAGGTGCTCACGGGGAATCCTGCGGTCCTGCGAACCTGGGATGCGGTACCCTCGCAAGCGGCCTGAATCAAACCACTTGCTGACGGTGCGCGGGGCCACCTTGCAGATCTTGGCGACCTGTCCGGTCGTGAAGATAGTTTTCATTGCGGGCTCCAGTCGGAATTATCTCAGTCTGAGAGGAACGTCAGCCCGCGGGAACATGTCCCGCTTCGGTCTCGGATCCGTCCACCAGCCGCTCGCAGCAATCGCGTTGGATGGCCGATTGACCTGGTCCCCGCTCATCGCCACCAACCCGAGATGTTGGCCTGGATGAGTGAGAACGGGCCGCTTGGGTCTCTCCTCGTTTCGTTCCTCTGAAATTGTCGTGTCCACCGATGCGGGGAGGTGGGACCGAGAGTTTGTGACCAGAGCCTCCTGCTTCCGGGGTGGGTCACCCCCGGAGTCCTGTAGTCCCCCCCATCAATACGAGACCCGTCGAGGTGATCGGTTCTGCCGATCGCATCCCTGCAATCAGCACAACGCCTGTGGCAGAACCTTCCGTCTCTACGTGTCTGATCTCTACTTTCGACCGTTCTGCGCGAGGGACTTTAGGATCATTGGCCCTGTAACGGCCCCGCAACGTCCCTCCAGGCCCACCAATCCCCAACGCCCCGTCGACCGGCAACGCCAAACGGCCGATCACCGCGGTCCAGACCCGGCCCCAGCCCGCCTCAGCCCGCCTCAACCCGCCTCAACCCGTGGCGGGGAGGCACAAGAGCGGCGAGTCAGGCTCCGCTGACCCGATCAGGCCGCGTCGGTCTCGTCATCCGGAACAGCCGACCCAATTCCGCCATCTTCACTGACGTCCTCGAATCGCATCGAGATCCGCTTCGAGACTCCCGGCTGTTCCATCGTCACCCCGTAGATCACGTCGGCGATGGTCATCGTGCGTTTGCGGTGAGTGATCATGATGAACTGGGTCGTCGGGGTGAATTCGACCAGCAGCGCGGTGAAGCGTTCGATATTGGCGTCGTCGAGCGATGCGTCGACCTCGTCGAGCACGCAGAAGGGGCTGGGGTTGCTCTTGAAGATCGCCATCACCAGTGCGACAGCCGTCAGTGTCTTTTCACCGCCGGAGAGCAGCAAGAGGCTGCGGAGTTCCTTGCCGGGGGGGCGGGCGACGATATCGATGGCACAGTCGAGCACATCGTCGGGATCTTCAAGAATGATGTCGCTCTCGCCTCCACCAAACAGCTTCCGGAACATCTCCTTGAAGTGTGTCTGGATGGTGATGAAAGACTCGTGGAACAGGCGTTGGCTTTCCGCGTCGATTCGCCGCACGATTTCCTCGAGCGTCACCTTGGCCTCGGCCAGGTCCCGCCTCTGGTTCTCGAGGTGTTCAAAGCGAGCTTCGAGTTCCTCGAGATCTTCCAGCGCGTCGGTATTGACGCTTCCCATCAGCTTCAGCTTGCGTCTGAGCCGTGAAACCCGTGTCTCGAGTTCATCTCGAACCGATGCAAATGTGATTCCCGGGGGCGGTTCGAGCACCAGGAGGTCGTCGCTGGCGATCTCCTCGGCAACCTCCGCCTCGACCGCCAACTCCTCGATCGGTCCCTCACCCTCGTCCCGCTCACCGTCGTCCTCTTGTTCATCCCCGTCCTCGAACCCAGTCTCGAACGCATCCTCGACGTGACTTGCGTCGTCGTCATCGGGACCGGGCTTTTCGAGTTGGGAGTGGTCCTGGAGTTGCTTGAGCTGGAGTTCTCTGAGGTGGAGTTGAAAGGCGGATTCTGAGGATTGTTCGAGTTCATCGAGTCCGACCTGGTATTCGTCCTGGAGCCGGGATTCCATCGCCTTGAACTCGACGCGGATCTCTCGAGCCTTAAGTTCCTCATCGTGCTGTTGCTGTCTGAGTTGACCGATTTCTTCGAGCAGAGAATTGTCTTCGGCGGCCCGGCTGGTCCGGGTCAACTTGAGTTGCTTGCGTTGTTCGAGCAGCAGCTCGATGTCTCGCCCGTGTCGTTCATCGACGAGTGCGAGATCGGCGAGTTGGCTGCCGTCATTGAGGGTTTTGAGATCGAGCGTGAGGTGTTGTTCGGAGAGTTGTTCGAGTCGTCGCTGTGCTTCATCGCCTTCGTCGCCGTGTCGACGGAGATCCTCGGACTGCCGCGAGCAGTCTTCTTGGAGGCTGCTGCGGCGTTCTTCCTGCCGAGTGACTTCGAGCCGGACTTCGTCGAGCGTATCTTCGCGCTGTGCGCGTTGTTCTCGGAGCTGTTCCTGGTCGTGCTGGATCGCGGCGGCCTGTGCGGCGAGTTCCTGCTGTCGGTTGGCCGAGGTCTGTTGTTCCTGGTGTGCGGTTTCCAGTTCCTGTTGGCTGGATCGTTGTGTTTCTTCGAGTCTGCGGGTTTCTGCGACGAGCGACTCGCACAATCCGGTCGTGGATTCGAGTTCACGGAGTGCATCTCGGGCATCGGCTTCGAGTCGTCCCACGCGTTCGCCGGCGTCCTCGCGTTGTGAGTCAGCTGCGGTGAGGTCACATTCAGAGGCGACGAGTGATTCGTCGAGGTTTCCGAGTTGGGCCTGGTCGGCTTCGATGTGTGCTTCGAGGTCGTCGAATTCGGTGTGGAGTCGTCTGAGTTCGCTGCGTCGCGAGAGTGGTGAGGCGTCGGTGGCGATGGGTCCGGCCAGCAGCGTGCCGTCGGATTCGAGCAGTTCGCCCTGCAGGGTCACGAACCGCGCCCCCCGCCCGGGGCCTCGCGAGAGTCTCAGGGCATCCCCGAGCGTGTTGACGATCCAGGTGTTTTCGAGCAGCCGCTTGACCAGCCAACCGTTCCCGCCGACGGCTCCGACTCCCTCTGAGACCGGCCCGAGGACTCCGGGCTGTCCGGTGAGGTCGGCAAGGGGTGAGGCGGCAGAAGCCGCGTCGGCTCGAGTCTCACCGGCATCTTCGGCTAGGAAGCCGACACGGTCGGTCAGCCGGCTGCTGTGTTCGAGCAGGTAATCGCAAAGCGGTGCGAGTTGTTCGATGACGATCCACTGGGCCGCTTCTCCGAGTGCCACGTCGACCAGGGGGGCTCGTTCGAGATCGACTTCGAGCAGGTCCGAGACGCTGCCCTTGATCAGGTTCCAGGGTGGTTGTTGCGAGGTCCGTGCCCGTTCGAGGATTTCTCGGACACCCAGCCCGATGCCTTCCTGCCTGCGTTCGAGTTCCTCGAGCACGCCGATCCGTGCCTGGTGGGCGCTGCGTTGTTCGCGAGCGGCCGAGAGCAGCTTGACGGCCTCGTCCTGTTGACCCAGCAGCCGGTCACGTGACTGCCTGGCCCGGACCACGTTGGCCTCGATCGCCTCCAGTTCCCGCTTCGCCTCGGCCACCCTCGACTGCCGCGACTCGTGCTCGCGGCGGCATGCCGTTTGAGTCTCGTTGACGTCCTGGAGTCTCGCGCCCGTCTCCTCACGGTCGACCTCGAGCGTCCCCAGTCGACTCTCAAGCACCGTCACCTTCTCGTGACAGGCGGCCACGATGCGTGCCTGTTCGAGTTCGGTACGGCGGATCGTCTCGAGTCGTCCGCGGTCCAGTTCGATCTGCCGGTTGATGGTCTCCAGGGCCGCGGCTGCCGAGTCGCGGTCATCGGTCGCATCGCGAAATTGCCGTTCAGATTCCTCGAGTTCTTCCCGGGCGTCGAGGTTGAGCCTGCGGGCCTCTGCGAGCCGGTGCACCAGCCTGCGGGCGATGCGTGTCAATTCGAGACGATCGGTGTCGAGTTCATCACTGCGTCGCCGCTGGTGTTCCAGCGTCGCTTCGAGCCCGGCAATCGTTTCACGGTTCCCACTCCGCTGGCCCTCCAGCGTGCGGACTCGCTCCTCGAGCGAACTGGTTTCCCGGTCGAGCCCTCCGAGCACCTGTTCGGAGTCTCGTTTTTCGGTTTCGAGTTCTTCGATGCGTGAGGCGAACTGGGAGACGGTGTGTTCCAGGGCGGCGAGTCGTTTCGAGTGTTCCTGGTAGTCGTCGGCGGCCAGGCCGATGAACCAGGCCTTGAGTTGCGTGGAGACGTCTCGATAGCTGGCCGCCTTCTCGGCCTGGTTGCGAGTGGAATTGAGTTGCGCTTCGACCTCGTCGACGATGTCGGTCAGTCTCAGCAGGTTCTGTCCGACGCGTTCGAGTTTTTTGAGTGCTTCGATCCGGCGGGCCTTGTAGCGGCTGATCCCTGCGGCTTCTTCGAAGACGGCCCGGCGGGTGCTGGGGTCGGCCTGCAGGATGGCATCGACGCGTCCCTGTTCGATGATGCTGTAGGCCGAGCTGCCGGTGCCCAGGAAGAGGTTGCGGACGTCCTTCAGGCGGCTGGTTTCGCCGTTGATCAGGTACTCGCTGTCCCCGTTCTGCCAGATCCTCCGCCCGATCTGCACCTCGGTCGACTCGATCGGCAGCAGCCGACTCTCGTTGTTGAACGTCAGAGTGGCCTCGGCGAAGCCGGAGGGCTTGCGTCCCGAGGCTCCGGAGAAGATGACATCGGTCATCTCCTTGCCCCGTATGCTCTTGGGACTCTGGTCGCCCAGAATCCACTTCAGAGCGTCGACGACATTGCTCTTGCCGCTCCCGTTGGGTCCGACGATCCCGGTGATGGCGGGGTCGAAGTCGAACCGTGTGCGGTCGACGAAGCTCTTGAAGCCAAAGAGATCGAGGGACTGGAGCATCCGGTGACGCGCTAACGGAAGAGCTTCTCCAGGAACGAGAACCGCGATCCCGAGCTGTCCTGTGAGCGGGCTTGGGGATCGGTTGCCTGGCTGGCCGTGGTGTCTGTGGTATCGCGACGGCGATCGATGAGACTGGCTCCGGGGGAGGGCTCGCCGTCTGAGCTGAGGTCATCCTGATCGGTACTGCCTGGCCCCGGCTCCTGCGACTCATCGTCATCCGCGAATGCGGATTCCGGTCCGCGCCGGGCAACGGGGAAGAGGTTGGGTGCCAGGTCGGCGGGGCTGGTGGGCGCGGTGGCACGAGCAGGGGTGGGGCCGGCCTGCGAGTCTCCATTGGGGATCAGCACCCGTCCGGTCCGCGGCACCGCATCGATGGCAATCTGCCCGGGCACGTTCTGCTGTCGCTGGGCCTGGACCAGCATCTGGACGATGTCGGGGTATGAGGCTCCGAGCTTGACCGAGGCGCGGATCACGTCGGCGACCCGGGTCGAGACGACCTGTCGATTCGGAGGCCGTCCGACCTGGTAGCGGCTGATGGTGACGGTGGTGGCTCCGGGTTGAGCATTGATCCAGATGTGGTTGCCGGCCTGAACCGCCAGCGGAGTTCTCAGCCGCTGATCCCGACCGAACAGCACGATCTCGGCTCGTTGCAATTGAGTCAGGTGGATCAGCGGTCGGCCTCCCGCTTCGATTTCGTGCAGGGTGAACAGGTCGCCGACCAATTCGCCTCGGATGGTCGGATCGAGTCGGTCGCGGGTCCAGAGTGCCCGGAAGGCACCGTACTGGAGTTCGTTGCTCTGCTTGAGCTGTCCTTGGGCCTGGCAGTGCGGGCAGGGGCCCTCGACCGTTTTGCCCCGCTGAGGGCAGCCGTCGGTGTTGCAGATGGCCAGGGGCTTGAGCAATCCGCGGAGCAGCAATTGTGAGGGTGCATCTTCGAGCGTACTCAGGGCCGCCAGGGCGTAGACCCGGAAGGCCCGCTGGTGCCGAGCCGCCTCGGCCAGCGTCGCGGCTCCGGAGTTGTCGTCGAGATAGGCCAGGGCGCAGGCGGCGTGGAAGCGGACTTGACTCTCGGGGTGATCCAGGGCGGTCTTCAGGAACGGGATCGACTTGGTCCCGATCGCCTCCAGCGACAGCGCCGCCTGGCGAGCGGTCTGGACCGATTCGAGTTCTCCGGCGAGCTGCTGCATGCGGACCTGCCGTGCCACGTTGTCCTCGCGGATCGCGATCAGGCGGATCACTCGCAGGAACCTCGGGAAGTTGTCCTTGTACCTGGGGTGGATCTTCAGCACGATCGTGCGATCGGTCTTGGGGCTGGCCAGCGGTTCGCGGATCCCGTGCCGGTTGTACGCGTAAAACCTGGTGCCGATCCGGTCGGCGATCCGCCGAGCCATTCTCACGCTGCGGTACCGGTTCCTCAGGGACACCACCAGGTCGCGGTCTTTCCTCGAGAGACCCCCGCCGGGGACCCGGCCTCGGCGGAGGACTCCTGCGAGTTCTCCGCTGTCGCCTTCGCCATGAGAGATCAGGATGTGGCCCTTGGCTCGAGCAAACACGTGCCCGGCCAGGATCCTTGCGCCGGACACCACGGCGCGTTCGGCGAGGTCGGTTTCCATCAGCCAGCCGCCGTTGAGACTCGTGGCCTCGCTCCCCGGCGGAAGTCTCACCTCCACATCAAACGACTCCCCCTTGCGAATTAACGGCGGCAGGTAGGCCCGCACGATGACCAGGGCGGTCCGAGTCGAACGCAGCAGGGCCTTGGGGTCGGGGACGTCACGACGTTGCATGTCCTTGAGTAGTGACATGCGGAACTGCGAGGGGCGAGGGTCGCCGCCGGTCCCGTCCAGACCGGTGACCAGGCTCACGCCCTCCAGCGTGATCATCCCCAGCCCGTTGATCGAGATGTAGTCGCCCACCGAGTCTCGTGCCGGGGACGATTCTGAGCTGTCCGCTCCGTCGGCGGCGGGACTCTGAGATCGACTCAACCAGCCGGGCCAACTCAACGAGTCGGGCCAGCCCAGGCCACGGCAGCCGGTCATCGCCAGTACGCCGATCAGCGCTGCAACCAGGCAGCGGCCCGCCCGACGCGAGCCACGGGCACAGCGGGGGAGACTGCTGGGGCGGGAGTGCCGGGAAGTGTGCGAACACGTCATCCGTGGGGCTCCGTTGGCGCAAAACGCTGCGATCCCGGCGCGGTCGACGACGGACCTTGGGCAAAGGCCCCATCGGAAGACGGCACGGCGGGGGGTGTGGGGGGGGGAGGAGAGTGAGTGGTGAGTATGAAGTGAGAGAATCGACAGAAGCGGCGGGAAGAATAGGATTCCGCCTGTGAGCGGTCAAGATGAGACCGATGCCGTGTCGCTGGCGAGAGGCGTTGCCCCGGGCACGGGGTCAGGCCCCGGCCCGCCGCAGGCGGATCTGACACGGGCCGCAGCCGCTGCTCAGACGGCTCGCCTCGATCGGCCGCCCGAGCCACGCTTCCGCCGTTCGGAGAGCGCTTCGGCGGAGATCATCTGCACGACGCTCTGGGCCAGGTAGTCCATCTCCATCACCAGAGCGTCGACACGTCCCGAGAGGTACATGTACATGATCAGGGTGGGAATGGCGATCATCAGGCCGCAGGCGGTCGTCAGCAGAGCCAGAGAAATGCCCACGGCCAACTGTTCGGTCTTGCCGAGGGAGCCGGCCGTGGCGACGTCGTTGAAGGCCTGGATCATGCCCAGCACGGTGCCCAGGAGCCCCAGCAGCGGAGTGACGGTGGCGACTCCGTTGAGCACTCGCAGGTGAACCCGCAGTTCGCTGACCTGGCGTTCTCCACCATCGATGATCGCCTGTTCCACCTCGACACTCGACTTGCCCCACTTGCGGACCCCGTGAGCGAACACCGCAGCGATCGGGCTGTCGCTCTGCTCGCACAGCTTCAGTGAGCTGCTGCGGTCGAGTTTTCCCTGTCGGAGGTGTTCGAGGAATCGTTCGACGAACGGCTTGGGGATCACGCGCTTCCGTTTGAGCACGACGATCCGCTCGACGGAATACCACAGCGAGATCAGCGTGGCTCCGACAAATGGCACCAGGAAGACCCAGCCCATCCAGCCGAGTTGTTTCATGATGCTGACCGGGTCCTTCGGCATCCCGAGCGTGTCCTCTTCGGGGGCGGCGTCGGGGGTGGCGTCGGGGGTGGCGTCGGGGGTGGCGTCGGGGGTGGCCGCGGGGGTGGCTGCGGGTGCGGGCGCAGTCTTGGCAGCGGCGCCGCCATCCTGGGCCATCAGCACTCCCCCGATTGCCACCAGAACTACGATCGGCAGCAGCATCCCCATCAGCCGTCCCGGCAGGCGGATGCTCCGGCCGTCGCTTGGCTCACCGGGCCGTGACGTCGATGGCGAGTGGGTCATGAGCTGACGAGTCGGCGGAGTCGGGGCAGACGAGTCTTGGCCATCGCGGCAAACGGACTCTTGGGATACTCCTTGAGCAGCAACTCGAGCGTCTGCACGGCCTGGGGGTATTCCTTGAGTGTTTCCTGGCAACCGGCGGCCTGAAACAGTGCCGCCGCCTGGATCTCGGGGTAGTTGTACAGGATCTGGACAGCCAGGAACTGCTTCTTGGCCTCGCGGAAGTTCTTCTGCAGCAGAAACGTCTCGGCCGTGCGGAGGTGGCTGTTGGCGGCGGTCAGAGTTTTCCGACCTTGTGGCGAAGCGATCACTCGAGCGAAGGCACTTCGGGCCCCGGAGAAGTCGGGTCGCGGCTTCTTCATCAGGCTGCGACCGAGGATTTCGTCGGCCTTGTAGAGGACCTTTGCGCGGGGCCTTGAGCGTTGGAAGTCGGCGACGGTGTCTGCGGCTGCTTCGTAGTCCTTGAGCTGGTAGTGGGACTCGGCCAGCAGCACCCAGGTTTCGTCGAACCACGCCGCGGTCGCGACTGTCTTGTTCGACTTCTGCCCCAGCACGGCGGTCAGTTCAATCTTGGCGACGGCGTGGTCCCTCAGTTGCAGTGCCGCGTGCCCGAGTTGGAAGCGGACTTCCCAGAGATGCCGGCTCTTGGGGAACCGGGTTCTCAGTGACGTGCCGTGTTCACGCACCTGTTTCCATTGCTTGCTCTCGGAGGCGATTCCGACGAGTCGGAACAGGGCATCCTGCTGGATCTCGTTGCTGACGTTTTTCGAGCGTGTGATTTGCAGGAAGGCGTTCTGTGCTTTTGCGAGTCGTCCGGCGACGAGATCGCTTTCGGCGAGGCTGAAGCGGGCGCTGGCGACCCGTTTGCTGCCGGGGTGCTTGTCGATCAGTTGCCGGAACAGCGAATCGGCTTTCTTGAATGAACCGGCGTCGGCGTGCATCTCGGCCCACTCGTACAGCAGCTCGTCCCGGTCCTTCGCCTTGGGGAACTGTTTCAGGAGAATGGCGTAGGCGGCATCGGCTTCGGAGGTCTGCTTGTCGACTGACAGCAGCCGCGCCGCTCGCCGAGCCGACAGGAATGCAAAGGAACTCCTGGGATAGTCTCGAGCCGCCACGCGGTACGCCTGGGCCGCCTCCCGGGACGCTCCCGCCTTCTCGTGACTCTCGGCAGACTTGTACGCCGCCTCGGCCGCCAGCTCGTCTCGAGGATGCAGCTTTACGACTTGCTGGAAGATCCTGGCCGCCTCGTCATACTTCTTCGACTCGAACAGGCTCCAGCCACGTCCCGAGAGACCCGCGGCGTGGAAGGGGGAGCGCGGTCCCAGGTTGACGAGGTTGCCGAAGAGCCGTTGTGCCCGAGCGTACCTCTTGGCCTTGTAGGACGCCTCGGCCATCCGGCTGAGTGTCTGGGCATAGATCGGCTTGTCGCGGAATCCGTTGGCCAGCCGTGTCAGTGCGAGGTCCGCGGCTGCGGCCTGGCCCTGCAATTCCGAGGCCTCGGCCAGCACGACCAGGGCGTCGGCGGCGAGAGTTCCCTTGGGGTGTTTCTTGAGGTATTTCGAGGCGGCTGCGGCGGCGGGTTTGTGCTGCCCGGCCGCCAGGAAGCTCGAGGCTCCCAGCACCAGCGTGTCGTCGAATTCGCCGGCCCGATTCGAGTCGTCGATCGAGCTGAGGAAGGGCTTGAGTGATTCGAGGACCAGGCGGTCGTCGCCGAGTTGGCTGGCCACGCGGGCCAGCTGGTAGCGGGCCCGGTTGCGGATCTTCTCGGTCCGGCCCTGTGCCAGGGCCGCGCGGAAGAGGGTCACGGCGGACTTCAGGTTGGCGTTGCCACCACGAGCCACCTTCAGCCGACCCGCCTGCAGGCGGTGCCGAGTGGCCAGCTGGCTCTTGGGGAATCCTCGAGCAAACCGGTCGACCAGGGCCTGGGCCTCGACAAGCGTCTTCTGGCGAGCGGACTTGTCGGTGAGGGTCTCGGCCGAGAGCAACAGCGATTCGGTGGCGAACAGCAGTGCCTGGTCGTTGGCCGGATGCTTGGGCCAGCGGGAGACGACGTCCTGGAACCGACGGGCCGCCAGCGTGTAGTCCTTGGCACGAAACTCGGTGTCGGCCCACTGGAACTGGATGTTGCGTGCCAGGTTCGCATCCGGCTTACCCGCATCGGCCTGCCGAAACGCCGCGATCGCCTCGTCGGGCTTGTCGAGTGCCTTGAGACTTACGCCTCGCCAGTAATCGGCATTGGTCGCCTGGTCGGGATGGCGGCGGGCCGCACGGAAACGGGCAATCGCTTCGGGGTACTGACCCAATTCAAACCGGGCGTAGCCCGAGTTGAGCTGTGCGGCGAGCACCTCCTTGCTCTTGGGAAAATCGCGGGCCAACCGGTCCCACGCCGTGGCGGCTTCGGCGAATCGCTTGGCGTCGAACTCGAGTGTTCCCAGTCTCGCGAGTGCCTTGTCGGCGTGTCTCGAGGCCTTGTCGGCGGCGAGCTGTCCAAAGAGACGGCGAGCCTCGTCGGTCTTCTTGTCGTGCTCGCAGCAAATCGCCAGCCCGAACCGGACCTCGTTGACCAGGCTGCCCTTGGGGAATTCGGCCAGAGACCTGCGGTAGACCGCCTGGGCCTGGGTGTACTTCTTCTGCTGGAGCAGTGCGTCGCCGAGATAGAACTGGCCCCAGTCTCGGAGCATGTGCTTGGGAGCCGCCTTGAGATAGCTCTGCAGGCCCGTCGACGCGGAGGACCACTCCCCCAGCAGGTAGCCGCACTCTCCGATCCGGAACAACGCGTCGGGATAGCTGGCGTCCTTGGGGAAATCAGCTTTGAATCTCCTGAACTCGACCCGCGCGACGGTGTACTTCTTGAGGTGCATCAGAGAGACACCCAGCAGCAGTCGGGCCGAAGCGGCCTGGGGGCCGCGGGGACCGGTCTTGATGAAGGCCCGCAGGGACTCGGCTGCAAGCGACCAACGCTTCTGCTTGTAGTGACCCACTCCCAGGCGATAGTCGTCGTCGGCTGCGGTCGCTGCGGTCGCTGCGTTGGCGGGCGTGGCTGCGGTGGCTGCGGTGGCGACGAAAACGGAGGCGACCAGCAGGAGGGTCAGTGGCCGAGCGGGGGTGGTTTGGCAGAGGAGGTATCGCATGACCGGTGCGCTCGGCGAGTCGAGAACTCGGAACCGGCCGCCGTTCCGGGAGTGGCCCAAGATCTCCTCGTCACGTTCCGCGGCCGGCCTGTGGCCCTATCGTAGCCGCCTTGCCGCGGACCCTTCAAGCACACAAGCCCGGCAGCGGCGTACGCTTCGCCGGGCTTGTTCGAGAGTCGTCGAGTGTGGACCGGGTGGGCCGGGGGTGTGTTGATCAACGTGGAGTAGGAGGCCCGGCACAGCGGATCAGGTGGTCGTGGTCCAGATAGACCACGTCCTTGGTGGCGTCGGTGTTGGTGAAGGGCACCGGCCAGTGCGATCGGATCGTCTTGTTGTAGTAGATCGTGGCCTTGTAGTGGCAGTGATGCAGCTTGGCCGGGCCGACCATCGGGAAGAACCGGCAGGGATCCACCCGGTCGACAATCAACTCGACGACGATCTTCACGTTGTTGCGAGTCGTCTCGGCCAGGAACGCGTAACCACCGGACGCCTTGTCAGGCAGCGATCGCATGACCTCGTCCTCCGACGGAGGATCCAGGCAGTACAGCGGCGCGTTTTCGCCCTCGATCGGGTCGAGCACCGGTACCCTGTCGTATCGTTCCTCCTCGTGATACGCGTCCTCGATCATTTCGCTGAAGTACGGACTGACCGGGATCAGCGGAGTGGTCACGAAGAACTTCGCACTGTCGAGGATCACCGCCAGGAAGCCGGTGAAAACCATGCAACCGCTGCTCGTCGCACAGGCAATCGCCAGCGTCAGCAGCAGGGCCTGTTGTCTATTGCGTGTCATCTCGAGATTCCCTGCACACGGTTTGCATGTCGGTGGACAGCCCGTGAGATCCGGTCGAACGGGCCGAGGCTGTAGGTGGTCCGGGACTCAGTGATCATCCGTTCGCCTACCAGTTCTCCGGGTTCAGGAACCACCACCACTTATCAGTCCGAGGACGGAAGTTGAGGTTCCAGTGGCCGTCGTCCCATTCGAGCTGAGCCGCCCGCCAGCCCATCGGGATCTGGGGATACGGGTAGAAGGGCCCGATGTAGGGCCAGGCACTGGCACTGTACTGCTTGGGGTAACTGACCTGGGCATAGTTGGGGTGGGCCGCGTAGCTGGGCCACGCGTAGTTGGGCATGTTGGGCATGTTGTAGACCACGTGTGAGGCCCGACCGCCGGGGTGCCCGTAGCTGGGCGGAGGCGGCATCGCGGGGCCTGCGGCTCCGGGTGGGCCGGGAACCGGGGCGGGGCCGGGTGCCCCGGAGGCTGGCTGGTAGGCCGCCTGCTGCAGATCGCCCGGTCGGCGACCCAGCGCCAACTGGTTCTCGACCTTCTTGACTCCCGGAATCGACGCAGCAATCTGCTCGACATAAGCCCGTTCCTGGAGCGAATTGACGGTGCCGGAGAGTTGAGCGATGCCCTGCCGGAACCGGATTTCAATGTCATAGCTGCTCAGTTGAGCCGCACCCAATGCCCGAGCAATCTGCTCGGCCATCTTCTGATTGGCCACCCTGTCGGCCAGGTTCACCTTCGGAGTCGCGGCAAACGTGGCGGGCTTGATTGCCGGCCTGGTGGCCGCCTTGGCCACCCTGTCGGCCAGGTTCACCTTCGGAGTCGCGGCAAACGTGGCGGGCTTGATTGCCGGCCTAGTGGCCGCCTTGGCCGCCTTGGCCGCCTTGGCCGCCTTGGCCGCCTTGGCGGGAAGGACCTTCAATTGGTTGTCGACCGTGCCGACACCCTCGACTTGGGTCACCACCCTGGTCACCGCCGCCTTCTGACCCGCGTCGGCGATCGAACCGGTCAACTCGGCCCTGTTCGCCTGGAAGCGGATGCGAATGTCGTAACCACTCAGGCCCGCAGCACGCAGGGCCGAGGCAATCGACTCGGCCATCTTCGTGTTGTAGGCCTTCGTTTCCTGAACCGTCTGCGGAGCCTCCGCCTCGGAGTCGCTACCAAAGAACTTCAGGAACGACGGCAGCCCCGCCGTACTTGTGGCCGGAATGGCCGCCAGGAGGGCCGCCAGCAGAAGCCATGTCGTCTGTATCCGTCGCATGAACCAACTCTCCTCAGAGGCGTACGAATTGCGTACGAGAAACCCCGCGCACGGGCACGGATGCTGATTCTATTGATCGGACGAGTTGATCCGGTTAGTTAAACTTTTCTGGTTATTTCGGCTCCGGATGATGGGTACGCCGCCTGGCGGCCGAATGCGATGATCCTCGTGGCAAACCAGGCAGAATGGGTAAGCCACTGTTCACTATTCAACCTGCCGCAGGCGGACTGACCCCAATTCTGGTGAGGCTAGCAGCCCGTTGAAGAACTCGGACCCTGGGGTCAGACGCCGCCCACAACGGGGTTTGCTCCACCTGTCGCGTTTCACAGGCGGGGCCTGACCCCTTCTTCGAGTTGCAACGAGTGCTGGTTGA